>Ga0172375_10005800_pt1 | contig 17617 bp, 18 predicted proteins | sample LakKiv1m_FD_114537 | JGI IMG/M metagenome (GOLD analysis project Ga0172375, IMG submission 114537) | Freshwater microbial communities from Kabuno Bay, South-Kivu, Congo - kab_092012_11.1m | ecosystem: Environmental > Aquatic > Freshwater > Lake | place: Democratic Republic of the Congo...
CGCACTCGAGATCGTGCAGAGGCTCAAGCGTCTGACGATCAAGCAGCCCGTCGTGATCATAGGAGACGCAACAGGCAAGGCTGGTCAGCGTGCTGCCATGGGCAGATCAGACTACTCGATCATCGAGGAGATCATGACTCAGGCAAGGATACCATTTGTCAACAAGACGCCGGACTCTAACCCGCAGGTCAGAGACAGGATTAACGTCGTTAACTCAAAGCTTAAAGCAGCAGACCAGTCAGTCTCCTGCTGGATAAATCCGAATACGTGCCCAAGACTCAGGCGCGACCTTCAGCGAGTATCCTGGAAAAAAGGGCTCACCGATAAGCTCGACCAGACGACTGACTCGACGCTCACGCACCTATCAGATGCGATGGGATATGCTCTCTGCGGGCTCTCGAAACTTTGGCAGCCCGAGGTTGGCCGGATGCGAGTCATCGTGCGATGATTCTCAAGGGCACAAGGATGCGCCTGCTTTAAGGCTGCTCGGTAGGGTAGGAGTCAACCCGCCACGAACCGCATGGATGCCGTGGAGATCGCAGGTGCAATTCCTGCCCGGGCAGCTTAAAACTTCTCTCGGGGGACAAATTATGTGCGAGCCTGTGCTATTAGACCTCAAATTTTTGGCCATCATCGCCACCTTGCTCGCTCTCGCCCTTATCCTCGATTGAGGGCTTTCAATGAACCAAACCAGACCAGCGAACCAGTCGAGCGCCTACCTCAAATTTATCGCAGAGCGTGATCAAGCTCTCGAGACTCTCTACGTCAGAGCCAACGAAGAGATTAACGACCTCCTGCGCAGAGCCATGAGTCGAGCTCTCGGGGTCGTTAGCTACTATTACGCACAGATCAAAGGCGACGACGCGCTGACGCTTCAGGGAAGGAAGCTCACGGCTGCGATCGACTGGGAGATAGCAGCGGAGTTTAACCTGACGGCTCGGCATATGGGTCTAGTCGTCCAGGAGCTGAACGCAGCAGCCTACGCCCTTGCCCTTGTGGGAGAGGCAGAAGCAATCGGTCGAGCTCTCAAGCAGCCTGCAAAGTACGAGGTCCCAAGAGGCACCGCAGAGGCTCAGGCAGCAGAAGACGCTCAAGGCGAGAGCGTGGAGGGCAGGGTAGCTCTCGAGCTCTCCCGGGTCAGGCGTGCGATCATGGACGCAGTCGAGCTTGCACGAGTCAAGCAGGAGCCTCTCGACGAGACTCTCCAGCGCGTGAAGGCTGCTCTCCCAAAGGCAAGGACCGTCAAGCGACCCAAGCGAAAGCTAGCAAAGGTTAGCGAAGCTAACGGTGAGCCAGGCGATCCTTTCAGCTTTGGCTTCGTTGACGACGCGCTCTGGACAAAGATCGTTAATGCGTACGTCGACGCCTACGTCCCCAAGTGGAGAGGACCTGAGTCAGTTTTTGACGTCGAGATCGAGGGTCTGACCGAGGAGTGGTATGGTTGGCAGGTCGAGCAGTATCTTGCCAACGAGTTTGTCAGCAAGGTCAGGTCAGGTCAGGATGCTGCTGCAAAACAGAATGGCGTGGCAGATATGCAATGGATTGCAGTCGTCGATGATAAGACTGACGAGTGCTGTCTCTGGCGCGATGGGCTGACGTCGCAGGAGATCGAGCAAGAATTGAAGTCAGGAAAGCACAAGGACGACGAGTGCGACTCGATTGTCCCTCCCGCGCACTTTAATTGCCGCTGTACGATGGCTCCCATGCTTGACGTACAGCTCGCGGGAGAGGAGTTTGAGAAACCAGCAAGCAACGCTCAGGAGTTTGAAACATGGCTGAACACGTAAAGCCCACAGAGACCGTTATCGAGCCCAGGAGTTTAAACCAATATGACTCCCTGCGCAGCCTTACTCCTGAGGAGCTCAAGTTTGTCCCTCCTGTCAGAAGCACGGGCGATCTGATCGAGCTCCTTGAGTCTGATCCCTCAATCGAGGTCGACGCTAGAGTGCTTGCCGTCAATCCTGTGACAGGTGGCGTGGGCGTGAGAAAGCTTGATCGCAAGGGCTTTATTGAGGCAGCAAAGGAAGCTCCCTCAAAGATGGCAAAGCTCAGAGAGGATGCTTTCGGGACGACTGACAGCCTTACTCCTGATCAAGGACTTGTCGGGGACGATTTTATCCCTCTCCTCGGCGGACCTTTTTACAAAAACCTTTACACGATTGATTTTTTTCGGAGCTGTTCGGCGAGTTTCTGGGCCTACAATCACGACCCCATTGCTCATCAGGCCCTGAATATGATCCGGGACTTCACGCTCGGGCGTGGCTACCGGATTGACTCTGACAATCAGGCAGCTCTTGCTCTCTGGCGTGCTTTCGAGAAGGTAAACAACCTGCAGGAGCAAATGCAGCAGTTTGCACTCGAGCTCGGAATATACGGCGAGAGCTGCTTCTGGTGGCTCCCTGATCACAATACTAGGATCGTGCAACAGCCTAGGAAGGGAGACAATATCCCGAAAGGCCTGATCCCACGAGTAAGGCTCCTTGACCCGACGGTTTTCTGGGAGGTCATCACTAACCCTGAGGACCCAAGCAGAGCAGGGGAGCTCGCCTACGTTTGGGTCAGCCCGACTCAGTACCAGACTTACACGAGCGCATTCGGGCAGAATCAGCCAGCAAACAAATTCATATTTCAGCAGATCCCTGCTGATCAGATCGACCGCTACAAGATTAACGTCGTCACTGGCGAGAAGCGTGGGCGTGGAGATCTCTTCTCAGTCCTAGGCTTCCTTAAACGCCTGCGTGACTCTGTAAACTATTCAATCATTGCTCTCCAGAGGCAGAGTGCTTGGGCAGTGGACGTCACAGTCAAGGGCTCTCAGGCTGACATTGACGCCTACGTCGAAGACCAAGCTTCTCGCGGGAATGTCGCTCCTGCTGGCTCGGAGTTTGTCCACACTGAGGCAATCCAGCGCGAGTTTCTTGCTCCTCAAGCAGGCAAGGCAGGAGGCTCTGACGCTTTCGAGTGGTCTTTGTCCATGGTGGCAGCAGGCTTGGGGATACCGATCAGCTACTTTGGGACGCATCTCTCAGGAGGTCAGACCCGGGCGTCTGCTATCGTGAGCACTGAGCCAGTCGCAAAGCGTCTCGAGAACCGCCAGCAGGTATACGAGCGCGTGATCACTAACCTCTGGGACAGGGTCATGGAATGGGCAGGGCTTGGGCACGTTGAGTGCGAGGTCACTTTCCCTGAGATCATCACTGCTGATAAGTCTCAGAAGCTCAAGGACCTATCCCTTGCTCAGGCTCAGGGCTGGATCTCTGCGGAGCGTGCAGCGACTATCGCAGCCAAAGAGCTCGGGATCACGACCTTTGAGTGGGAGCAGGAGAAGGAAAAAATCGACTCAGACAAGGCGTCGAGCTTCGCTGCTGCGCCAGCTCCCTTGACTGCTCCAGGCAATGCTTTGACGAGCCAACAAAAGAACCAGGTGAAAAAGAATGACACTCAATCCACGGGCTAAACTTGAAGACGCAACATGGGAAGAGTTCTCAGCCGACCCTGAGCGGTTCGGCTTTCCTTCTCTTGAGAGATGGCAGAAAGACCGCGAGAAGTACCTAGGCTCTGCTGACGAGATCCTAGCCTCTGCTGATAAGGGATCTGAGCTTCTCAGCAGGACTGTGAAGCGGCATATCTATGAGCTTGAGGGTTATCGGTGCAAAAATTTAGAAGAGGTCGAGCGCGTCGCACGTGAACAGGGTATAAATTTAAAGCAGCTTGATTATCGTCCGCAGCTTGTACAAGCGGGCGCAGGCAAGTTTGACGTGATCGTCCGGTTCGTCTCAAAGAATATGCGCGAGAAAAGAGACCAGTGGGCATGAAGCCAAAGCTCGGAAAGCCTTTCAGGACGCCCAAGGGACCGAAAAAATTTTCGGTGTACGTTAAGAATGACAAGGGCAACGAAGTAAAAGTAAACTTCGGCGATCCTGATATGGAGATTAAGCGCGACGATCCTGCGCGTCGTAAAGCTTTTAGAGATCGTCACGGCTGCGACAACCCGGGACCTCGGTGGAAACCTAAATACTGGTCCTGCAAACTCTGGAGCGGAAAGCCTGTGTCAAAAATTGTAAGCGGCGAGGCAGCAAAGACTGAGAAGGTCGCAACGGGCAAGAAGGCTCAGCCTGGGATCAGTGTCCCTTTCTGGTTCTATGGGACGGAAGCCTTCAGGAAGGGCGATCCCAAGATCAAGAGCGTGATCCCTCCCAAAGAGAAGCGTGATCTGCCCACGCCTGCCTCTGCTGACGAGCAGGTGCAGAAAATGCTGGTCGAGACCCCGGATATGCCCGCGGCCGCACTCGTGCAGGCTCTGAAGTCTAAAGGGCTCAAGATCGAGGACCAGAAGCAAGCAGACTCTGCAACGACTCAATCCCCTGTCCTGAGAAGCCAGGAGGCAGCAGCACCGATCGCCATGCGTGCACGCTTTCTCGAGAGCTGGAAGGATAACGGAGTGGGTCCGACTAGGTTCAAAGTCGCGCTCATTCAGGAGGGCATGGGCAATCTGAAGGACGCTTTTTATTACACGAGAGAGGCTCTCGAGACCGGGATCGCAGCCTTTGAAGGCAAGAAGTGCTTCGCAGATCATCCGTCTCGCTCAGAGGAGTCTGATCGCCCAGAGCGTAGCGTCCGGGATATCGTCGGGCATTTTGAGAGCGTGCATCTTGAGGAGCGAGAAGACGGCGGCTCAATGCTCTGCGCTGATCTTGTGCTCCTGCCTGATCCTTCTTTCGAGTGGGCTCGTGCGCTTGTGCGCCACGCTCTCGAGTATTCCAAGAAGTACCAGGGCCAGGAGTTTATCGGTCTCTCGATCAATGCTGCTGGAGATGCGCAGTCGATGGACCTTGAGAAGTTTCTCCGCGAAGGTGACATTCCAGCGGAGGCAAAGCCCAAGCTCGAGAAGGCTTTGCAGGAAGGGATCACAAGCGTGCGCGTGGTTAATGCCATTGCGGACGCAGTGAGTACGGATTTAGTCACCGAGCCAGGGGCTCGTGGCAAGATCCTCGAAATGCTAGAAAGCGAAAGGAAGAAAACCATGCCAAAGAAAATGAAGCACGCCGAGGACGAAGCCAAGAAGCAGTCCGAGGCTGAAATGAAACAAGAAGAAGCGAAGCAAGAAGCAATGCCCCCAAAGGCTGAAGCTGAAGACGGCGAAGAAAAGCCTGAAGGCGAAGACCATGCAGACGAGGAGCAAGACAAGGCTCTGATCCTCGATATGATCAAAAAGCATATGGGCGAAGCCTGCGAGGGCATGGAGCAGGAAGGCGAGAAAGCTGCTCACGAAGCCTATGAAGCTTACAAGGAAATGGGCAAAGACCACGAAGAGGCTCTCAAGTGCGCTGCTGAAGCCATGAAGCTCGCGAAGCATATGGCCGCAAAGCAAGAAGAGTCTGAAGTCAAAGCTGCTGAAGCTGAAGACGAGAAAGAAGCTGAAGAGGTCAAACACTCTGAGAGCGTCGTGCGCCTGACTGGCAATATCGCCATGCTTGAGCGCAAGCTCAAGGGCTATGAGCTCGCAGCTACTCTCGACAAGAAGCTGGCAGAATCGAAACTGGGACGCGCAGAGACGGACAAGATCCGCACTCTGATCGGCGCTCCTAAGTCTGAGACGCATATCGTCGAGACGATCAAAGTATTCAAAGAGGCTTTCTCAATGGCCGGCGGAAGTGAGTCTGCAAAGCCATCGTTTGCTTCTCTGTTCATCACGGGATCTGAAAAGCAGGAAGAGACGCCGAAAGCAAAGATCAGCTTCTCTGAATGCTTGAAGTAACCCACTAACCTAAGAGGACAAAAAAATGGCAACTGCTAAGAACCGGATTGTCCGGTCGATTGCTCCTAAGTCTGTCTTCGCAGAGGCTCAGCCTCTCGTTGACTCTACCGTTGACTACCTTCAAGGCGACCTCCTGTTTCTTGATTCTGGTCTGATCAAGCCCGTGACTGGCGATGCTGACGGCGCTACCATTCTCGGTATCGCTCCTCAGACCGTGGTCGATGGGAAGCCTAAGGCTGTGTACACTGGAACGGCTGTCGATGCTGCACAAGCTATCGAAGCTCTCCCAGGACCTGTCTATGGCGTGATCGCAAAGCTCAAGCTTAAGACTGGCGATGTGTTCGCTGCTGGAGACCTTGTGTACTGCGTCGCTACCGATGCTCAGACCGTGTCGTCTGCTGGCATTAACCCAATCGGCGTCTTCCAAGGCCCGGGCTTGACTGCTGGTGCTGCTTCTGAGGGACAAGTTCTCCTCGGCGCAGTGATCAATGGCGTGCTTCAATTCTAAGAGGTGACCAATGCCTAAAATTCATTTGCACAATCGTGCTTCTAAAGAACAGGCCCGCGAAGCTCTGCGTCGCGCAATGTGGAAGTCTCCTGAAGAGATGGCTCTTCGTGAGTCTATCAAGCGTGACCTCGGCGTCGATATCGCTGATGGCAAGTCCTTCCCTGTAACTGATCCAGCTTTCTCGTGGTCTGCTGCTCGTAGCAAGCTTCGTGAAGCTGACTCTGCTACCTCCTTCGTGCAGCTCTTGCGCGCAGGCGTGCAGAGCGTCGTCAACTCCCTCTTTGAGACCGTTGACGTCACTTACAGCGACTGGGCTCACACTGTGACCAGCTCCAAGATGGAAGAGCTTTATGCTCCTCTCGCAGGTATCGGCTTCCCTTCCATGATCGGAGAGGGCGAGCAGTACCCTGAAGTGGGCGCTCTGGGCTTGGATATCAAGCTTCGTAACAAAAAAGCTGGAACCATGTACCCTGTGACCAAGGAGCTCGTCGATGACGATCAAACTGGTCAGGTGCAGAAAATGGCCGGACTCCTCGGTGAGTACTGCCACCAGCTCGTTGAAGTATGGGCTTACGGCAAGCTCGCTTCGGTCGCGAACATGAGCTACGCAGGCGTCTCTGTGCATGTGTCTGAGACCAAGCCTGCTGACGAAGCGACCTACCCATGGTCGACTTCTCTCGTCGGTGGCGGCAAGACTCGTCCTGCTGCTTACGGTGCTCTCAACCAGGGCAACATTCAGGCAGGGTTTATCGCTCTCATGAACCAGCTTAACCTGCTGGGTCTCAAGATGAGCGTGAAGCCTAACCGCTTGATCATCAGCCCGCACTATCGCTTCGACACGGCAGTGCTCTTGAACAGCGCATATTATCCGACGGGTGCTACTGCTGGATCGACCGGCGGTGCCTTCTCGATCAACCCTCTGCAAGGCCTTGCTGACATCACTGTCAGCCGGTTCATGTTTGATCAGGCCGGATCGGTCAACGCTGACTCGAAGGCCTGGTATCTCACCGACGACAGCAAGCCTGCCTTCGTCGTGCAGATGCGCACTCCAGCAGAGATCTCGGTCGAAAACCCAGCATCGGGCGACTCCTTCAACAAGGACGTCATCCGGTTCAAGGCAACGACCCGGTTCAATGCTGACTTCATTGATCCCCGGTTCTTCTGGAGGGGCTCGGACGGGTCCGTCTGATAGGCGTTTTTCCTTGCGCGGGAGGGTGGGCTATCCCATCCTCCCCTCAAGGGGGAATTTGAATGAGCAGACGAGTGTACCAGCGCAGACTGCCGCCCAAAGAGTTAGCAGTCGAGGACGAGATCAAGCGAGACGTGCAAGTCAAGGAGTCGACCGTCCCGACGCAGCAGTTTAAGACGATGGCGGAGCAGATTGCAAAGAGCACGATCTTTCACCGTAACTGGTACGTTCCCGAGCTCAGAGAGAAGTTCAAATATATTGACCGCATGAAGCGCATCGACAAGGTCTTTCCCTACGCAAAGCTCAGCCAGGGTCGAGAAACGATGCTGCTAGTAGACGAGCCAAAGACGCCGCAGGATATTGAGATCTGCGCGCAGAAGGCAAAGCACCTTAAAGAGCTGGGATACGCCTACGTGTATCTCGAAAGGGACACGACTCTGTACGACGCACTGTCGACCTTGGGAGAATTATGAGCTGGACGACTGCACTGACTGACCTGCGACTCCTTCTGAACGACGGGCCCACGGACAAGATCCGGGCTTTCAAGCGTGTTTTTGGGACAGTAGACGGTGCAAACGCAGTCTTTAAAACTCTTGAGTTTCGTCGCATTACAGATTTTACGACTGTCGACGAGACTGGTCCCTTGGGGATCTATATTAACGGCGAGAAGTTTGGGCCCATTGCCTTGCCTCTGACCTATGATGACCCAGGCTCAGGATATTTTAAATTCGATTTGCTTTCGATCCCGATTGCTGGAGCAGTCGTAGAGGCGACCTACTATATCCAGTATTTTTTAGATCCAGAGCTTCAAGTTTTCTTGCGTCTTGCGCAGAACTGGCTGGGCTTCGGAGACGACTACTCTGCAATCCCTCAGGGATTGAGACCTGCGGCTCTGCAATATGCTGCGGCTGAAGGCTATCAGAAGCTTGCGATTAAATTCTCGAGTCACCTTTCTGAGACCTACAGGCTCGAGGATATGCCAGACGTCAAACAAATGGCGCTGCTCTCTGAGTTCAAACAAGCTGCTGACACTGCAAGACAGCAGGCTCAGCAACTCAGGAATGAATACTATTCGAGGCAAGGGCAGAGCTTATCGCCTCTGTTTGGAGTCTATTCACCTGCGATCAAGGACGTACCTCCACGCCGATGAGTGCTTCGCTTACGACCGTCTCAGACGGCATCACGAGAATGCTCAAAGGGATGCGCCAGCGGGAGAAGGCTCTTCAGAGCCATCTCAATCGCAACGTGCTCGAGCAGTATAGGGCAATTCAGCGCAGACGCTGGATGACTGAGAATGCAAGCGAGGGTCAGCCCTGGCTTGCCCTTAATCCTGGCTATGCTCTCAGGAAAAAACGTCAGTTTGCAGCCTACCCAGGCGCAGGGACAAAGAAGCTGATCGCCACAAATAAGCTTTTCAAGTCTGTCATAGGACCCGGCGAGGGGTTCAGAAAGATCGTGACGCCTAGGTCCCTGTTGCTGTCGACCACGGTCGAATACGCACCGCACGTTAACGAGGTTAGATCCTTTACTGAGTACAGCAGGCAGTCGATTGCAGAGATCAGGAATGGGGTCGCTCAGTTTATCTTTAAAGGCATCCTCAAGCAGACGGCGGAGATCCTATGAGTGCGCGGCACCTGACAGAGTGGGTCGTCAATCTTGTGACTTGGCAGATTCAAAATAACATTGAGACTGCGCTGATGGACTTAGGCCAGGCTCTACCGCCCCCCTCTTCTGTTCTTAGCCTCGAGAAGCCCAGGGACTATTTCATTTATCCCCGGGCGATGGGTTACAGGACGCCTGCTTGCTTCGTGATCGCTGACAGGATCGACTTCCAGAAGCGTGAAAAGGGAGCCAATTACATAAACGCGAACGTCCGGGTTAACGTCACGATCCTGATCGAGGACAAGGACGCCGACCGGATTACGCGCAAGGCATACAGGTATCAGTCAGCTCTTCAGTCAGTACTTGATCAGGTGCAGCTTTCGAGCTCTGATCTCGAGCCGCCGGACGGGTCGCTAAAAATTGTCTCAGTCGTGCAGAATGCCGCCTTCTCTCCGCTATACTCTAACACCGAGGACCCCAATGCTCCCGGGTCAGTGTACCGGAAAGAAGTCAGCCTTGAGCTCGACTGCTATACTTACGAACAGGTTTAAGGAGAGAACCAAATGAGTTACGCAACTGTCACAACTTCTGATATGGAACTGACCCCGATGAGGGTTACCTTTGACGGCGTGGACCTCGGTGGTACCTTGGCGAACGTAGTCATTTCTACAAAATACTCAAAATCGAATATCATGGCCGACCAAAGCGGTTCCACGGTCCGTGACCGCCGGGTTTCTGGTATTGAAATTACGGTTACGACTGAATTGACTGAGATTCAGAACAAAGACATTTGGGCGGTTGTTTTCCCTCACGCAACCCTCATCGCGACTGGTACTAAAGCCATCGTATTTAAAGAAAACATGGGCGACTCAGATCTGAGCAAAGCAGCACTGCTGAAGTTACACCCACTGAGCAAGGCGGATGCTGACGAGACCGGAGATTACAACTTTTACAAGGCGGTCGCTTCTGCGGAGTCGTCGATCACTTACGGACCAAACGAGCAGGCTAGGCTCAAGATTGTTTGGAATATCTTGCCAGACGAGAGCGTGCAGCCTAATCAGTTCTTCAAATACGGCGATCCTGCTGTCGTTTAATAACCGGGGGGACGTGAGACGTGTCGCTTTTTTCTCTCAAGCAGAAAGTTCAAGAAAGCAGCGCACAGGTTGTCTCCGACCTGGACGCGCTCGTTGCCGAGCCGATTGCTTTTCGGTTCAAGGGCAAGGTTCACGAAATCAAGCCTATCTCGACTCTTGAGCTGCTAAAGTTCACTAACGCCTTCGCAGGGCTTCAGGAACTATCAGGAAAGAGCGACACGATCACGGTCTCTGAGCTCGTGGAAGCCTATACTCAGGTGATCTCGAGCGTCTGTCCTACGATCACGAGTGATCACGTCAAGGATATGACGCAGGCGCAGGTCGCGGCTCTCTTTCAGCTTGTCATGGATAGCGTCGTAGGCAAGGCACACGCGCAGCCGGGCGTGGCTTCGACCGAGGACGCAAAAAAAAAACAGCAGAGCCAAGCCTGAGCATTGAAGCAGTCCCTCTGGTGACAGAGGCTCTGCTCTTGTTTGGCTGGTCTCCTGAGGTTGCGCTGAGTATGCCAGCGCGCAGGTTCTTTGCGCTCTTGAGGGAGGGCAGGAAACAGGCGCGAGAGAAGGAGGCAGCCCGGGACGTTGCTGCGTGTGACATTGCCAGCATCGCCCTCGGTGACGGAAAGTATTACGAGGAGATCAGGAAGGTCTTTCTCAATCGCGCCATGGGGGACGACAAGCCCAGAGGCGGGATGGACCCGACAGATCCAAAAACGGTCGAGCTGATTGAAAGCATGACGCTCGCAGCTTCAAGGTTGAGGCAGTGATCAATGGCACAAGAGACGCAGCTTCTAAAACTAGACCTTGATACAAAAGAGTTCATAGCGAAGCTGGACGCCGCAGAAGCAAAGCTCGGAGATATGGGCGATCCCTCGACCATGACTGGGCTCCTTGAGAGCCTCAAGGGAATGGGCGCCGCTCTGGGCGTGATCGGCGTCGCGGCTCTTGGAGCAAAGGCTGCTCTTGATCTGACTCTGCAAGCTGAAAGCGTCAAAGCTGTGAACCAGCAATTTGAGATCCTTACGCGCAACGCAGGAGTCTCTGGGGAAAAACTAAAAGCCTCTCTTCTTGGAATTGCAGACGGTCTTGTCGATGACACGGATCTTTTAAAGTCTGCTGGGCAGGCTGTCGTCCAGCTTGGGACTAACGCAGAAAAGCTTCCAGAGATCTTTCAACTTGCACGACAGGTAACGACTGCCTTCGGTGGGGATCTGCTCGAGAATTTTGAGAAAATCAATCAGGCGATCTCTAGTGGAAACACTCGGGCCCTTAAGTCATACGGTCTCACAGTCGATCAGGACAAGGTGCTTCGTGAGTATGCTCGCTCTATTGGCGTCACTGTTGACGCTCTGTCAGAGCAGGAGCGAAAGAGTGCAATTTTAAACGCTACCCTCGAAAAGGGTAAAGTCGCTTTCAAGGGTGTAAGTGATCAAGTCCTTGAGGGGACTAATACTTGGAAGCAGTTTCAGGTCACTCTTGGGCAGATCGGCGAGACTGCTGCGCTGGCTTTTGAAAAGCTGGCAGGTAAGCAGGTCAGAACCACGCTCAGGAATATCACTGACGACCTCAAACTCTTCAGCGCGTTTCTGTCTGAGAAGCTTGGGGATGGAGCAGACGCTGCTGCTGCAAAGCAAGACAGGCTTCAGCTCTCCCTGAAAGCGGTCGAGAAAAGCATCGCAGGCGCAGAGAATAACGTCAGAATATACTCTGAGGCGATGGCCAAAGGGACGACAATCGTCCAGACAGAGTTTGAGGCAGCCACAAGACAGCTCGGGCGGCTCAATGAAGAGAAGGCTCGGATCATGGCAGAGCTCGGCGAGGCTCAAGCTAAAGCTGCTGAAAGCACTCCTGAGGCTGACCCAGGAAAGGCTGCTGAGAGAGATCAAGAGGCAGCGTCTCGCAGGCTTGCAGTCGCGAGCAAGTTTGAGTCGGACCTGGGCAATCTAAGGCTTGCACGAATTGGGCAGGAGCTTGAGGTAGCTACCTCGATAGAGGAGGTCGACAGGCTTCAGGCAGAGCGCAAGCAAACGATCCTTGATATGCTTCTGTCAAAAGAGGAGCAGGTCAGAGCTCAGGTCATGGAAGGCAAGCAGACTGAAGCCAACGCAGAGCAACAGCTCATTGAATATCGCAAGGCTGCGATCGCTGACATGAGACGAGTCGAGCAGAAGGCTGAAGAGGAGCGTCTCCGGGCATTGCAGAACCTTGCACAGCAGACGCAATTTACGGCCGCAGGCTTTGCTAACGGCTTCAAAGCAGCCTCTACGAGTGCTGCTCGAGACGTGGGTAATTTCTCAAAGCTTGGGGCGACTGCATTCAACTCCTTCTCAAGCAACGCAAAGACAGCTTTCATGGATCTCGGCAAAGGGACGAAGTCAGCCGCAGATATCATGAAAGGGTTTTTCCTTAACGCTCTGGCTGACATTGCAGAGAGTCAAGGCGCGATCATGATCGCCAACATTTACAACCCCGCAAGCGTTGCAGCAGGCGCGGGCTTGCTTGTCCTGGCTGGCTTTCTCAGGTCCCTTGCTAGTGAAGCAGGTGGAGGCTCCAAGGGTGGGATCGGAGCGTCTGCGTCTACTGCAGGTGGCGGTGGAGGAGGCGGAGGAGCTGGATCAATGTCGAGCGCGATGGACGTCTCAAGACCAGAGCTTGAGGAGTCAAGGCGCAGACGTGACGTGCAGCTTGTCATCTAGGGCAGCTATTTTGAGACTGAGCAGACGAAGAGGACCCTGATGGAGATGATCAGAAGCGAAACAGACGCCACGGGCTTTAGCTACGTGCAGATCGGACAGGGGGCTTGAGATGGCTTTAACTGCTAGATCCCTGATCAGGTATGGTCTCGAAGTTAATAACTTCAACTCAAGCTTGGACTTCAAGAACAGCGGAGGCGGCTCTCAGATCAATGCGACCCTGCGCACAGGGTTTTACTCTTTGACTGGACTAATGGACGAAGTCGTCCGGGCAATGAATGCTGCGGACCCTTTAAACACTTATGGATATACGATTGACCGCTCGTTTTCAGGTGGCACTCAGAACCGGGTCACGATCACGACGAGTGGAGCTTTCCTCTCTCTCCTCTTTGGCACAGGCACTCGTGCAATCACTTCCTGCGCGACGCTTCTGGGATACACTGCGACAGATAAGACTGGAGCCACGAGCTACCAGTCGCAGGCGAGCTCAGGGACGACGTTCTTGAGCACTAAGATTGGCTATACGTACCAGTCGCCAGAGACGACTCGAAAGATTCAAGGGACGGTCAATATCTCAGCCTCTGGTGAGAAGGAGGCGATCGTCTTCAACGTGATGCAGTTTCTCGAGCTTGAGTTTAGGCACGAACCTCAGGCGGATGCGTACACGACTTGGGCGAATTTTTTCACGTGGGCGATCAAGCAACGACCGTTTGAGGTCACGCCAGAGTATGACAATTATTCTACTTTTTACGAAGTGACGCTCGACTCAACGGACTACGACGGCAAGGGTCTGGGCTATCAAATGAAAGAAATGCTCCCAGAGTTCCCGTTTTATTACAGGACGGGTAAACTTCGGATGCGACTCAAAGCAACGGTGCTGTGAAGGGGGATTGAATGGGTGGCGTTTTAGACGGACAGGCAGTCTCAGCAGCAGTCACTAACCCTGCTTTTTTAGATGCTAACGGGGACGATACGGGTATCGGGAGAATCACTCTTGCGAATACTAACCCGGTCTCTGGTCCTACTGTTGGCAGCCTTCAGCGCGAGCATAACTCTGCTGCGAGCTTCATGGGCAAGGCGATCGACAGCGTCTACAACGATCTGCCCGCCTGGACGACTAGCGTGGTCGGCGCAGGGTCTGACTCTCTCTTTGACCGGGCGGATGCGCTGACCGAGAGGTTCGACGGCACGACTGGTCACTCTCACGACGGGACTGCGGGAGAGGGTCCTCAGATCACTGCAGCAAATATCGACGCTGTGCCTCTCAAGGGTTACATTCAGCAAGGCACAGATATCTTGGGCGTCACGGGCTCAAGCTCTGATGTGAGTAGCTCATTTTCTGGGAAGACTCCTGGTGGGACCAGTTTAGTCGAGGGCGTAGTCACGAGCGGGACCTATAACAAGGTTTTGATCACGCAAGCCTCTGGAGTAGAAGAGGGGGACGCTTTTACTGACTCTCTCGGCAATGTCGTTTACGGCAGGCTGACTGAGAGCTCAGGTACCTGGACGCTCTCCTACTATGTGCTGTTATCGGGGACCGAGACTGCATATACGTTTTCGGTCGCCTCGGACGTAAGATATTACTTTCAAGAGATTTACAACCCGCTCGCTGGGCTTGCTCCAGTCTTCTCAGAGTTTGCAATGATCCCGAGCGATAACGTGACGGCTGACGTCATCACTGCGACGACGACCGAGCAGGGCAAGGTGCAGCTCTCTGCGAGTGCTCCTGGAGCTATTGCAGCAACAGGATCAGCAGGAACAGCTAACGCAAGCGTAGCCAATGCAGATCACACGCACGAGGGTTTGCACTCAATAGCAAAGTTAGGCGACCCTGCTCTCTTGGGGGACGTTACGCTTTCTTCTGCAGGAGCTATCACAATCACGCAGACTGGACAGAATATCGAGATCGCAACCAACGGAGCGGTCGGATATCAAGAGACTCCCGCTGGCACTGCAAACGGAGTCAATACCACCTTTGGACCTTTAAGCTTTGTCCCTTCTGACGGTAACTCGATCATAGTATTTGTCGACTATGTTGCAGTCCCTCAGACTGACTGGTCGCTAGTAGGTAACTCGATCGTATTCAGTAGCTCAATCCCTGCGTTAGGACAAAGCGTATACGTTTTCTATATGACTGCGGGGACTCCAGTAACGCCACCGACTCCGCTTGGGGTTTTTAATTGCGAATATAAGACGCTGACAAGTGGTCAGATCTCTGCTGGTAGCTTGACGCTTGCTGCGGCTCCAGCGAGTGCCTCTCTCACAGTCGTGGATCTTATTGGTGGTGGGGCTCAAGAGTTTTCAGTAGACTTTCAAGTAGCGGGGACGACGCTCTCCTGGTCGGGTCTTGGGCTTGCTTCTGTTCTGGTAACGGGCTCAAAGCTCAGGGTTCAATACTTCACTTGATAGGGAGTTAGACGATGGCAAACACGCTCGGGCAGTACCTCGACGCAAGCGGAGTTACAGACGACAAGGTCAGGCTGAGAAACAATGAGCCGCTTCGTGCACGTAACTCTGCAGACACTGCAGACGTCAATGTTTTGAAAGTTGACTCGACTGGCAAAGTGCAGCTCTTGACGCAGACGCAGGTTGCATACACGCCGACAGACCCGAGTGACGTCGCAAGCGTCAACTATGTCGACACAGAGGTTGCTGCAGTAACTTACTCTGCGGGTGACGGGATCGACATAACTGCAAGCGTGATCAGCGTGGTCGCTGCTGATAGCTCGCTCTCAGTAGGTGGATCAGGTGTAGCAGTAGCTTTAGGCACTAACCCAGGGCTTGAGATCTCTTCAGGGGTAAAAGTCAAGGTTGCTGATAGCTCTCTCGGCCTTGGGGCTTCGGGCGTTTCTGTAACTCTTGCATCCAGTTCAGGGCTTGAAATTTCTTCAGGTGTAAAGGTTAAGGTTGACGCTACGACGGTCAAGATTAACGGCTCGGGTCAGCTTGAGGGGTTGAAAGCAAGCAACGAGGTTCTGACGTTGGTCTCAGGAGATATTTCAGCGGGCTATAAAGATCTTTCTCGAGAGGCATATTCTGGGAGCGTGGCAGTGATCGCGCAGGGAATACCTCAGACGCCTACGACTGACTTTACGCTCTCGACGGTGGGGGGCGTTACACGGGTGACCTTTGCGGGTGATCTTTTGTCAGCGCAGGCTGGCGACAAGCTACTGGTCTTGTATAGTTATCTCTGAACAGGGGAGCAGAAATGAAAGCGTCAAACAGATTCATAGACGACGGATACGTTCAGGAGACTCCGACGGGTACGATTAACGGCGCAAACCTGGTGTTCACGCTCGCTTTCGTGCCTGATGATTCAGCAGGTGTTAGCGTTTATCTGAATGGCATTCTGCAGCGTCCCACTAACGATTATTCGATTGTCAGTCAGACGATCACTTTTGTCGCAGCTCCTGCGGTTGCCCAGGACTTGCGCGTCTTTTACACGAAGAGAACCTAAGAGGAGAGGAAAGTCATGGCTGGAAGACTACAGAACGAAGACCATAAGACCAAAGCAGAAATAATTGCAGCAGGTGGGACGGCTGCGCAGCTCCTGAATGACACGAAAGTATATGTCACGGCCAACTCGATCAATGACACCCTTGATCAGGCGATTATTTCTGGGCAGATCGGCTCAGGTGGGAGCAAGAACTACCTTGCAAACCCAAAGTTTACGATCGCGACCGCAGGAATTCCTAACTCGTGGAGCGTCTTCAAGACGACCCTGACGAGCTTAATCCCTACCGGCTCAATCGGCTCTGCGGATGCTGGGATATCGGTCACGCAATCAGGGACGACTCCGCTTGAGGGCTTGTATTCTGCGCTATTGGATGGGAGCTCATCGTTTGCTGCGGGTAATGGATTGATCTCTGCAGCTTTTACGATTGATCTCGAGGATCAGGCTAAGGTCATGGGCTGGTCGTTTTATTACCAGGCTGTGACTTCTAACATGGACTTTCCCGGTACAAGCGCGAACACGTGGGCAGTCTATATCTATGACGTAACCAACAGCGCGTGGATACAGCCCGCGGGCGTGTATAACTTGCCCCAAAGCTCAGGTGCGGGTCTTGCCTCTGGTACGTTTCAAACGACGAGCAACAGCACGCAGTACAGGATCGCACTTATCTGCATTAACAGCGAAGCGGCTGCTACCACGCTCAAGGTTGACGATTTCCAGCTTGGGCCTCAGAAGGTCGTCTACGGAAGCCCTGTAACGGATTGGCAGCAGTATAGTCCATCCGCATCGTTCGTGGGTTTCGGAACGGTCTCAGCAACCAATATGTGGTCGAGGCGGGTTGGAGATAGCCTTGAAGTTCTAGGTACATTTACTTGTGGAACGCCTACTGCGACGACAGCTCAAATTCCACTAGGGTTTAATGGAGCAACAGCTAACGTCACGGTGGACTCTTCTAAGGCTGCCTCTGGAGTAGCGGTAGGAGTTACTCCTCTCAGTGGATCATCTAGCACTAATAACGCATATCATTTTTTGAGTGCGGGTGCTCAAAGCTACGTCAACATTGCAATTCAGGGTGATTCAAACAGCGGCATTGTTGCTGCTCAAGGAAGTACCTTGACCGGAGCCGCAACTACTTTGCGGGTCAGTTTTAGGGTCCCCATCCTCGGCTGGTCCTCCTCCGTACAAATGTCGAACGACACGGATACGAGGGTGGTGGCTGCAAGGTCAGTCTCTTCAAACTCTGGAGCATGGCCAACTTCTGACACTGTAATTAACTTTGCATCTGTTAGCTATGACACTCACGGAGCTATAACGACAGGAGCA
>Ga0172375_10005801_pt1 | contig 17614 bp, 12 predicted proteins | sample LakKiv1m_FD_114537 | JGI IMG/M metagenome (GOLD analysis project Ga0172375, IMG submission 114537) | Freshwater microbial communities from Kabuno Bay, South-Kivu, Congo - kab_092012_11.1m | ecosystem: Environmental > Aquatic > Freshwater > Lake | place: Democratic Republic of the Congo...
ACTTGTTGAAGCTGTATGTTTCCTCGCCGCCATTGAACCCGACCTTGAACAGGGCGTACACGAGTTCGCCCATCGTTCCGTCATCCATGTACTTCTTCGCCCGTTCCGCGGTCTGGGTGAAATAGTGGTTGAGGTTGCATCCGAGGTAGAGTTTCTTCTCGGCCGCGTAGCGTACCATCTCGCGGGCTTCGCCGATGTCGTTGGAAAGGGGCTTCTCGCAGAGAACGTGCTTGCCCGCGACCATGGCTTCCATGGCGGGTTCGAAGTGCCAGCTGCCGTTCTCGTACCCACCGGTGGTCACGTCGACCACATCCAGGTCCTCGTTGGCCAGCATGTCCTTCAGGCTGTAGTAGGCCTTCACCCTGTGAGTCTTTGCGGCGGCGTCGGCCTTCTCCTTGACGACGTCACACACAGCCATGAGTTTTGCCAGTGGATCCTGCTTGTGGCTCTGCGCATGCGTGTTCCCGATGCCGCCCATACCGACTACGCCGACCCGGAGTGTTCTGGATGATTCTGACTTTGCTGTCACGTTGGTCTCCATTCGATAGATGCGTGTGTTTTCGGCCTGCCTGCAATGTCAATACGCACAAAGTTAACGCCATTGAGCATCAAAACCTTGATAAAACCGTCAAATACCAGCACAATCCTGTCATGTCATTTCGAATCAAGGCCTCGGCGGTCTTCTCAGACCGGTCGTTCCCGCTCGCGTGTTACCGGCACGAGTCGCATGCAGCCTGCCGGCTGCACAACCATGAATTCTATGAGCTGGTGGTTGTACTCGCGGGGCATGGGAAACATGTGACTGAGAAGGAAGAGTACCGGATCGAGGGTGGGGACGTGTTTGTAGTGCGGGGCGACATGGCGCACGGGTATGCCGACACCGAGCGGATGACTCTTGTGAACATCCTTTTTGACCCGCGGCGTCTTTCGTTGCCGATGGCGGAATTACGCGACTTGCCAGGCTACCATGTACTGTTCCGTATTGAACCGAGAATGCGTGAATATGACAGATTCCGCAGCCGCCTCAGGTTGTCGGAGGAGGAGCTGGCGGAGGCTGCGGGTCTGATTTACCGGCTGCAGCAGGAACTGGAGCGAAAACGGCCGGGGTATCGTTTCATGGCAAGCGCGCAGTTGATGAACCTGATCGGCTTCCTGTCCCGCTGTCATGCCCACACGACCGAGCCGGCAAAGCGACCGTTGATGAGAATGGGCGAAGTGTTGAGTTTCATCGAGCGACGCTACCGGGAGCCGGTCACGGTACGGCAGTTGACCAGGGTTGCCGGCATGTCGGAGAGCACGCTGATGCGGACGTTCCGGCGCGTGATGGGGCGTTCGCCGATAGACCATGTCATTCACGTCCGCGTCAACAAGGCGGCTGAGCTGCTGAAGGCCGGCGGCGTAAGAGTGACCGAAGCAGCATTCTCGTGCGGTTTCACTGACAGCAACTACTTCTCCCGTCAGTTCCGGAGGGTCATGGGCCATTCGCCGAGCGAATTCAGGAAGATGAACTCGCAGTCGGCCAGGAGATAGATCCGGCTCTTCGCCTGATCAGGGCTGTTTGTCGGAGTGATCTCCCTTGAGCGCGCCTTTGCCTTCTTCGATGCTGAGTCGCAACGGATCCGTTTTGCTGTTCTGTCGGCGTTGTTCAGGATCTTCTGAGTCCGGACCATGCGACAATGTGGCCGGAGGGTGCACGAGCATGAAGTCCACGAGTCGTTCGGCATCCTGTTGGCTCATCTTAGCCTCGGTCCGGTATTGTCTTACCAGTTGGGAGCGGATCTTGAGCAGGTACTCAGAAGACACGCCGTCACGCTCCAACGCACCAAGAAGCTCCTGGTTGGCAGGGGAGCCTGCCAAGGTCTTGTAGTGGGTTGTGATCTCCTTCTTGACCGCCTCCTCCTTCCTCGATTTCTCAATCTGAAGGTTCATCATGTCCTGTTTGTGCTGCCGGTCAATTTCGTCCATCTTCTGCCAATACGAGTCCATCTCCCCTGCAAGGATTGCGCCCCATTTCATGAGATGGCCGAAGTCCTGACTGGAGGGCACCTTGGTCTCGGCAGCAGTCCGGGTGTTTGCTCCTTGTTCTGCCACGGTGCGGACCCAGAACCCGTCCACCCTGGAAGGGGCCGGTTTCTGGCCGACCAGCGCCATGGGTGGCGAGATGACGGTGTTCCATGCGTAGCCGCATGCGGGTACCGCGATGGTGTTAACGGCGAGATGCCATGTGCCGACCACGGCGGAGTTGAGAATGTGGAATGATGGGACAATCGCGCCGCCGTACACGATGCCCGCAGAAGTGCCGATGAGTCCAACCGGGATCCGGACAACGTTATCGGCAACAGATGCGAGGAAAGCCCAGGGATAGGCCATCCACCACCCGAAAACTCGCTTTTCAACCCGGCGACTGGCAGCTCTGAAATGATCTCCCCAGGCACGCGGTATGCCTTCCAGTGTGTAGTCCAGGAAGACATCGTCGAATGCCCAGTTGAAGGCATCATTCATGCCGCGGCCAAGATCCTGATACTTCTCGGCACCGAAATACGCGCCGAAACTCTCACCGGCATCCTTCAGCGACTCCCATGCGTATCTTGACGGCGGTACATATCCCGGAACGATCCACACGTCGTAGGTCTGACCGGCAGAATCATCTATGCTGCCACGCCAGATGAGCTGGCCCTTCTGGCCCAGGGAGAGGAAGTAGCCCGGATCATCAGCCAGTGCGGCTGACGAGAAGGCGAGAAACCCGATAGCAAGACAAGTCCGGCAGAACGTTCTAGTCATGGCAGACCTCCTTCACGTGAGACTATGGGGCCGGTCATGGCACGTGTCAATTTCGGCGTTCTTCATTCCGCTTTTCAATGTTTGCGGCGACAGTGGCCTTCAGACCTGCCAGGAACTGTTGCGTTGATTCCCTTTGCTTGTACATCGACCGGGATCGGTCAGTCAGGTAGCGCTGACCGCGTATATCGGAGTTCTGGAGTGAATCCGCCCATGCGCGCAGTTGGCGGGACGTGGATTCTGCGAGGGATTTCAAATCTGAGATTTCAGATTTGAGATGTGCGAAAGCGACAAGCCTCTCGCAGACGCACAGGATGGAACGGACCTCGCCTGCAGAGCCTCGTGCATAGTACAGGAACGTGATCAGTTCTTCTCGTGTGCCGCGCTCAAACCCTTCGGCAATGTTGTTCGGAACAGACAGGCCCGCCCGCTGTAGCTGGTTGGCGATGTCGCCCCTGAACCGGAAGGAACGGTCTTCGGTCAGGGCAAACAACTTGACCGACAGATCAATGCCTGTCTGCCAGACAGAGAGCTGCTCAAACCGTTCGTATTTCATTTTTCAACCCTTTCGTTGGATGACTGCGGAAATGTTACACGGAAGGGTATCTCCAGAATATCAGGTGAATCCCTACAGGCGTGGACACGAATGCATTCTCTGTTGTACCCTTGGCAAAACCCCGGGGGAAATATGAAATTTGCGAAATGCAGGCCGTATCATTCAAAGACGGTTGGACGTGAGTTGCTGCGGATGCCGGATGGCAAGTCAATGTTCAAGGTCTACTTCCTGAGTCTGGTCGGACGGGATGAGCCGGAGAAGTACGAATGGGCCAGATGCCCAATGAAAACCGCTGACTTCATGTCCCTGGCGGGTCGCCAACCACTAGAGGGGGTGGGGTTCATAACGGCTTTTACCCACATAACCAAGGTCTTCCGTTTTGCACCCGCCATTGAGACCGTGCTGCATGTGCGGGCGTTCAATACGAAGGACTTTTCGCCGCTGGATCTTGGACGAGATGACAAGCACCTGGAATTTGCCTGCTACGCGGAAGCCGAGATTGCGGCCGAGGAATACCACGCTTGGGCGGCGGAACGGTCTGTTGAAGCGTACCTGGCTCGTTGGAGCCGGTTCGACGATGGACCTGTTGTCAGCCGTACGAAACTGGCCGAATACTTCGGGGCGGCTCAGGGATAGCAGGACTCGACGCGGATCGAGATGCCGCCGCGTGGATTGAATGAGCCGCGTACTTCCAGCTTCCGGGGGCGGACCGCCTTAACAATGTCGTCCCTGATACGGTTCACTACCTCCTCGTGGAATGTGCCGTGGTTCCGGAATGAAAACATGTAGAGTTTCAACGATTTGCTCTCGATGCATAGCCGGTCGGGAATGTACCGGATCGTGATGTGGCCAAAGTCGGGCTGACCGGTCACGGGGCAGATAGCGGTGAACTCGGGGCAATCGAGTTCAATCCAATAGTCTCTGTCGCGGTACTTGTTCTGGAAAGCTTCCAGGCGGGCCTTGTCAGGGTGATCAGGATAGTTGCGTTCACCCGACTTGAGCAGTGTGAGCCGGCCATCTGCCGCCGGTGTTCCCCTGGTACGTCTATTGGTCATGGTTGATCCTCATTGAAATCGCCTACTTCTCAGTCATTTCCCATACGCCGCTCCACAGGCCTGCCGGCGGGTGCTCAAGCAGCATACGGCAACGGCGTACGTAGGCAGCGGCGGGCGGGTCCAGCTTGGCGATTTCCTCAAAGACGGGGACAGCTTCTGTCAGTTTGCCGCCGTAGTAGAGCTGGAGTCCCCTGTCGAAGGTCTGGAGTACGGGGGCGCGTTCCCTGGCAGCCTCCGGAAACATCGGTTCGTAGACCTGAACAGGTTCCTTCCGGCCAACGACCTGTACGCGGGACAGTTCGCGAAACCTGAACTCATCGCCCTTGATGCGGCTGCGCGTGAAGTCGGACACCATGATGTACGTTCCAAACTGCTTGTTTACGCCCTCGAGGCGGGCAGCCAGGTTGCCTGCATCGCCGAGGAACGTATAGTTGAAGCGCTGGTGCGATCCCATGTTGCCGACGACCACCTTGCCCGTGTTGAGGCCGATCCGGCAGAACAGGTCACGCCCGGCGCGCTGTCGCAGGAGTGGCCGCATCTCCGCAAGCTTTGCCTGGCAGAGCAGGGCCGAACGGACGGCCCGGACGGGATGGTCGGCCAGGTCGAGGGGGGCGTTCCAGAACGCGATCACGGCGTCTCCCTCGTACTTATCAATCGTTCCGCCCTGTTCCATTATGATGTCGGACATGGCAGTAAGGTATTCGTTCAGCAACGCAGTGAGATTCTCCGGCGACAGTCCCTCGGAAATACTGGTGAATCCCTGGATGTCGGAGAAGTAGATGCTCAGTTCGCGGGCTTCACCGCCGAGTTTCAGGTGATTCGGGTCGCGGATGAGTTTCTCTATGACCGCGTGGCTCAGGTACTGGCGGAACGCGTTCTTTATGAAGCGCTTCTGGCGTCCCTCGGTTGCATAGTTGACGATGAAAGCGCCGAGCAGGGCGAACATGGCGCTGGCAAGCGGGTCAGCAACGCGGAGCCAGTATCCGTTTGCGTAGGCCAGGAAACCGGCTCCGGCCGGGACTGCTGCGCCCATGGCAAACAGGATTACCGCCTGCCAGCCTGTGACACAGAAACGCATGAATACGCCGGCTGCGAGTGCATACGCGAACACGAGCATCCAGCTGGAACGCTTGTCCACATCCCGCAGGAAATCTGCAGCCAGCAGGTTGTCAAGAAACGTTGCGTGGATCTCCACGCCGGGGTAGACCTCGCTGATAGGCGTCGGCTTGAGGTCCATCAGGCCCGGGGCCGTCACACCGAGAAAGACATACTTGTCCCGAAGGAATTCGAGGCTTACAGAGTTTGTTCCGCCCTCGCGAAGGCGCATCTCGGACTGGATCACCGCGGCCGCGCTCACAGCCTTGTGTGTCTGGCTGGGACCGCGATACCGCAGGACCGCATTGCCTTCCGAATCCAGCGGAACGGTGGCAGACTTGCCGACGTCAAGACGTTCGAGGAGCGGGGAGACTGTTTCGTCCGGGTGGGCGGCCATCCAGGAGGCGAGGCCGAGTGACGGGACCGGCTGTTCATCGAATACCTGGAAGGCAACGGTTCTTCGCACTATGGCGTCGGTGTCCGGCGTCGCGTTGACAGTTGCCAGGAGGGCGGCGTTGGTGGCCACCTGCGAAATAGGGAAGGATGCGTACTGCATCGCGCCCTGCCAGGGGCTGTGCATGGTGCCGAAGCGGCCACGACGACGAGGCACGCCATCCAACCAGGTTTCTGCAGTACCTGATGACCGGCTCAGCCAGAGCACTCCTGCGAAAGGGGGAGCGGCCCTGATCGCCGCGCCGAAGATGTCGTCATCTTCCACGCCGTATGCCGATGCCTCGGTGTAGAGCATGTCGAAAGCGACAACTTTCGCGCCGGAGCGTTTGCAGAATGCAAGGATGGGTTCATAGGCCTCGCGCGGCCATGGCCACTTGAAACTGAGTTCGTCCTCGCCCCAGTCGAGACTTGCCTGGTCTATCAGGATCAGTCTGATGTCGTCGGTGAACTGTGAGGGCCTGGCGAGGTGCCGCACGCGGGCATCCCATGTGCTGTTCTCGATCCATTCCAGCCAGCCATTGTGGCTGAAGAGCAAGGCGGCGGCAGCCGACAACAGGCCGATCAGCAGTCCGTGGAGTACCTTTCGCAACATGATAGTCCGATGTCAGATTCCGGTCACGGAGCCCTGGAAACGGTCCTGCCTTGCTTTTGGCTCGGGCGATGTGCCTGCGCCGAGCATGGGAGCTATCTCCTTGAGCCGCTGATCCGGGGTGGGGTGGGTAGCCGCGAAGCCCTTGTGATCTCCGCCCTGCATCCGTCTGCCCATCTCCTCGAGCATGGCCTTCAGCCCGTTGGGGTCGTAACCGACGCGCTGGAGTATGGTGATGGCGGCCTTGTCTGCCTCTACCTCCAGTTTGCGGGCGTAACCGCTGTTGACCATCGTGCCTGTAATGTCGGTTATTGAGCCCTCGAATGCCGTCGTCAGCTGCGCCAGTTGCTCGCCACCGAGATTCTTACCTGCCTCCACCGCAAGGGTGGTGAGCGCGGAAGTGAGCCGTCCCTTGTCGATTGCCTGCAGGCCATGACCGCACTGCACGTGCCCGACCTCGTGCGCGAGTACCGCGGCGAGGGCGCTCTCGGATTTGCAGCATCGGATCAATCCCCGCGAAACGAGGATGAACCCGCTCGGCGCCGCGAAGGCGTTGATCTCGTCGGTGTCCATGACAAGAAAGTGATATCCCTTGAACGTCTCCGGCTTGTCCGACGCCGCCGCAAGGGATTGTCCCAGCAGGTTCAGGTACTGGTTCGCGTCGGCCTTGTCGAAGGGCTTGTATGTCTTGAGGATAGTTGCTGCCACGGCCCGGCCGATGTAGTACTCCTGCTCGGGCGTGATGTCTTCCATGGCCTTTGAGACTGCCCCGGCTGACCGCTTTATTGACTCTGCCTGGCCGGGCGTGATGGCACCCGTGGCCTGGCCGATTGTCGCGCCGGCCTCAGAAGCCACGTCGAGAAGCGCACAACCAGACAGGAACACAGTCGAAGCGACGACGAATATGGGAAGAAGGCGCTTCATTTCGCACCCCCTTTCGCCGCCGTGACGCCACCTGCGTCAAGGAACTGCTGCATCTGCTCGGGCTGGGCTACAAAGGTCTCCATCTTGTCAACCCACGTGAAGTCCACATCCTTGTTCTTGTCCTTGAACTGCTTTTCCACGTCCGAGTTGAAACCCTTGCCGGCCATGGCCATCTCGTCGCTTGATGCCGCGAGCTGAGCGTCTTTGCTGCCGGCGGAAAGGACAATCTTCTTCGTCGTGAGGGCAGTGGAATGGACCCACCCGGTGGCGGCGCCGTCGGCAGTGGCAACCTTCTGCCATTCTCCCCTGGTTTCCTGGACAGTCAGGCGATCTCCGTACTTGGCCTGTGCAACCACTTTTGCGAGGCGGGACGGCGTTGCCCTCAATTCGCATTTCTGTACCTGGACGCTCATCGCCTTAGGTTTTGCTGCAAGGGCAATGCCTGCTACAAGAATGAGTACCAGCAATAAAGCTGTTCTGTATCGCGTCATGGCTCCTCCCGTGATGCCTGTAATCGACTGAAATACATTCTACCGGTGCCAGACCGGCCTGCAAACGGAAAAAAGGGGCATCAGATTGATGTGTCCAGTGTGTAGTGATAGTATTCCTCGAAATCCCGGCTGCAAATCCGAAAGGCCCGTTTCGATTCACCGCGCCTGACGCAATCTACGCGGTTCGAGTGGACATGGACTGACAGGCAGTCATTCGGCAGGTCTGATACAACGGGCGGCGGCTGCGGCTTCTTCCTTCACCCCGGGGTTGCACGTGTCGGGTGGTAGTGTACGTAGGCACGCCGCACGAGGGCAATCTGCGTGCGAAGCCTGAGCTCAACCTGGGATGCAATCCGGTGTCCTTCAGCCACAGGAATGGCCCCGTCAACGCCGACCGTGACATACAGCACTATGAAGGGACCGAAGCGGTGTGCCTGGACTTCCTCGACGGACGCGAGCCCCGGTATGCCACGAAGGACTGCGCGAGCCTGCCTGTCCAATATGTCACTTGGCACGGCGTCAGTAAGGTCAGCCGCGGATTCGCGGAGTATCTGGATGCCGGTATAGAAGACAACGATTGCCACGATGGCACCCACCAGAGGGTCTGCCCATGGAAACCCGCATCGGCTGGCGATGATCCCGATGGTCGCTCCCGATGCAGAAAGAATGTCGTTTCCGTGGTCGCGCGCCAGCGCGAGGATGGCGGCATTTCCGGTCCGGGCTGCCACACGCCGTGTATAGAATGTGAGAGCGACCTTGGCGACAATGGTGAGCACTGCGACGCAGAGGGCCATGACACCAATCCGGAAGGGGCTTTCGCCTGTGGTTGCCATGTCGTACACGTTGTTGATGGCATCCCAGAACAGGGCGATTGCCGTAACGACCACGAAAGAACCGACGATGAGTGCCGCGATACTTTCCAGTTGCCTGTGCCCGAAGGGATGCTCCCTGTCGGGCGGCTTCCTGGCCAGGGCCAGATACACCTTCACGACGACGCAGTAGACCACGTCAGACGTGGAGTTTATGCCGTCTGCCAGAAGGGCCTCGCTGTGCCCGAAGACACCGAAACATGTCTTCAGTATGGCGAGAATGGCATTGGCGGCAAGGCCGCTGTTGATGGCACTGTTCTCAAGAGATTTCAGCTCTGAACTCATGGTCCCTTTCCCTTTCGTGAAAGGTAAGGGGCAATATCCGGCGAACACAAGCCAAAGTGAAGCATCCCCGAGCTTTTCCTTCAGTGCTGGCGTTTGATGTTGCGAACCTGACGCGTTTTGAGAGCATCTGGCCCGTGTAGTTCGCCGATACGTTCCTGAGAGAACATATGCAGATTGTTCAGCAGACGCCCGGGTGCTCGGATCTGGATGTTACCGTGGACGGGATTCCCGAACCGGCGTTCCGCATTCTCCTGCCGGAATGGATCCAGGGGAAGGGGATACGACACAAGGGCCTCTTTCATATTGTACCCGGCATCTGGTCGAACACATCCCATGGGCTCCATGGTGTGTTCTCCGTTGACCGGCAACTGGAGCTCACCGTCGGGGTCGAACCACGCGGGGCGGCAGTGGCTACAACACTGAGTGTAAAGAATGTCGGCAATGTCGAACTCAGGGATCTTTGGGCTGATATCTGCACGTCGCTGAATCATCTTCCGGGAAATCCGGGCTGGAGCAACGCCGAGTACCTGGGAGGGACCAGGCTGGAAAGGAATGAACAGGGGCGCTACTGGTACAACGCGGTGACCCCGAAACGACTGCAGGCGCTGACAGTACGCGGCTGGGTTCCAATGCACCCGGCGCCGGATGCGCCCGATGCGGACAAGAGTCCCATGTACCGGTTTGACCCGAGCAAGGCAGCCGACGCATTTGCCTGCGCGGTCGAGTCGCTCGACGGTTCGGAGTTCTGCTTCCAGGCATGGGACACGCCATGCCGGTATTGCACTCCCTGTCCCGGTAACGCCTGCATGCACCTGAAACCATTCCTTGCGGATATTCTGAAACCGCGTTCGTCAGTGACCGTCCGTGGCATGGTTGGGATTCACAAAGGGGATCGGGCTGCGCTGGAGGCGACGTTGGATTCTGCAGCACACCCCGTACCGGGACGGAAGGAAGAGACGGACCTGCCGTTCCTGCCGGGGCTTTAGTTCGGAAAGGATGAGATACAGACATGGCCAATGAAATCGTTCGAACCAATGAGTGCTGGTGGGCTGCGTTTTCAGTGCGTACAGGTGATGTCATAAGGCTTACCGAGGTCCAAACGGGAACCGAGCGGGTGTTTCGTACACCGGACGTCAGCGATGCCGTTGCTGAAGGGGGGCACAGCAAGCCGCAGGGATTGAGCATCTGGACGAAGACCGGTGATATCCCTGATCACAATACCGGTGTGCTCTCGACATTTGCGGACATACACAGTGCTTCGCGGTCTGTAGCCGAACAGCAGGCCGGTGTTACATTCTCGTCCCAGCAAGGTGACGTGCGGCAGGTTGTGACGTGCACCCTGCCGCCGGGCAATAACCCGCTGCGGGTGTCGGCAAGGATCGAGAACCATGGCGCCACTGCCGCGCCATACCAGTTCGAGTGTTTCTACCAGTGGCTTGTGACCCCGGCTGCCTGGGCCCAGACGGCATACAGCATCCCTGGGCTGGCGCCACGCTCGCTGTTCCCGTTCGGTGAGCTGTATTTCCGCGGCGGAACCGGGATGGATTCAGCGGCCGCCTGGTGGCAGATGGACACCACCAGTGGGGTGGTGGTAAGACCCGTCCGCGGCGTGCACAAGTGTTTTGTTGGAGTGCAGATACCGTCTTTCATCCTCGGGCCTCACAGCGAGTGCGTCACGCTCATGCCGGGCAAGGTGCTTGAGATGGAATTCGAGATTGCCCCGCTGAGAATGGCGCTGCAGAAGGGCTGGTTCCCTGACAAGGACCGCCTTGACCGGCAGCTGCACTCGGACAATGACAAGCGCATTGCGCGGGCCCGCGCCATCGGGGGAGTCAGGGAGTGGTGCACCAGGGAACCGCCGGTGGTGAGGCGTCGCGCCATACACCTGACCACCCAGTATTCACCCGGCGGCATCGACGAAATGCTGCACCTGGTTGAGAAGGTCGTTGTTCCGGCCGGCTTCAACGAGGTCGTGTTCGAAGTGGGTCGTAATTTCCGGTACCTGTCGCATCCCAAGGTGGGACCTGCCTGGGTCTGGGATTCAAAGACGTGGAAGAGCCTTGTGAAGCGGCTCAAGGGAATGGGTCTGGCCGTCATCCCGCAATACAACGCACTCGGCCACCAGGGAGAGTCGGGGTTGACCGTGGCATACCCGGAGTTGTCCGAGGATCCGAACGGCTGGTGCCTGGATCCGGAGAATCCGAAGACGGCTCAGTATCTCGGGGACCTGTTCGACGAACTGATCGAGGCATTTGGGCCAAAGGAGTTTCATGTGGGACTTGACGAGATTGATGTGCCGTCAAGGCCGCAGTCCTTCGCCCTTGAGAAAGGCGGCCGCAAGCGCGACGGCGGCAAGCTGTTCGCGCTGCACGTCAACAATCTGCACGCGCACCTGAAAAAACACGGCCTGCCGATGATGATGTGGGCGGACATGCTCCTGTACAAGGAGGAGCACCGGATAAACCACGGCGAACGGACGGGGACATGGCGGGCGGTGGACATGATCCCGAAAGACATCACGATGATTGACTGGATCTACCACGTGGTTCCGGATTTCGGCGGCAGCCGGTATCTGCAGGAGAAGGGGTTCAAGGTCATGGGCGCCTGCTGGCATACTCCGGAGAACATACGCGACTGGGCGATTTTTGCGGTCAAGCACCGCCTGGAGGGCCTGATGCACACCACATGGGCTGTGCCGCGAATTCGTGACATCAACATGGTCTGCACGCTTCTTGCGGGCCGATATTTCCAGAACCCGGATGCGGGATCCGTGGAAGACAATGTTGCAGAGGCCGAGTCTCTGTCATTGGCCCTCGTGGGGGAAAAGGGGTAGGCCACGTATCCGGACTATAGGAACGTGAAGATAGCGCCCTTGGACAGGCGAACCTCGTAGGCACCCATGTCGGGGGCGTTGCCGTCAAGCCGGGGCTTGTCGGCAAGGTCGCGGGCGGAAATCATCCAGCTCTTCGTTATGCCCTTATTTACGCACGGGGACGTGACCTTGATGCGATAGTCCCCCAGGACGTGCGCCAGCCCGTATCCGGAGCCGGGTGTTTCGAACTGAGGGTTCTGGGAGATGTTATAGTTTGCCCCGCCGGTGAGTTCGGGTGCGCAGGAGTACTTGCACAGGCCCAGGGTGCCTCCCACGTCATTGGTTGTTCCGTATTTCTGGTTTGCCCAGACTACGCAGTTGGTTATGCCGCCACCTGCCGCATTCAAGCCTCCGGCCCCGGTTCCGCCCTTGTTTCCGGTAAGTACCGAGCTCTCAAGAATACCGCCTTCTATATAGATGCCGCCCACCGAGCCGTTGGTAGGGCACTGGTTGCCGTATACGAGACAGTTGCGGATGGTACCGGCGGACAGCCGGGCGCCACCGATCAGGGAATTGACGCTGGTACCTGCCTCATTACTGGCAATGATGCTGTACTGAACGGTGCCACCCGAGAGCTTCAACCCACCGATGGCTGTGGCGTCAGAGCCGCCCTTGTTCCGCTCTATCCGGCTGTAGGTCAGGAGGCCGCCCGACATGACGACTCCGCCGCACGTGGTAGAGTTGTCGGGATCAAGATTGTTTCGGATCACACAGTTCGACACAACCCCGCCGGTGATGTAGATTCCGCCTGCGCTTCGGCCGGCCTGGTTGTTCCTTATGACGCTGTTCTTGACGGTTCCGCTGGTCAGCACGATGCCGCCGACGGCACTGCGGCCGTACGCGCCGTTGCTGACTGTGAGCCCATCCAGCACGGCTGCGGAATGGTTCATGTAGAACAGGCTGAAATTACCGCCGGCAGCGTTCCTGGCAATCGTCGTGACGGCGGCCCCGTTGACGCTGCGTATGGTCAACTGACGGGTTATCGCCACCTCTGCGGTTACGCGGTGGGTTCCGTTGGAAACGAGGATGAGCGTGGCGCCGGAACCCAGGGCGGATGCCAGGTTTGTTGCTGCTTTCGCCCACGTGTCGTACGGCGAGATGTGCCCGCCACCTATTCTGACATATGAAGTGTCTGAACCGATGCGGACGTCGTTTGCCTGTGTTGCCTGGGCCGTTTCGACAGCGGAGTTGCTGACTGTGAGGGTGATGGTGTGCGACCCGGTCGTGAAGGTGTTGGTGACGACGGACAACGAGGAGCCCTGCAGTTCGCGTGTTCCGTCATTGTTGAAATCCCACCCGTAGTAGGTGATTGTCCTGTTGTTACCGGCGACGAATGAAGTGAAGACAACCTGTACAGACCCGACGCCTTCGTAGACTGAACAGGTGAAACCGCAGCGCAGAATTCCAGTATTGTACGTGGCTGCCTCGTAGCAGCCCATATCGTGGCGCGCTCCGCCTGCCCCGTCGCCATCCAGGGGTCTGCCCGTGCCGGCCATGTCCGCTGCAATAGTTGACAAGTTGGTGCCGGTGTCGATGCAGGGCGACCCGGGGCGAAGGGAGTAGTTACGCGTTGAGACCGAAACAAAGCGAGGATCGTTCGTGGTGTTTGAAGTTCCATTCGTCAGTTCCGGGGCGCACGAGAAGGAGACAGTGCCGCCGGTCTTCAGAAGATTGCTGTTGTCTTTCAGGAACATCGCCGATCCGTTATGGTACACCACGGAATTAGTGACAAAACCGGCCGTCATGCAGATGCCCTTACCTGCGCCGTCGGAATAGGACGCCGCCCCGCTGTTGCCTCCCACGGTGCAGTTCCGGATCGTGCCGCCGCTCATGTAGACGCCGCGGCCGATATTGGCGGCAATGAGGCAGTTGTCCAGGGCTCCTCCGCCTATGATAACACCACCGGCCATTCCACCTGATGAGGCCGTTCCATAGGTGTTGTTGGTCATGACGCAGTTCGCCACCGTGCCGCCACTCATGCATAGGGCTCCCCCGGCTTCCGAGTGGGAGCCCCCACGGTTTCCGTACAGCGTGCAGTTTTTTACCGTTCCTGCTGTCATCTCGATGCCACCGGCGTGTGCCAGGTAGTTGCCGGTATCAATGTTGTTTCTGACTGTGCAGTTGGTGAGCAGTCCGCCGGTGATGTACAGGCCCCCCGGCCCACGGTTGCCCTCATTCTTCCAGATGACGCAGTTCCTGACGGTTCCCGCGGCCATGCAGATGCCGCCGCTGCTGTTTCTTCCGCGGAAGCCGTTGGTGACCGTCACGCCATCGAGAACGGATTCCGCGTGGTTCATGTAGAAGACGTTGAACGATGATCCGCCCGTCCTGGCAACCGTTGTCACGGACGGACCGTTGATGCTCCTGATGGTGAGTTTCCGGCTCAGGGCAATCTCCGCTGCCACCTTGTGGTTACCATTTGTCACGTAGATGGTCGTTGCGCCAGAATCGAGCGCCGCCTGCAGGTTTGTTGCGGCCTTGGCCCAGGTTTCATACGGCGAGATGTGCCCGCCCCCGATCTTTACGTAGGCCGTGTCGGACTTGATTCGCACATCGTTAACCTGGATGGCCTGAGCGCCCTGGCCGATGGAGTTCGTGACGGTCAGCCTTATCGTGTGCGTGCCGATGCCGAAAGTATTGGTGACAACCGAAAAACTCGGCCCCTGGAGCTCCTGGGTGCCGTCATTGTTGAAGTCCCAGCCGTACCACGTGATCGTGGTGTTGGTGCCTGCGACGTAGGAGGTGAAAACGACCTGTATGGACCCGAAACCCTCGTAGGTTGAACAGGTGAAGCCGCAGCGAAATGTGCCGGCGTTATAGGTGGCGGCTTCATAGCAGCCCATGTCATGGGTTGCACCCCCGACGCCGTTGCCATCCAGCGGGCGGGTGGTACCGGGAAGATCGTTGGTAATTGTCGCAACGTTGGCTCCGCTGTCGATACAGGGTGACCCTGGCCGCAGCGCGTAGTTCCGGGTCGAAGCGGAGGCAAAACGCGGGTCGGTTGTGATATTTCCCGTGCCGTTCGTCAGTTCTGGTGCGCACGAGTAACTTGCAGTCCCACCGCTCCTTGCCAGGTTGCTGTTATCGGAGAGGTAAGTGGCCGATCCGTTATGGTAGACGACGCAGTTTGTCACGAAACCGGCCGTCATGTAGATGCCGTGGCCTGTCCCGCTGCCGTAGGAAGCCAGCCCGCTGTTCCCGCCGACCGTGCATTGCCGGATCGTGCCGGCAGTCTGATAGATACCGCGACCGGTATTGGCGGCTACCAGGCAGTTGTCGAGGCGGCCTCCGTTGATGATGATGCCGCCGGCCTTGCCTCCGCTTACGGACGTGCCGAAGGTATTGTTGGTGAAGACGCAGTTCCGCACCAGTCCACCGCCAAGAACCATTGCGCCTGCCGCCTCTGTGTGGGAACCACCCCTGTTTCCGTAGAATGTGCAGTTCCTGATTGTTCCGTTAGCCATCTCCACGCCGCCGGCGTGGTCCAGGTAATTGCCGCTGTCGTTGTTGTCCCGGATTATGCAGTTCTCCACCAACCCCGTGGTCATCTGGATTCCGCCTGGGGTACGGTTCCCGCCGTTGTTTCGGATTACGCAGTTGCGGATGGTTCCGCTATCCATCCAGATGCCGCCGCCGCTGATCGAAGTGTAGCCGTTCGATACGGTCAGGCCTTGCGCGACGGCCTGCGCGTGGTTCAAATAGAACACCGCAAAATTGCCGCCGGCGGCGTTCCGTGATACGACGGTATTTGCCGCGTTGGTCCCCTGGATCGTTACGGCACGGGTAACACGGACACTGCCGGTCATGCGGTGGACGCCTCCCGTCACTACCACCAGTGGGGTGGCGGCGGTGAGGGCCGTTACCAGGTTCGTTGCGGCTTTTGCCCACGTGTCATAGGGGAACACGGGAGCACCTGATGGTTTCACGTATGCCACGGGTGATACCACGCGGATGTCGTTGGTCATTGTCAGTGTGGCCGTCTGGAACAGGCTATTGCTTGCAACGAGTACGATGGTGTGGAATCCGGAACCGAACGTGTTGGTTACGATCTGTCGCGTAGCTCCCTCAATATCCATGGTTCCGTCATTATTGAAATCCCATCCACAGTACGTGACGGTAGTATCGGGCCCGGCGACGTAAGCGGTGAACACTACCTGGATTGAATTGGTGCCCTCGTGGCGCGACGCCCTGTATCCGCACCGGAAGCTCCCCGCGCCGAACGTTTCCGTTTCGTAGGCGCCCATATCGTACTGGACGCCTCCCGTGCCGTCCCCGTCGATGGGCCGTGCGATTCCTTCGTAGTCATGCGAAAGCGTGGCAATTGTTGCCCCGGCGTCAAGACACGGTGACCCCGGCAATAACCGGTAGTTGCGGGAGGCCCGCTTGACGAACCGGGGGTCGGCCGAGATGTTACCGGTACCCGTGAGCAGCGGATACATGCAGGAGTATGCCACCGTTCCGGCCGTCTTATAGATGTCATGGCCTGCCTGAACGTACGTGTTTGCCGTGTTGAAGTAGACGATGCAGTTGGAGACGGACCCGCCGGTCATATAGATGCCGTTCCCGGTATTCTTAAAAGTGGAATTGCCACTGATCGTGCAGTTCCGGATCCTGCCGCCGGCCATGTAGATACCGCGCCCGGAGTTGTTGACGATCAGGCAGTTGTCCACTATGACGCCTGCATTTCCCACCTCCACCGCGTATTCGTCTCCGCTGAGTGACCCCTCTGCCACGTTTCTGAAGTTGTTCGACACAGAACACCGGGTCATCACGGCCGAGGCGCCGGACAGCTTCACACCGCTGGCATGCATGGCATTATTGCCGTAAATCCAGCAATTGGAGAGGACGCCACCGCCGATGGTAACTCCACCGGCGGTCAGGTAGTTGCCGTCGTCGCGGTTGTAGCGAAACGTCGTATGCGTGCAGCGTCCACCATCCATGTACATGCCGCCGACGCCGCGGTTGGATATGTTCTTCGTCACTATGCAGTTCGAAACAAAACCACTGAAGAGGCGGACACCTGCACCGTGCTGCTGCAACGATGAAAGATCCCCGTTGCTTACCGTGACCCCGATCAGCCAGGCGGCGGAATTGCTGACCGCGAACACGCGGAAAGCACCTGCGCCCGTACGCCGCACTGTGGTGAGGGTGGGCCCGTTCACGCTCTTGACGGTGACGGACTTCTGGATGGGGATTTCGGCTGTTTCAGCATAGTTGCCGTTGGTGATGATAACAGTATCGCTGTTGTTGGCCGCAAGAACAGCCGTGCGCACGCTGGTGGCTGCCTTTGCCCATGTGTCATACGGGGAAGTGCTGCTGCCCGAGGTAGATACGTATAGAGTGGCAGCGAGAATAGGTCCGGCATTGCAGAACAACACCGTCGCAGCCAGGAATGACTTCCCTCGAGACGTGTTCATGGCAGGAAACCCTTCCGGTACACCAAGAGTACCGGCCCTCACACGCTCCCTATCATACCCCGTCTGGAAAGATGAGTCCAGTATCGACGGCGGACGACCCCGGTCCACGAATTGCGCCACATTAGATGTTACCGAAGGAGGAAAGAGGGAAGGGTCAAAAAGGTATCGTTGCGCCATAATTGATGTTACCGAAAGGAGACGTCGAAAATGGTACAACGGTCGAAGCTGGA
>Ga0172375_10005802_pt1 | contig 17614 bp, 11 predicted proteins | sample LakKiv1m_FD_114537 | JGI IMG/M metagenome (GOLD analysis project Ga0172375, IMG submission 114537) | Freshwater microbial communities from Kabuno Bay, South-Kivu, Congo - kab_092012_11.1m | ecosystem: Environmental > Aquatic > Freshwater > Lake | place: Democratic Republic of the Congo...
AGCAGGTACAGCCGAACTCAATGGCGCTGGAACGATAAATCTTTTATGTCATAATGTAACTTTTAATGGAAGTGGTACCATAAGCGGCAATATAACATATAATGATTTGAATTTTACAGCAGGGCAAAATTATATAATGCAAAGTGCTAAAACTCAAACAATCATTGACCATTGGAGAATTCAAGGAACATGCACATCTTACATTATGTTACAATCATCCACAAATGGAGCTTTTGCTACAGTTACAAAAGCAGCAGGAGCCGTAATTGGTTTTAATATTCATATTCGCGATATTCATTGTGTTGGTGGAGCAAGCTTTGAAGCATACAATTCAGTTGACTTAGGTGGAAATACGGGTTGGAATTTTAGTACACTTCCTGTTTTGTCAAATCCTCTTGGAATTAATGGTCCGACAAATCTTTGTGTTGGGCAGTCTGGTGTTATTTATTTTGTTCCGAATGTTTCTGGTGCAATAAATTATACATGGACAGTTCCTTCAGGAATTATTATTACAAGTGGGCAAGGTGATTCTTCTATAACAATTACAACACCGGGAGGAATTACTGGAACTATAACAGTTACTGCATTTAATGGTTGTGGTTACAGTGCTCCTAGTGTTTTAACATTAGTTAATTGCTTGTTGCCAATTGAATATTTGTCTTTTACGGCCACTCGGAAAGATGATGATGTACAAATAGATTGGTCAACAGCTTCTGAAACCAACAACGACTATTTTAATATCGAACGGAGTAAAGATGGTCTATCATTTGAAAATATCGGAAAAGTTGCTGGAGCAGGAAATAGTAATTTTAATATATATTATGTATTCACGGATAAAAATCCTCATCAAGGAATTTCCTACTACCGTATTAAGCAAGTTGATTATGATGGTCAAACTAGTTATTCAGAAATCAGAGCAGTAAATTTAAACAATCAAAACGAAATTATATTATATCCAAATCCTGCCAGCGATTATCTAAATATCTGTAATGTATCAGATGTTGAAAAAGATTTTATTTTATCAATAAAAAATTTTCAAGGGGAGGAAGTAGTATGTAAAGCAATACATTTTAGCTCTTCCTATAAATTAGATGTTTCAAAATTAAGCAAAGGAATCTACGTTCTTTCATTACGAAATAATGAAGAAAATATTTTGAATAAAATTGTTGTACAATAGAAACAACATCACAAATTTGCAGCAACATTTACTTTCTTTATGAAAATTAAAATAATTTTTTTATTCGCTACTTTCCTAATTTCTACAAATTCTTATGCCCAAGATTGGCTCTGGGCTAGTCCTGGCGTTATTAATGATCAAAGCAAATTGACTCATGGAACTTTTATTACAAAGGACAGCTCCATGAATTTTTATATTACAGGTCACTTCGATGGGCGAACTATAATACTGGGAAACATCGAACTGTTTAATTCTGATACATCAGGCAATAGCACAGATATGTTTCTAGCAAAATACAGCAGTAATGGAAATATAATTTGGGCAAATTGTGCAGGAGGAAGTTCGTGGGATTATGGCAATGGAATTACTGTTAATAATATAGGAGATGTTTATGTGTGTGGTGATTTTCGTTCACCCGAAATGATCATTGGTAAAACAAAATTGAAAAATACTACACAGGATGCCATGGATGCCGATATATTTATTGCTAAATATGATAGCAATTGCAAGTTACTGTGGGCAAAAAGTGCAGGTGGAAAAAAGAACGACAGGGGAGTTACTGTTTATACTGATAGTTTGGATAATGTATATCTGAGTGGCACCTGCCTTTCCGAAGACATGACCTTTTCTTCGATAACAATTTCAAATCCCGAAAAAGAGAGCTATATGGCTTATGAATATTTGGCTAAATACGATGGTAGCGGAAATATCAGTTGGGTAAAAGAAAATGATAAGGAATTAAAAGAACTAAAAAAACAATTTCAACAGCAACTGGAAAAATGTATTATTCAAAGCAATATTAAAATATCATGTGCAGGTTGTACAGGGGTTTTATTAAATATTAATATAAAAATTGATGCTGTAGGCAAAATGACATCTTACCAAGTAATCAGAGAAAGCTTGTGCGGGGATATGATGACAGTGAAATTTAAAACATGTATGATTGATTGGCTCAAATCATTGGACTTTTCTGAAAATTTGAGAAATAAATGTATTGAACTGCATGCAAGCCGAATGTTGAAATGTTAAATAAATTAGTTGATTTCAAATATAATATCTTGATATGAAAACATTAAAAATTTTTTTCTTTCTTTTTTTCTTAGTATCTGTTTCGTATTCTCAAAACTTTATACGGAGAGTTTCTGGAGATACAATGACATTTAAAGAAATGCAACGTCAGTTTACTGAATGGTCAAAAACACATGATTTAAAAACAACAAAATACTGGAAATACTATAAACGTTGGGAAAACGAAATGCAGTTTCATACAGATGCCAAAGGAGAGCCGGCAAATCCAGCAATTTATATTAAGGAGTGCATCAAGGCAGCCAATGAAAAACAATTACCAACTAGTAAACAGTTTTCGAAATCAGCATGGGTACCGGTGGGACCAAACGCCGTACCTAACAATCTTACCGGATATATGGAAAATGGAATAGGTAGAATGAACTGCATTGCCTTTCATCCAACTGACCCTAACACATATTTTGTTGGCGTTGCGCAAGGTGGTGTTTGGAAAACGACTAATAATGGAGCTTCATGGACGCCGCTTACTGATAACTTGCCCATTACTCGAATCAGCGATATTTGTATTGATCCAAATAATACGAACATCATGTATATTTCGGTTTGTGATTTTGAATATATTGACGTTGCACTCAATATTGACGCACGAAAGCGAAATACGCATTATGGATTAGGCGTTTACAAAACAATTGATGGTGGGAACAATTGGCAGCCAACAGGACTGAGTTTTCAATTAACGGATGGTGATGCTTCATTGATACGTAAAATTGTTATTAACCCCGCTAACAGTGATCAAATAGTTGCATGCGGTGTTTCCGGGATGTATAAATCTTCCGATGGAGGTACTTCATGGAATCATGTGTTGGATTCGCTTTTTTGGGACCTTGCTCAAGATCCAATTACGCCTACAACATTATATGCTTCAACTGGCTGGCTGGCTTCATCAAACAAAGGATATGCTGCAGTTTATAAATCCATTGATTTTGGTACAACCTGGAATTTGTTAAGCACCGGAATTCCTACAACAGGAGCCGTTCAGCGAATCAGACTTGCTGTTGCACCTTCGGATCATAATTACATTTATGCCATGTGCGTTGATGCTTTCGATGGATCTTATGGAATATATAAATCGACAACTTCAGGAAATTCATGGAATTTTATTAATCCCGGATTAAATATCCTTGAGTCTGGAGATGGTACTAATGGAGGGGGACAAGGCACTTATGATTTAGGATTTTCAGTTAATCGTACGAACAAAAATATTCTGTATGTGGGAGGAATTAATTTATGGGCTTCGGCTGATGGAGGACAAACATTTAATCCTGCCAGCCATTGGACATTGCAGTATGGACCTACTGCTCATGGTGATGTTCACTTTATAGAGACTCAACCATTAACTGGAAATATTTTTGTTTGTAATGATGGCGGGCTTTATCGCACTTCAAATCTTATTACACAAACATGGTCTCAGGCAATTAGCGGTAATTATTGGCCTACCGTATGGACGAATATCAGTAATCAGATGGCCGTTACTTCTTTTTATCGTTTGTCAAGTTCGCGCAATTCTACCGGAAGAATTGTTGCAGGAGCTCAGGACAACGGGACTTTCTATTACGATGGAGCCCAATGGTTCACCATTTTTGGTGGTGATGGCATGGATAATTATTTAGATCCGCAAGATGATTATTATGTTCTTGGTTCAAGTCAATATGGAAATTTCTACAATACCTTTGATGGTGGGTATAGCTGGTTTTCTACAAATGCAAATGTTAATTCCGAAAATTCAGAATGGACAACTCCGGTTGTGGCTGATTATAATTTACCAGGGACTCTTTTTGTTGGTTGCACGAATGTTAACAAATCAACTGACAATGGCAATTCCTGGTATCCATTATCTGCATTGCCATGGAATGGTATTTACAATAATGAAGTTTCAGCATTAGCTATTGCAAATACAAACAGTAATTATATTTATGCTGCAAAACGCATTCGCTATGAGTATTCGTCTCCTTCCACGATGAGCGTGTCAACAACAGGTGGTTCCAGTTGGTCAAATATCACATCAGGTTTGCCAGATTCACTCTATATAACAAGTATTGATGTGAGTCAAACAAATGCAAACACTGCTTACGTTACACTTGCCGGTTTTAGTGCCGGTGTAAAAGTATTCAGAACCATTAATACTGGTTTGTCATGGCAAAATATTTCTTATAATTTACCAAACATTCCAATAAATTGCGTTAAAACAGTTCCCGGCACAACTACTGTTATGTTAGCAACAGATCTTGGTATTTATGTTCTTGATAACTCAGGTACAAGTTGGATAAATCAAAGTGTGGGATTGCCTAACGTCATAGTTTCAGATATAGAGTTCAACACTGTATTAAATAAAATTTACATTTCAACTTTCGGACGTGGGATTTGGTCAACGGATTTAAATACTTTTGTTAATGCACCATCAGAAAAGAAATCAGAAATTGGAATTCAACTTTTTCCTTCTCCAAACAATGGGTCTTTCACGATTACTTTTGAATCTCTCAATTCTTCTCACGAAATATATAATTTAGAAATAATTGATATTACAGGCAGAATTGTATACAAAACAGAGTTAGCAGGGAAATCAAGTTACAATCAAAAATTAAATTTGTTACCCGGTTTATATTATGCAATTATTAAAGGGAAAGTGGAACAAGGTGTAAAGAGTTTTATTGTTGAATAGAATTATTATAAATTTGCGAAAAAAATAGTGAGGAATTATTAAAAATTTATATAGATACTTGCTGGGCAATAAATTTTTAACGCATTGGTTGATATACAACATCATTGCTTTTGCTATTGGAATAATTTTTTCATTTATTGTTGCTGATATCTTTGGGATAGTTTTTCCAAGCGCTTTATATTTGATTGATGGCGTTTGTGTTGGATTATGCGTTGGATTTTTTCAATGGCATATGTTGCAAAAATACATCAAAGTAAATTATTGGTGGGGACTTGCAAGCACTCTAGGACTAGGACTTCCATTCACTTTGATTTTGTTTCTTGATATTGTTGGGTTAGCGGTTCCATTATTAGCAGGAAAAGAAGTTCTTACTTTTAGTTTTATCGGTTTTTTGGGAGGAATGATTTCTGGATTGATTCAGTTGCGTATTTTAAGAAAACATTTGTCAACTGCCACATGGTGGGTTCCTTTATGTATTGTTTCCTGGACCATTGCATGGTATGTTTCTTCCTGCTTAAATTCCTTGATTGGATTATCAGGTGTTGTGATGGGTGGGATACCTCTTGCCATTCTCGAAGGTTCAGGATTTTACATTATGAATAAATCAGCTGTTGCAACTATTGAATCACGGAGAGGAAAATACCGTAAACATAGACACAAAAAAGCGAGAAATGAAGCAAGTGCTGCTTGACATCTTAAAAAAAGTTTAATAAAAATATATAGTGATAGTAAGATAATAAAAAACTTTTTTATTTGTTCAATCGTTCTAGGAATAGTGCTATTCCGTGTTTGCGTTCCTTGACAGGAGGTTTTGTGAATGTATTCAGCAATTGCAGATATTGCTTTTGGTTAGTCTTGTTCAGATTCATAAATAGCTTTTCTTTCATCTGTTTTCCCGATGTTTCGGCAACAACCATCAAAAGCTCCATGTTCAAGATATTGATTTGTTTTTTTACTGCAGTGTTAGACATTGTCAACAGTGAGCTTAACGAAATTCTTTTGTTTTTTTTACGCTTAGGCCTTGGCTTTACACCAATCACTTTTCCCGCTTTGCTAATATGAAATGATTCTTTTTTTGTTTTTCTAAGCTTTATTTTTTTTACAGTTTTATTTCTCTCCTTGACTTTGCTAATTTTTAAGTATTCTTCTTCTTCTTTTTCTTGCATCACTTGAGGGCAGATATCCTTTAATCGTAATGTGAAATCTGAGAGGACATTCATGAAATTAATAAATGCCTCGTAAGGTGTGTTGTAGGGATTAAAATATTTATGTACATCACCATCCGAAAAAAATTTAGTACACATATAATAAAAATGATCACTTGTTTGAAGTAAACGCCATTCTCTCATTATTCGTTCATCCTGACATCGTTTAACTTTACTTTCTAATTCATACAAATTATCAAATGCTTCATCTTGCAACTCATTACCAATCCATGCCGTAAGGTCGCGCTCTTCGTCAGCCCACGAAATAGGGTAAGGTACGTAAATTGGAGAAACAGGTTGTAATCTCTCTGAAAGTTCAGCAGGATTATTAAATGTAAAATTTGAATTATTCAACACGCGTGCAGGGAGGGCGCGCATAAAATTAAAAATACCCGTCTCAGCCCATTGATGTTCACCAAATGTTTCATAATCCATAAAAAGATTCACCGTTTCGTGATTCTGATCAATTGCATTAAGCCAATCAACAAACTTTTCAGTAGTTAATGGCCATTCATTCCATCGGCGTTCCGAAAACCTAAATGCGATATCATCACTCAATTGAAAATTTTTTAGCAATAATTTCAATTTAGGATTTATAGAATTGCAATACATATAGTTTGGACTTTTCCACCCAAGTACATGTTTGGCACCTTCTGTAAGCATTGTCCTGTAACCCATTTCTGCAACCATCTCACCAATACCATCTGAATATATTAACTCTGTATTACGAAATGTTTTTGGTTTTTGACTAAACAAATATTCAACTTTATTCGATTGAATATTTACCTGTTCGAAAAATTCATTCTTGCTTTTTAGAGCAGATAAAGAGTGAGTATAAGTCTCCGCTATAAATTCAACACAGCCTGTCTGTGCTAGTTTCTGAAAGCTTTCCATCACTTCCGGAGCATATTGTTCCATTTGTTCCATTACCACACCTGATAATGAATAGCTAATTTTAAAAGACGACCCAAATTCTTTAATAATATCCAGCATCATATTATTTGCAGGCAGGTAGCACTTTTCAGCTACTTTACGCAATATATAACGATTAGAATAATCATCAAAATAATGATGATCAACCCCAATATCAAAAAAACGATATTGCTTTAATCGATAGGGTTGATGCACCTGAAAATAAAAACAAACTGATCTCATTATTTTCGTTTATTAAATTACTTTTATTTCTTGACTGATTGCCTGATGATAAATATTTTTAACTTTAAAGGCTGCATTATCCCATTTCATATTATCTACTTCTTCTTTTCCATATTTGACAAACATACGCGAAAGAGCACTATAGTGAAGTAAACCATAAATGGAATCGGCCATGGCATCAATATCCCAGAAGTCAATTTTTAACGCATACTTCAATACTTCCGAAACGCCTGATTGTTTTGAAATAATCACAGGAACATTGGAACGCATGGCTTCTAATGGAGAAATACCAAAAGGTTCGGATACCGAGGGCATCACATAAACATCACTCATTGCAAACATTTTTTCAACATCATCACCTTTTAAAAATCCTGTGAAATGAAAGTGGGAACTTATTTTTAACTGAGCAACGCGCTTTATCATTCTGTTCAACATATCACCCTGACCGGCCATTACAAAGCGAACATTCTTATCTTTTCGTAACACTTTTTTAGCCGCTTCGACAAAATAGTCAGGGCCTTTCTGAAATGTAACACGACCTAAAAAGGTAACTACTTTTTCTGGTAAATGTTTCTTTGCAAGGGCAACTGAGTTTTCATCGATTGGTTCAACACCATTATGAACAGTGATTACTTTGTTTTCATCAATACCATAACGGCTGATAACAATTTGTCGCGTCCAGTTACTAACAGTGATAACAAGGTCAGCTGCCATCATGCCTTTGCGTTCAATATCAAAAACATTCTGGTTAATGTTCTCTCCCGAACGATCAAACTCAGTTGCGTGAACATGCACCACCAATGGTTTTCCGCTTATTTTTTTTGCTGCAATTCCTGCAGGATAGGTCAGCCAGTCATGCGCATGTATTAAGTCAAATTCATTAGAAGCAGCTATAGTGGAAGCAATAAGTGCATAGCGTGATACCTCGGTCATCAAATCTTTGCCATATTTTCCGGAGAAAGCAAAACGCTCTGAAAAAATTGATTCCTCTGATGAAGCCGATTCCATTGTGTTTTCTGAAATAATTCTCTCAAATTCTTCAGGCGAAACGTAGGGAATAAGATTGGATCCAATTTCCATATACGTAATTTGTTTCCAATATTCCTGATAAATAGAATTTTTTATATTGATAGAAACATCGCTGGCATTAATTAATCGAACAACTTCATTGTTTTCGTCGCCATAAGCTTTAGGAACAACAAAAAGGACTTCCACTCCTTGCTTGAGCAAAGCACGAGTAAGACCGAAACAGGCGGTCCCCAATCCTCCGGTAATATGTGGAGGAAATTCCCAACCAAACATCAATACCTTCATCATAACTTATTCCTCGACATCATATTTTTTAATCAACTCATTCATTCTTAAAAGTTCCGATACAGACCATGCTTGCGAAATACAGCCACCGGGTTTGTGCGGCGGGTCACCATCGTAAACTTCTGAAATGGTTCCAATACCTTCTTCACGTATTGTTTCTTCAAATCCTTTATAAATATTTTTAATAAATGAAACACCTTGTTTTCCAAATATGGTCAGATAACCCTCGGCAAAATGTCCTAATAGCCATGGCCAAACAGTTCCCTGATGATAGGCAGCATCTCTTGTTGTCTGATTACCAAAATATTTTCCAATGTAATCAGGATGTTTTGGAGTAAGCGTTCGTAAGCCGCGAGGTGTTAGCAATTCAGCAGTACATGTATCAAGAATTAATTTTCGTATTGGTTCACTTACAACTTTGTAAGGAAGCGAAGTAGCAATTACCTGATTGGGGCGTATGGTCCAGTCAATATAATCGTTACAAACATAATCTGCTAAATATCCTTTTTCTTTACTCCAAAAAGTGTTTTTAAATGATGCAGGAAGCTGCTCTGCAATGGGTAGCCATTGTTCAACAAAAGCTTTATCATTAGCCAACAATGCGACTTCAATCGAAAACATGATTGCATTATACCATAAAGCATTTATCTCTACACATAAGCCAGTTCTTGGTGTTACTGGGTTTCCGTCAATCACAGCGTCCATCCAAGTTAATGCTTTTCCCTGTTCACCTGCATAAATAAGACCGTTATCCAACATGTGAATATTGTAGGAAGTACCTTTTCTATATCCTTCGAGTATCAGCTTCATTTTTTCGCTATACTCCTGCCAAATATTTTTTTCTGAGCCAGTAAATGTTGCATATTGTTGCAATGCCCAGAAAAACCACAGGGGTGCGTCAACAGAATTCAAAGCAGTATTTTCGCCACTTCCGATATTAGGAAATAATGGACCCTTTAACTCGCTTACCATTGTGTCAATAACAGCTTTGCATGACTCAAAATCACCGTTGGTTAGTGTCAGGCCGGGAAGAGAAATGAAGGTATCACGACCCCATCTACCAAACCATGGAAAGCCGGCTATCACTTCAGTTTTATGTTCGTGCTTAACAATAAATTGCTGCGCGGCATTGATAAGACAATTCTCAAAGCTATTTCGAGGAATGCGTCTTTTTACTTCTGAAGTAAATAAGCCTTTTAAAACTTCATGATTTTTTTCTGTTAGACCAGCAGAAAAAATAATAGTTTCTCCTTTTTTTAATTCTATTTCGAAAAATCCCGGAACATAAAGATCTTCATGAGCTTCATAGCCACGTTCCAACTCTCGGGAATATTCAATATCCTTATACCAATCAGGTGCATGAACGTATTCATTATCTTTGGATATTTGCATAAACAAATCTGAATATTCTGAATACATTCTGCATTTAATACCATGGTTGATTTTTTCGTACTTTTTATCAGCCCAAACATTCGCTTTCGAAAGCTGATGTCGGTTGCGAAATGCGAGGAAAGGTCTAAGTCTTATTATGATTGGTGAGTGAGACTCTTTAAGTGTATATCGAATTAAAATCCGTTCATCATTTTGGGATAGAAGCGTTTCTTTAGTTAATACGATACCCCCAACTCTGTATGTTAAAACAGGAACAGGTTCGGTAATAAAATCACGAATATATTTATGCCCTTTAGGATGATAGGTTCCTGGATATTTGTGGATACCAAGATTAAATTCAGATTCGCGTTCAATTATAGTTTCATCAACGCATGAAAGCAATACATGATAATCATCGTCAATGGCTGGTTGACGGGTAATAAAAAGTCCGTGATATTTTCGAGTATTGCAACCAATAATAGTCGTGCAAGCAAAAGAACCACTGCGGTTCGATCGTATGAGTTCCTTATCCAGTGAATAGTTGAGGTTGATCAGTTGTAATTTGTCAAATTCTATATAACCCATTTGCAAAAATTTATTCTTTTATTCCTTGTTCAATTAGTGCTAAACCTAAGATATTAGCCCACAAAAGTATAAAAATTTTTGATACTCCTATGTTAATTAAATATGAATTATTCTATGCGTTGTACAATATTTTAAAAATTACACGTTATATGCCCGTTTTATGTAATTTTGGAAATTGATTATGAGTAAACTTTTTAAAACGGCTTTCAACATTCTATCTGTTGGAATTATTTTGATAATCTTTGGTTGTCGCAAGGACGTTGCGATTACTGATAATTCTGCAAAAATTACTCTCTCAACAGATACAATCGTGTTTGATACTGTTTTTACAAGTATTGGTTCTACAACCCGCATACTTAAAATAGTTAATTCCTATAATCAAAAGATTGTAATATCATCTATTAAACTTGGCGGCGGGCTTAATTCTCAATTCAGAATTAATGTTGACGGAATTCCATGTGTTGAAATACATAATGTAGAAATTCCTGCTAAAGACAGCATTTATGTATTTGTTAAAGTTACGGTTAATCCAAATAATATAAATTCACCTTTAGTCATAAATGATTCGATATTATTTGAGACTAATGGAAATCCACAACAAGTAAATCTTGTTGCCTGGGGACAGGATGCTTATTATTATTATCCAAATCCGGGAAGTTTTTATTCCATTATTCCATGCAATTCCACTTGGACAAATGATAAGCCACATGTTATATACGGATATGCGGTGGTTGATTCTGCATGCACATTGAACATTGAAGCAGGAACGCGGGTTCATTTGCATAATAATGCTGTTTTATGGGTATATAAAGATGGAACATTGCATGTAAATGGAACCCTTATCAATCCTGTTACTTTTCAAGGTGATCGTTTAGAACAGGATTACAAAGAGCTGCCCGGTCAATGGGGTGAAATATGGTTATCGGCGGGAAGCATTGACAATACAATTAATTATGCAATTATTAAAAACGGAATCATAGGTTTGCAAGTGGATACTTTTGCAGGAAGCAATCCTACACTTACTATGACGAACACTATAATTGAGAATATGACTGATGTTGGCATTTACGGACGTGGTTCGAAAATAGTTGCCGACAATTGCGTGATAGGAAACTGTGGAGTGTATGCGGTAGCACTGACTATTGGAGGTAGTTATAACTTCAGGCATTGCACAATTGGTAATTATTGGAATTATAATACAAGGCAAACATCCTCTCTTTTATTAAATAATTATTACAAAGATGTTAATGATTATATTCAAATCCGACCACTTGTTAAAGCTACTTTTGAGAACTCGATTATTTATGGTAATCTTGAAAACGAAATTACGCTGGATACAACTATCTATGGTGGCTTGTTTAATTATTATTTTGATCATTGTCTTTTACAAACGGGTCTGTCAATGACTAATCCATCTCATTTTTCAGTTTGTGTTAAAAGTGCAATCAATCCATTTGCCGATCCAACAAACAATGATTACACGCATAGTGCCGGATCTGCAGCCGTAGATGCAGGCAGTTCAATAATCACAAATACGCCTCCTGCGCTAATGTTTGACATATTGGGGCATTCGAGAAATTTAGGCACTGCACCTGATATAGGAGCTTATGAAAGGGTACCTTAAGTGTTGATTTTGCCTTATATCAATAGGGAATTAACATTTTTTAACATTTCTTAACTAATATTTCAAATATTTTACGTGTTGTTGTTGTAATTTTACCATTGAAAAAAAAGGATAGTTGAGTTACCAATAATATATTTTTTAAATTTTCATGTGTTTTTGTTTTAAAACGGTTAGCAATAACCGTTTTTTTTGTTTATAAAATATCTCGATTCTGCCTTAGGGTATTCTTTAAAAAATACTATCTTTGTTCAAGAATGTCTTCAATGAAAAAAATAGTTTTCCTTTCCTGCATTACCGTTCTATTAATAGTTGCTTCTTGCCGAAAAGAAAAGGAAAATCTTGGATGGGACGTAGATGTTGCAGCACCTATTATTTCAACAAGTATGAGCTTGCAAAACATGATTGCAGATTCGTTATTGACTTCAAACCCTGATAATACGTTGCTCTTAGTTTATAACAATACAGTTTTTGATTTTTCGCTTGATTCGATTGTTAATTTGCCAGATACTATCTCTAGCCAGTCGTTTCATTTGCCTGTTAATATAACTCTTCCGCCTGGGATTGAATTATTTAATATTTTAGATGATAAAGTTTTAAGTATAGGATCTGCAAAAATCACAGATGCCATTGTTCGCCAAGGTTTGATTGATTTTGAGGTAACAAACATGGTGGATAAAGAAGTTATCTGTACGTATGAAATCCCTTGTGCAACAAAAAATGGAATCACTTTTCAAACAACAAGGAAAATTCCTGCAAATAGCATAGGAGCTAATATTTATCATGAAGTATTCGATATCTCGGGCTATACTTTGAACTTAAGAGGTCCATTAAATACAAAAGCAAACATTCTGACAACTCATGTAATTGGAAAACTGGATACACTTGGACCCTCTGTTTATGTTCATTCAACAGATAGTTTTATTGTAAATGCTAAATTCAATTCCATATTGTTGAATTATGTTAAAGGGTATTTTGGTAATGAACAAGTTTCAGCTACTGGTAATTCCGCATTTTCAATTTTTAATCATATTATCGGGGGCACCCTTGATATGGAAAAAATTCATGTTAATCTTTCAATTACCAATGGTTTTGGAGTAGATGCACGACTGGTTATAAATAGCTTGGTATCAACAAATACCCACACAGGAAACGCAATCGCCTTAACATCACCATTACTTGGTACTGCAATTAATATTAATAGAGCCACTGAAGCAAACACATACCCCGTACCTGTTAACCCTTCAACCTATTCTTTTAATATGGATAACTCTAACCTTGAGCAGTTGATTGAAAACTTACCTGATCAACTTTCTTATACAGTAAATATGGAAACTAACCCATTAGGTAATACTTCATGTGGAAATGATTTTTTCTATTATAATTATGGGATGAAAGCCGCGCTAAATATGGAAATTCCTTTATCATTTGTTGCCAATAACCTTACTCTTTGCGATACTGTTAATTATGCTATTAGTAAACCCTCAAATGGCAGCTCCCTGAAAAGTGGTGTTTTCAAATTGATTGTAGGTAATGGCTTTCCATTTGAAACAAGTGTTCATATTTATATTCTTAATCCATCGAATGATATCATTGACTCTTTGAATATTTCCGGAGTGATTGCACCAGGAATTATGGAGGGAAATAAAGTAGTGGCGAAATCCCGATCTATCATCAATATTCCGATTACCGGAGTTAATATGGATAGAATTTATTATGCTAAGAAGTTAAAAATAGTAAGCCGTTTCAATACTGCCAATGCTCCTCAATACATGAAAATATACAACAATTACACGATAGATTTTAAACTCACTGGCGATTTTAAATATCAATTGCATCTGAAGTGAAGAGAATAATTTTTTTTATATCAACCCTTTGTTTTTCTATGCTGGCTATTGCACAGGAGGAAAATATTTTTTCTGTATATAACAATAGCGCCAATTCTGTAATTGGTACTTCAGCAAATTACAATGCAAATTCAACGTCTATTACCAATAGTTTAATGTCATCTTTTTGGAAACGAGAGTATATTTCAAATGACATGAAAGCCAATAGTATTAGTCGTTTGCATGATTATACTATTTTGGGTGCTGGATATCATGCCGACATTCGCTATGCTTTTTTTAAGGATTCCACCAACGATACCACTCGTCTTGGGTTTGTTTTTGGAGTTGAAAGTAATGCCTTTGTTGATGCAGGATTTAGCAGAAATGCATTTAAACTAATTATGAATGGGAATAAGCAATTCGAAGGAGTGCCTGTAAACATTGATAAAACCGGCTTTAATATTTATAATTATCAACAAATAAAAGGTGGTGTGATTAAGCAAACAAAATTACAAGATCATTCATTTGCAATGGGTGCAGCGATTGCAATTAACCTTGGACAAAATTTTTCATCTCTCTTTGTTAATAAAGGAGTTCTTTATACCGAGCCAAATGCTGAAACTATTGATATTACCGCCAATATGAAATATGTATGTTCTGACACTGCCAATGGAGGTCTTGGCTCCATCAATGGCGTGGGGGCATCCATAGATTTGTTTTATAATTTTCTGGATAAAAATGATAACGAATTCAGAGTAGAACTAAGCAATCTCGGATTTATTAAGTGGAATAAACATTCGCTGAAATTCGAAACTGATACTGCTTATCATTTCGAAGGCGTGTATGTTCCCGATGTTTTCAGTGCCGATTCCACTTCGTTTCAATTAGCATCTGATACAATGCTCAATGTTTTTAATTCGGGAAGACAAAAGCATTCACACACAACTGACTTGCCCGGACTAATTCAAATGAATTACAAATATTATATCTTTGAAAAAAAAATGAGTGTTACCGCAGGACTCAATTTTTTAATTTTCTCATTTGCCAATCCAATGATATATATCAAACCAACCTATTCGCCAACCCCAAACATGCATATTAGTGCCGGTCTGACTTATGGTGGCTATGGAAAATTTAATGCAGGACTTTCGCTTTCAGCTACTATTTGCAAATCATTTGATTTTGATATAGGCACATATTATCTTAATGGCTATTTGATGCCTGATAAAGCTAGTGGACAAGGGCTTTTTATTGCATTACGAAAAACTTTTTAATAATAGATTTCAAAAAATGAATATCGAACAAGGAACAACGATTTAAGATTTTAGAAGTAAGAGCACAACAATAAAATATATAAATGAACAAACATGATCTTGAAGAACGATTAATTAATTTTGCTGTTTTAATAGTAGAAATAGCTGAAACTATGCCTGTAACAAAAGCAGCAAGCCATTTAGCCGGGCAGCTTCTACGTTCAGGAACATCCCCTGCTTTAAACTACGGAGAAGCTCAAAGCGGTGAATCACGCAGAGATTTCATTCACAAAATAAAAATTGTTCTAAAGGAGTTAAGAGAAAGCCATATTTGTTTAAAAATTATTCTCCGTACAAAACTTTTCAAAACAGAAGAAAAAATAATTTTTGCTATAAACGAAAGCAATGAATTGATTTCTATCTTTGTTAAAAGTGTTGAAACGGCACAAAAAAATATTAATATGTAATTGGTATAAAAAATTATAAATCATAAATCAAAAAACGTTAATCCTTGTTCTTAAATCTTTTTTAAAAACACCATTAAAGCAGTTACAATAATAGTATATAAAAAATGAACGTAATTAAAAACATTTTTGATAAAAATCTTCGAGATAAAGGATCCTTTTTTTTAATAGCAGGACCCTGTGTTGTTGAAGACGAAACAATGACTTTTCAAATTGCTGAAAAGCTAAAAGTAATTTGTTCAAATCTCAATATCCCTCTTGTCTTCAAAGCGTCATTTAAAAAAGCAAATCGTTCTCGATCTGATTCTTTTACCGGAATAGGCGATTTAAAAGGACTTGAGCTTATTTGTCAAACAGGAAAAAAGTTTGGAATTCCTGTGATTAGCGATGTTCACTCAATTGAAGATATTCAGCTGGCAAAAGATTTTGTTGACATAATTCAAATTCCTGCATTCCTTTGCAGACAAACAGAACTTTTAATAAGTTCAGGAAAAACAGGCAAACCAATCAATATTAAAAAAGGTCAATTTCTTTCACCTTCAGCCATGGAGTTTGCTGTAAACAAAGTGTACGAAACCAATAATCATCAAGTGATGATTACCGAACGAGGAACCACATTTGGTTATAACGATTTGGTTGTTGATTTTAGAGGTATTCCCCTGATGAAAAAATTAAATGTACCTATAGTGCTTGATGTAACCCATTCGTTGCAACAGCCCAATCAAACCAGTGGCGTAACGGGTGGTTTGCCTGAAATGATAGAAACTATTGCAAAAGCAGGAATTGCAGCAGGTACCGACGGGCTATTTATTGAAACTCATCCCGATCCTTCAACAGCAAAATCTGATGGTGCCAACATGCTTAATTTAAGTTTACTTGAACCACTGCTCGAAAAACTTATTCGTATCCGTAAAGCAATCCTATAAAAAATGAAGAGAATAATTTTCTTTTATCTTTTTATTAATGCAATTGTTCTTGCACAATCTCAAAATGTCTTTCAAAAAACATACGGACTAGTGGGATACAATTATGGCCGTAATGCCTATCAACTTCCCGATGGAGGATACATTATTCTGGGTAACAAAACGGGCTTCTCAGGAAATACCGATATCTATTTAATAAGAACAGACACACTGGGTAAAATAATCTGGGATAAAGCAATCGGTAATGGTGAAGTGTATTGGGCAAACGATTTCAAAGTTACCAGCGATAGTGGTTTTATCATTGCAGGTTACACCAACATTTTGTTTGGCAATGGTTATGATGTATTACTAATTAAAACCGATTCACTTGGAAATGTTCAATGGTCAAAAACCTATGGAGGAACTGACTGGGATATGGGACATTCAGTCATACAGGATAAAAACGGCGATTATCTTGTATGTGGCGAAAGCTATAGTAACAGCATAGGCGACGCCGATGTATACGTTGTAAAAACAAACCCGCAAGGCGATACACTATGGACAAAACACTATGGTGGGACAGGAACTGACATTGGCTACTCCATCGATACAACCTACAAATCAAGTTATGTAATAGCAGGCGTAACACGCAAACTTGCAGATACTACTTACGATGCCTATTTAATGAGCATTAAAAATAATGGCGATACTATTTTTACAAAAAAGTATGGTGATAGTTTAGATGATAAATTTTATTGTGCAAGGGCTGTAGACGATACATCTTATATTATTTGTGGGTCTACAATGAATTATGGTGCTTTAAAATTAGATCAATGGGTATTCAAAACCGACACTTTAGGTGATACAACAGCAGGAAAAGGTTGGCTGAAAATTCATCTGGGAAATAGTGGTAATGAGGAATTCTTTGATATTATAAAAACCTGTAGTAAGGAATTAAACGCTATTGGGTACACTACTACATGGGGTTTTGGTAAT
>Ga0172375_10005804_pt1 | contig 17605 bp, 11 predicted proteins | sample LakKiv1m_FD_114537 | JGI IMG/M metagenome (GOLD analysis project Ga0172375, IMG submission 114537) | Freshwater microbial communities from Kabuno Bay, South-Kivu, Congo - kab_092012_11.1m | ecosystem: Environmental > Aquatic > Freshwater > Lake | place: Democratic Republic of the Congo...
CGCCCTATTCTGAAAGAGCAGCCGCAACCGCAAGGGGGTGCGCAGGAAACCCGCGCTCGCGGCCTGACATCCGACCCCATGTCACTTTCCTGATACACACCCAGCGTCTTGACCTTGTGCCGTTATTGAGACTACGATTCACCGCGTGGGCATGATGCGCCGTTTTACCACTAACCCCGGTGGATTGCGTCTGGACACCTATTCTATGTTCGAGAAACGAAAGGAGAAGAAGGAAATGGCCCTAATCAACTGTCCCGAGTGCAAGAATCAGGTATCCTCAACCGCATCATCGTGTCCGAAATGCGGGGCACCCATCGCAGGTTCGACGGGCGCGGGTACGCCCCTCACGACGACTCAACTCACGAGCAAACGACTGAAGATGCAAGTCGTCTTCTCTGCGCTGACGTTCTGGATCGGCCTAATCTGGCTCATCTTCGCCATTGTCGCTGCATCACAAGGCAACGCGTCGGACGGTGCGCCCGTGGTCCCCGGAATCATCACTTTCATCGGGGCTGTGTGGGGAATCACCACGAAGCTCCGAATCTGGTGGCATCACAAATAGGAAGTCTCTCGAACAAGGAGCCGGAGGCGACGCGGTAAACCGCGCGCCTCAGCTCCAGCGTTGGCGCTGCAGGAACCGCAACTGGCTGCCGTCAGCCGGTGGGGGCGCCAGCCGGGCCGCTGCCGGAGAGGAAGATTGCCTGAACATGAAGATGACAAGCAAGCCGCATACGTGTGAATCGTTCGGCGTTTTCACGCCGTTCACCGGCAGGAAGCGGCTGTCCGAGGCGACGCGGGCGCTGGCCGAGCGCTACCTTTCGGGCGAGATCGGCCGTGCGGTCAAGCCGGCGGCGTTTGCGCTGGATCCCGCATTCCTGGCCGGTGAGCCTACCCCCAACCGGCACTATGCCGAAGCGGTGCGCCGGATCGCCGCCGAGGCGCCGCTGCGCATCCTGCCCGGCGAACGACTGGCCGGCGCGGCGACGCTGCGCGAGGCGGCGTGGCACCAGACGCCGCTGACCCCGTTCGGCTCCATCAGCCACACCACCCTGGGATTCGAGAAGGCCTTGCGCCTCGGCTATCGCGGGATTCGCGCGCAGATTGAGGAGCGTCTGCAACGCGGCGGCCTGAACGCGCAGGGCGTAGATCTCCTCGAAGCGATGCGCATCTGTCTTGACGCCGCCGGCGCCTGGCACGCCCGGCATGTGGCGGCCTTGGAACTGCTGGTCGCCGAGTCCCCCGATGTGGAGCAGCGGCCCTATCAAGCCGTACTTGCCGCCTTGCGTGCCGTTCCGGAGAACCCGCCCCGTAACTTTCACGAGGCGGTGCAGGCGCTCTGGATGCTCTGGGAGTTCCAGCGGCTCTGCGGCAACTGGAGCGGCATCGGGCGCATCGACAAGCTGCTGGGGCCGCATCTCGATCGGGATCTTGAATCGGGGAACATCACGCTGGACGAAGCCCGTGAGCTGCTCGCGCATTTCTGGATCAAGGGCTGTGAATGGACCAACGGGGTCGGGCACGGCATGGCGGATGGCCCGAACAGCGGCGACGCGCAGTACTACCAGAACATCGTGCTGGCCGGCGTTGACGAGCAGGGAGAACCGGTGCTGAACGCCGTGACGGACCTGGTGCTCGACGTGGTCGAGGAGCTGCACATCAGCGATTTCCCGATCGCGGTGCGCCTCTCCGCGCAGACGCCCGAGCGGCTGCTGCGCCGCGTGGCCGCGATCCAGCGCCTGGGCGGCGGGATCATCGCCGTCTACAACGACGACCGCATCATCCCCAACCTGGTCAACTTCGGCTATCCGCTCGACGAGGCGCGCAACTACGCCAACGACGGCTGCTGGGAGATTCTTGTCCCCGGCAAAACCTCCTTCGGCTATCAGCCCTTCGATGCGCTGCTCCCGCTGCAGGAGGTTCTGGGATTGTCCGCGACCGAGCCGGTGGCGCGGCACGAGAAGGTCGAGTGCGACGAATGGCGGACGCATCGGCCCGAGCCGGGAATGACGGCGCGTTTTCCTGATTTCGAGGCGCTGTATGCCGCCTTCCGGGAACGCCTGGCGGCAACCGTCGAGACGCTGCTCGACTCGAATCCGTTCCACGATCTGCCCTGTCCGCTGCTGTCGCTGCTGGTGGACGACTGCATCGAGCGCGGCCGCTCCTACACGCAGGGCGGTCCGGTCTACACCGTGCGCTCGCCGCATGCCGGGGGGCTGGCGGACGTGGTCAACAGCCTGCTCGTGATCCGGCGGCTGGTGTACGAGACACGCGAACTCCCGCTCGACCGGTTGGTCGAGATTCTCCAGGCGGACTGGGCGGAGCAGGAACCCCTGCGGCTGCGCATCCAGCGCGACTTCGATTTTTATGGCAACGACAACGCCGCGGCCGACGCGCTGATGCAGCGGGTGTTCAACGACTATACCGGGATGGTCGGGGCGACGCGCGAACGCCATGGCGCCCTGCGCCCGGCGGGCATCAGCACCTTCGGCCGCGAGGGATCCGCGTATCTGCCGCACCGGACCGCCACGGCCGCGGGCAATCGCAAGGGCGCGGTCCTGGCCGCCAATTTCTCGCCATCGCCCGGCACGGACAAGCGGGGGCCGACGGCCGTGATCCGGTCGCACTGCGCGGTGGACTTCAGCCGCCTCCCCTGCGGGACGGCGCTGGATCTGAAAATCCTGCCGCAAAGCGTCAAGGGTGAAGCCGGGCTGCAGGCGCTGGTCGGGCTGATGCGCTCGTTCGTGCGGCTGGGCGGCATCTTCATGCAGACCGACGTGGTGGACAACGCCCTGCTGCGCGACGCCCAGGAGCATCCCGAAAAATACCCCAATTTGTCGGTGCGGATCTCCGGGTGGTCCGCGCGCTTCGCCACGCTTTCACGCGACTGGCAGGATATGATTATCAACCGGACGGAACAGGCGGAGCAACTATGACTGTAAGCGATCAGGCACACACGGCAACCCCCTTGAGCGGCGGATCACGGCGCGACGCGCTGCGGGCGGATGTCATGGCGCGGCATGGATCGTTTGTGCCCAACGCCAACCCGCTGCTGTGCGATGTGGCCTTGTGGCGCTCGTTCGAACCGGGGCAGTCGCGCGTCCAGCGGCGCGCGGCGTTCCTGCGCGAACGGGTGGCGCTGGCGCCCATCGAGATCGGTTCGGCGTGGTCCCTGGCCGGCGAGCATCTGCCGGGCTGGCTGGGCGCGTCGAACGACCCCGCGCACGCCGCGCGCTTTGCCGAATATGGGATCGAAGCAGCGGAAGCGGAGAAGATCCGCCATTGCGCCGCGGCATGGAACGGCGATACCGGCACGGCTATGCCGCGGGGAACCCTCTATGCGGACGTCGGCGTCCCTGCGCCGGAAGGCGAAACCGGCAAGGGCGGATGGGGCGGAGCCAGCGGAGCAGATGTCTTCTGGTCAATGGGTTGGGTGGAGAATCATAGCGTCCGTGACTTCGCCAAAGTCCTGCGCATCGGGTTCGCGGGCATCCTGGAGGAAGTGGATGCGGCCCTGGCGGCCGGCGACCTGGCCGATCCTGACTTGCCGCGGCAGGAGAATTTCTGGCGGGCCGCGCGGAGCATCTGCGAGGCCGGCATCCTGCTGGGCAGGCGCTACGCGGAGCGCGCGGCGAAGCTGGCGCAGGCGGCGTCCAGCGCCGAAGATCAGACACGGCTGGAGCGGATGGCCGAGGTTTGCGCGCGCGTGCCGGCCCACGGCGCGCGTCATTTCCGGGAGGCGGTTCAGGCGCTGTGGTTCGCGCATATCCTCACCTGCGGCGAGGATGGCATCAACGCCAACTCGATCGGCCGCCTTGACCAGATTCTCTGGCCGTATTACCAGGCCGGTCTCGCGGACGGTTCACTCACGCGCGAGGCGGCCCTCGACCTGATGGAGGAACTGGCCTGCAAACTCTATCTCGATTACGACGTGCAGGCCATCACTCTGGGCGGCGTGGATCGGGACGGCGGGAGCGCCGTCAACGGCCTGAGCTATCTCATCCTCGAAGCCACCCGCAACGTGGGGTTCATCCGTGATGTCTCCATACGACTCAACAAGAACTCGCCGCCGGACTTCCTCCGACTCGCCGCCGAACTGATTGCCGAAGGCGGCGGCATCCCCTTCCTCTTCAACGACGACTGCTTCGTCAAGGCCCTGGCCGACCGCGGGATTGCGATCGAGGATGCACGCGACTACGCCCCCATCGGCTGCATCGAGCTGACCCTTCCCGGCAAGGCCAACCCCCATGCCGTCTCGGGCTGGTTTAACGCCGCCAAGTGCCTCGAGCTCGCCCTGTTCGACGGCGCGGACCCGCGCACCGGTGTCCAGATGGGACCGAAGACCGGCCTGCTCAGCGACCACCCGACGTTCGAGAGTCTCCTGGCCGCCTACGAAACGCAAGTCGAGTTCTTTGCCCCGCGCATGGCCTACCACTGCAACCGCGGCGAGTTGCTCCAGCGCGAGCGCGGGCCGCTGCCCTGCTGGTCGGTGATGACCGACGACTGCATCGCCCGCGGACGCGATATCACCGACGGCGGCGCCGTCTACAACTACCATTCCATCTGCCTGCTCGGCACGGCCAATACCGCGGATTCGCTGATGGCGGTCAAGAAGACCGTCTTCGATGACCGGACGGTCCGCGCCGACGAACTGCTCCTCGCGCTCCGCGGCGATTTTGCCGACCGCGAGGACTTACGCCAGAAGTTGCTCCGGCAGCCGAAGTACGGCAACGATGTGGCAGAGGTTGACCGGCTCGCGAAGCGCGTTGACGATCATTTCATAAGCTTGATGGACACCATGCGCAGCTCCATGGGCGGCCGGTATTTCGTCCACCTCTTTTCCTTCCTCTGCAACCTGCATTTCGGCAAATGCCTGGGGGCCACTCCAGACGGACGCAAGGCGGGCGAGCCGGTCGCCTACTCGCTGTCCGCGCAGCAGGGCCGGGACGAGCGTGGCGCGACCGCCATGCTCAAGTCGCTCGCGCGGTTGCCGCACGACCGGGCGGCCGGCGCGTCGGCGGCGATTCTCGAACTCGATCCGGCCGTGGTCGAGGGTGAAGCGGGCATCGAACGGCTGGTCAACCTGATGCGCGCGGCCTTGGCGTTGGGGGTCGGCCAACTCCAGTTCAACGTGGTCACAGTTGAGAAACTCCGCCAGGCCCAGCAGGACCCGGAGCGCTACGGGGATATCCCGGTGCGTGTCGCCGGGTTCTCGCAGAAATTCAAGCTGGTGGCCCCCGACCTGCAGGAGCACATCATCGCCCGAACCAAACACAAAGTTTGAGAAGATGGGTTGCTCCCGCATATCCCCTTTGTTCTCGTGCGCTGCGCCGCAACTGCCCCTGCATAACAACTGAACCACAACAGGCACGAGAACAAAGGGGATCTGCAGGATCCGGGCTTAAGAAGGGCCGCCCGCGGGCAGGCGCAGGATGAAGGCGCTGCCTTGGCCGAGCTGGCTCTCGACCGCGACCGTGCCGCGGTGGAGGACGACGATGTGCTTGACGATCGCCAGCCCCAGCCCGGTTCCGCCCAGCTCGCGGCTGCGTCCCTTGTCCACCCGGTAGAACCGCTCGAAGAGGCGGTCGAGGTGGCGCGGCTCGATCCCCGGCCCCTGGTCGGTCACCCGGATCTCGACCAGATCCGCGAGCCGCGCGGCCGTGACCCCGACGGCGCGCTCCGAGCCGCCGTACTGGATGGCGTTGTCAATCAGGTTGACCAGCGCCTGTTCGATCAGTCCGGCGTGCATCGGCGCGCTCAGGCTGGGTTCGCAGGCCAGCTCCAGGCGAACCCGCCGCTCGGCGGCGCGCGTCTGGCACAGCTCCAGCGCGTTCGCCAGCACGCCCGCAACCGGCGTCAGCGGGCGGTCGAGCGTCTGGGCCGAATTCTGCTCCAGGCGTGACAGCTCCAGCAGGTCGCGGATGATCGCTTCGAGCTGGCCGGCCTGGCGGACGATGATTTTCAGGAACCGTTCCGCCGTCTGGGGATCGTCGGCCGCGCCCTCCAGCAGGGCCTCGGCGAAGCCCTTGATCGAGGTGACCGGCGTGCGCAGCTCGTGCGAGACGTTGGCGACAAAGTCCTGCCGCACGGTTTCGAGCCGCCGCAGGAGCGTCACGTCGCTGATCACCACGAGGGTTCCGATCCGTTTCCCCTCCGCGTCCTTCAGCGCGGCGCCGCGCAGATTCAGCAGCGGATCGCCCGTCGCGCCCGCCGTCAGCTCGCGCTCGACGGGGCCGTCGCCGCGTTCGCTCTCGTCAATCAGCTCGAGCAGGCCGTGGCAGCGGGTCACTTCGCCGATCCGCGCCCCTTCGGCCGTCGGCCGGTCGAGGCGCAGCAGCGCGCGGGCGGCGTCATTGAGATCCATCAGCCTGTGTTCCGCGTCCACGGCGATCACGCCGCGGGTCATGTTGGCGAGGATGAGCGTGCGCAGGTTGCGCTCCGCCCGGAGCGCCTCGATGTCGTGTTGGAGGCGGTCGGCCGTCTGATTGAGCGACCGCGCCAGCCCGGCCAGGTGGGGCACGGGCGGGATGGCGAGGCGGCGCGTGAAGTCGCCCGCGCCGATGCGGGCGAGCCCCGCCTGAATGTCGGAGACCGGTCCGATGATGCGCAGGGCGGCCGCATAGCTGAGCGCGGCGGCGGCGGCCAGCACCAGCAGCAGCAGGGCGGCCCAGACGCGATCCGCTTCCCGCATCTGTTGCGTCAGCGTGTGGAGGGGCGCCGCGACCCGGATCACCGCCTTCGCCGGGCCGGCGGCGGGGACGCGCCGCGCCAGGTAGAGCATCTGTGTGCCCACGCTGACGCTGTACCGTTGGCTGATCCCCGTCCCGTTGGCCATCGCCTCCCGAACCTCCGGCCGGCCGTCGTGGAGATCCATGTGCGCCGCGTCCGCCTCGGAGTCGCCGAGCACCCGGCCATCCGGGAGGATCACGGTGAAGCGGTCGCCCCCCGCGTCGCGCAACCGCTCGAAGAAGCGGCCGACCTCCGACTCGTCCACCGAGCCGTCGCCGCGGGGCAGCAGCGCCGCGGCCAGCTCGGCCTGTGTCTCCAGTTCCCGCGTCCATTGCCGGTGGAAGACCCGCCGCCCGGCGAGCCAGGTGTACGCCGAGACCGCGCCGACCGCCCCGATGAGGATCAGCAGATGCGCCCCGAAGAATTGCCGGAAGAGCGCGCGTTTCGTCATGGTTTCCCCGTCCGCATCCTGTAGCCGACCCCACGCACGGTTTCGATCAGCTCGCTGTGCCTGCCCAGCTTGCGCCGCAAGCCGACGATCTGCACGTCCACGGAGCGGTCGGTCACCGGGTAGTCGGCGCCATGCACCGCGTCCACGATCTGATAGCGCGAGAAGACGACGCCTGGCCGCCGCAGGAAGAGGTCGAGCATCTTGAACTCGCTGAGCGTGAGCGTCACCGGCTTGCCGTCCATGCGGACGGCGTGGTGCATGCGGTCAATCTCGATCGCGCCGCGGACCAGCACGTCCTTCTCGTCGCCCGGATCGGTCGCGCGCCGCCGCAGCACGGCGCGGATGCGGGCCGAGAGGATGCGCGCGCTGAAGGGCTTGGTCATGTAGTCGTCGGCGCCGACTTCCAGGCCGGCCACGATGTCGGCGTCCTCGTCGCGGGCGGTCACCATGATCACGGGCACGCCTTTCGTCCGCTCCTCGGCGCGCAAGGCCCGGCAGAAGGCGAATCCGTCCAGGCCCGGCAGCATCAGGTCGAGCAGGATCAGATCGGGGAGTTTCCGCTTGAGCGCCTGTTGGGCCTCCTCGGCGGAGGCGCATTCGGCGATCGCGTACCCCTCGCGCGTCAGGTTGTAGTGGATCAACTCGCGGATATCCGGGTCGTCCTCGATGATCAGGATGGTTTCCTTGGCCATGGGGCTCCTTCCGGGTTTCAGGGTACGTGCGCGTGCCGGATGATCGTGCCATCCGCCAGGTAGGCGACATCCTCGGCGATATTGGTGGCATGATCGCCCACCCGCTCCAGGTCGCGGGCGACGCCGTGGATGAGGATGAGGGCCTCGACCCGCGCGCCCGCGTTCTCCTGGGTGGCGCGGTCAATCACGCGAGCGATGACCTGCGCGTTGAGGGCGTCGACGGCCTCGTCGCGCGCGATCACGTCGCGCGCCAGGGCCACGTCCCGCGCGATCAGCGCGTCGAGGCTGTCCTTCAGCATCGCGCAGACCAGCAGCCCCATCCGGCCCAGCGTCTGCTGCAGGTCGCTCATCGGAAAGGCGGCCAGGCGCGCCCCGCGTTCGGCGATGTTCACCACGATGTCGCCGATCCGCTCGAGGTCGTTGTTGATCTTGAGCACCGCGATCACGAAGCGCAGGTCGCGCGCCACGGGCTGGTGCAGCGCCAGCAGCTTGAGGCACTCCTCCTCGATCTGCACCTCGCGCGCGTCGATCTCCTCGTCGCGGGCCTTCCAGGCGAGCAGCCCGTCGCGGTTGCCGCTCTCCATGTCCCGCAGCGCCGCGCGCAGGCGTTCTTCGACATCGCCCGCCTGCCGCAGGATCGCCTCCTTCAGCCGTTCCGTTTCCCGCTCAAAAATCATGCTCATGATCCTCCTGCCTCCCGGCGTCAGCCGAACCGCCCGGTGATGTAATCCTCGGTCTGTTTCTGTCGCGGCCGCGTGAAGAGGTCGGTGGTCGCCCCGTATTCTACGAGATTCCCCTCGTAAAAAAAAGCGGTCCGTTCGGAGACGCGGGCCGCCTGCTGCATGTTGTGGGTGACGATCGCGATGGTGTAGCGGCCGCGCAGCTCCACGATCAGCTCCTCGATGCGGGCGGTCGCCTTGGGGTCGAGCGCGGAGGTCGGCTCGTCCATCAGCAGAACCTCGGGCCGCACCGCCAGCGCGCGCGCCAGGCAGAGGCGCTGCGCCTGGCCGCCCGAGAGCCCCAGCGCGTTTTTCCCGAGCCGGTCTTTCACCTCGTCCCACAGGACGGCGCCCCGGAGGCTCTCCTCGACGATGGCATCCAGATCCGCGCGGGAGAGGTTGCCGTGCAGGCGCGGCCCGTAGGCGACGTTGTCGTAGATCGTTTTCGGGAAGGGGTTCGGCTTCTGGAAGACCATGCCGATGCGGCGCCGCAGCGCCGCCGCGTCCACATTCCCGCCGTACACATCCTGGCCGTCGAACATCAGCCGGCCCGCCGTGTGGCAGCCCGGGATCAGGTCGTTCATGCGGTTGACCGCCCGCAGGAAGGTGCTCTTGCCGCAACCGCTCGGGCCGATGATCGCCGTCACCTGGCCGGCGGCGATGGCCAGATCCACCCGGCGGACCGCCTCGTGCGAGCCGTAGAAGACCGAGAAGCCATGGGCCTCGACGGGCGCTTTTCCGTTCGGTCGGTTTGCCTGGTTCATGCCATCATCCTTTGAGTTTCCGGGCGACGCGCGCGCGGATCACGATCGCCGTCAGATTCAGCAGGAGCACGATCGCCACCAGCGTTGCGGCCATACCGTACTGCACATGGCGGATTTCGTCCACCGCCTCGTGCTCGGTGCAGAGGTTGTACAGGTTCCAGGAGAGGGCGGGCGTCGGCTGGGCGAGCAACTCCGACGGCCGGATCAGACGGCCCACGCTCACCGCCGCGGTGAAGATGATCGGCGCCGTCTCGCCCGCCGCGCGCCCCATGCTGATCACCGTGCCGGTCAGGATTCCCGGCAGCGCGGCGGGCAGGATCACCGTCAGGATGGTGCGCCACTGCCCGGCGCCCAGCGCCAGGGCCGCCTCCTTGTAGGAGCGGGGAACGGCGGCGATCGCCTCCTCCGAGGCGCGGATCACAGTCGGCAGCACCAGCAGCGCCAGGGTCAGCGCCCCGGCCAGCACGCTCTTTCCCGGCGAGACCTTGAGGGTGTTGATGAAGAACGCCAGCCCGAAGAGGCCGAACACGATGCTCGGCACGCCCGCCAGCGTGTTGACGCAGGAGCGGAGGAAGGAGAGCATCGGCCCGTTGCGGGCGTACTCCTGGAAATAGATGGCGGCGACGATGCCGAGGGGAACCGCGATCAGCATCGCCCCCAGCGCCAGGTAGACCGTGCCCATCACCTCCGGGCCGATGCCGCCGAAGAAGTGGGCGTCAAACGACTTGTCGGTCAGGAAGCGCGGATAGAAGGTCAGCCGCGGCCGGAGCATCGGGCTCAGGCTCTCGCGCAACATCGGGAAGACCGGCGCGAGGGCCGTCCCCTCGAAGAGCGGTTCGCGCGGCGCGCGAACCCGCACGCCGCGCTCGCCGGAGTAGTCCCACGTCTCCTCGAAGAGGATGCGATCCGCCTGGATCCGCGCCCGATCCCAGCGGGTCTGCCCGTACAGGCGGCGCGTTAGCGCCGGCAGCGGCGCTCCCGGCTCGGGGCCGAGCAACCGGGCGATCCCCTCGCGCACCTCCTGGAAAGCCGGGCGCAGCTCCCGGCGCCGCGCGGCAGGCATCTCCGCGAGCTCCCGCTCGAACGCGGCCATCGCCTCGTAGAGCGGCCGCCGCGCCTCCAACACCGCGGCGCGCTCCGCCCGCATCTGCCCGGCGTCGCCGCGGCCGAACTGATCGCGCATCATGCGGCGGTGCTCCGCCGTCGCCCGGAAGAGGTAGGCGGAGGCGCCCTTGACGAGAATCGGCGCCAGGACGAAGAGCAGAAAAGCGGCCATCAGCGCGACCGCAAAACAGGCGCTGAGCGTGAGCGCGCGATCCAGCAGCTTGCGTGTCGTCCGGCGCATCGCTCAGCCTCCCCTCAGCCGTTTGCGCTGGCGCGCGACGATCCACTCGCCCGCCAGGTTGCAGGCGAAACTGAAGATCAGCAGGCTCAGCCCCATGGCAAACAGCACATGGTAGTGCGCCGATCCGGTCATCTGGTCGGCCTCGCCCATGTCGCCCGCGATGGTGGCCGTCAGCGTGCGCACCGGCAGCAGCAGGTTGTACGCGGGCTTCGGGATCTGCGCCGCGTTGCCCGAGGCCATCCACACCACCATCGTCTCCCCCAGGGCCCGCATGATGCCGAGCAGCACGGCGGAAAAAATGCCGCTGACCGCCGCCGGGATCACCACCTTGACCAGCGTCTCGGCCCGTGTCGCGCCGAGCGCGTAGCTCCCTTCGCGCAATTCGCGCCCGGCCGCCTGGAGCGCATCCTCGGAGACGCTGACGATCGTCGGCAGGGCCATCACCCCGAGGATCACCGAGGCGTTCAGCGCGTTGACGCCGCTGGCGATCCGCACGGCGGCCAACACCCGGCCCACGACAACCAGGATGACCGAGGCGGCGGCCAGAAAGAGCAGGGTCAGCGCGGCGCGCAGGACGTTGTGCGCCCGCTCCGGCAGCTCCGCCGGCGTGAGCAGGTCTGCCCCCACCACCGCGGCGAGGCCGAGGGCCGGCAGCGCCAGCGTCCACCAGGCCGCCGCGAGCAGGCGCCCGCCCTGCTCCTGCAACAGCGGCGCCAGCACCACCAGGGCGAAGAACCCGTAGGCCACGGACGGGATCGCCGCCAGCATCTCGATGACCGGTTTCAGCACCTGCCGCACGTTGAACGGCAGGATGTCGCTCATGCAGAGCGCCGCGCAGACCCCCGGCGGCACCGCCAGCACCACCGCGGCCGCGGTCACCAGCAGGCTGCCCACGAAGATGGCGGCCGCCCCGAACTGGGGCGGCTCATGGGTGGGGTACCACGCCGTGGAGAGGAAAAACGCGGCCGATCGGCCCCCGCTGAAGAAGGGCAGGGCGTCCCGGGCAATGAAGAAGATGATCGCGAGCACAGCCAGCGCCGCCACGGAGGTGATCAGAAGCAGCAGGCTCCGGCCCAGCAGGCCGAAAAGCTTGCGCTTCCGCGCCTCGCGCGCCGTCAGCAGGATGTGCTCGCCTGTGGCCATCCTCTCCCCCTCACTCCGGAACCGGGACGAAGCCGATCTCCTCGATGATCTCGCGTCCCTTTTCCGCGCGGCTCAAGCCGATGAACCGGGCCGCCGGGCTGTCGGCGGCGGGTTCGCCGTTGGTGAACATGTAGAGCGCCCGGGAAATGGGATAGGTCTTGGCTGTGACCGTCTTCGCGCAGGGAGCCACGCCGTTGATCTCGAGCGCCTTGACGGTGCGGTCAACGAAGCCGAGGCCGGCATACCCGATCGCGCCCTGGGTCATCTGCACCCGCTGGCGGACGCCGCCGTTGCTGCCGGTGTATTCGGCGCCCGCGCGGATCTTCGCCTCCGCGCCAAGCACCAGATCCTTGAAGGACTCGAAGGTGCCGCTGTTGGTGTCGCGGCTGATCACGACGATGGGGACATCGAACCCGCCGACGTCCTTCCAGTTGGTGATCTTGCCCGTGTAGATGTCGCGCACCTGGTCAATCGTCAGCCCCTTGACCTTGTTGGAGGGGTGAACCAACACCGGCAGCGCGTCGTAGGCCACCACGTGCTCGACGGGCTTGACGCCCTTCTCCGCCATCGCCTTGCGTTCGCTCTCCTTCAGGTCGCGCGAGAGGTTGGCGATCTGGCACGTGCCGTTCAAGAGGGCCTTGGCGCCGTTGCCGCTGCCCGATTCGCTCACCGTGATGTTGAGCCCCGGGGTCTGTCGCATGGTGAACTCGGCAAAGGCCTTGGCGATCGGGCCGACGGTGGTCGAGCCGTCCAGCGTCAGCGCATCCTGCGCCTGCGCGGACGCGCAAGCGGCTGTTAGAAGCGTCGTGAACAACAATTTTCTCATGATTCGATCCTCCTGTTCCGTTGCCGGAGGCCCTGTCGCCTCCGGTTGCCGCTGATTACATCCCCTGCGTGTTTGCGCACGGTGTGCGGCGTGTTAGAAATTCGTGAGAGCCTCAGATTTTGCCGTTGATCTCGAAGCGCAGCCAGGTGGCGGTCTCCTCGCCGGCCGCCTCGTGCTGATAGTAGTCGCCGTAGCGGAAGATCTCGGCGACCACGGCGCCGCTCAGGTCGCCGCGCTTGCCGAAGATCTTGCTGAGCAGCGGGAAGTCGTAGCGGACCTGCGTGTAGAGGCCGCGGTAGGCGTCTTGCGCCCCGAGATCCCGTTCGTCGGCGAACATCGGCCCGATCTGCAGGCTGACCTTGTGCTTGCTGATGGGTTCGGCCGACACGGCCAGATGCGGATAGATGAGGTTGGACCAGCGGTATTGGTCGTATGTCGCCGAATAGAGTTCGCTGAACCAGGTGGTGCGGTTGAAGACCGGGTTCCAGCTGTTGTCCGTGCTGCCGTCGGCCGTCTTGTAGTAGCTGTCGCGATCGCCGGAGAGGTAGAGCACCGCTCCGGTGAGCTTGGGCTTGCCGGGAAGCGCCTTCTCCGCGTAGGTCAGGCCCGCATAGCCCATCCACGCCAGCAGGTCGCGATCCCGCATCCCGCCCTGGCTGTCGGTGCGGCCGACCTGCAGCGCGGCCTCGATCTCGGCCGAGAGCTTGTCGGTGAGCTTGGGCAGGAGGCGCGTGCCGAGGGTGTGGAACTGCCGGCCCGGATAGCGGACGGCCTTGTCATAGAAGCGCTCCTCCAGCTTCCAGACCCAGTAGAACTCCATGGGGAAATCCTTCACCTCGTTGTAATGGGCGTAGGCCATCAGCCCGAATTCGTCCATCTTCGAGTAGGGGCTGCCGCTTTTGATCTTGGTCAGGTCGTAGGGATCGTGCGGATTGCCGATCGTCCATGTGTCGCGGTGGCGGTTCCAGGTCGCCATCAGGTCCACGTCGCTCTTCTCAAGAATCCTGACCTTGGCCAGAATGGCGTCAAAGTAGGTCGAGCGCGAGCCGTCGCCCGGCGTGCCGTCGCTGATCACGCGGCCGGCCCCCTCCTTGATGTCCTGCCGGCCGAGCCGAACATCCACGCGCCCGCCCAGGTTTTTGACATCGAGATAGAGGTTGTCGATAAATACTTCGTCGGGAAACTTGTTCCTGTTCCGGTTTTCCGGACTGTTGCGGTAGTCGCGGAATTCGTTCGCCAGTCGCAGATAGAGGGCGAGGCTCTCCCCGTAGGTGGCTTTGCCCCAGACCCGGCTGCGCATCCGGTAGTAGTCTTCATAGGCGGGGTTGACCGTCGTCTTCCCCTTGTCCATCCAGTTGTCCTTGAATTCATAGCGGAAGCGGAAATCGCCGCCCGCGTCAAAATCAAAGACCGACTGTTGCGAATCGCCGGTTTCGGCCGCGAGCAGCGCCATCGGAACGATCGCACCCGCGAGCCACGTCTTGACCCATCTGTTGCTCATACCCCGTCCTTTTGATTTCTCCCCCGGCGCCAAACGGAACCTACCGTTTGCGGCACGTGGGCGCTTTTGATGGAAACCATACGCCGCCTGGATGAGGAAATTATCAGCCAATCATGAGAATTGCGTGAGCAGGGGCGGCGGCATACCCCCTCGCAAACCGAATGCCTCCGCCGGGCCAGCCATTCTTATGATTCACGCCTCCTGCTCGTCGCGATTGGAATCGGGATCGAGGCCGGGGGCGAAGCTCCGCCTTTTCCAGCGATCCCAATCCCAATCGCCACGAGCGGAACGAGAATGGCGCGCCAGCCCTTCCCCGTTCTGCCCTGTCCCCGTTCTGGACAGGGCGCGGCGGGGGTGCTATTGTCTGCATCGTTCACGCGCCCGCTCCGGACGGGCAGGCGGCGCGACGCCGCTTCCGGGCGCGAACGGGCGTTTCACGACATGCGCATTCTCCGCCATAATTCACTGGATTTCAGCGGCCTCGACGCCGCCTTCACCCGCACCGTCGAGCAACTCGAAGCCGGCAACTTCGCCGGCGCGGAGGTCAAAAAGCTGGTCCCCGGCCCCTATTATCGCGCCCGCCTTTCGGGGGCGGACCGGCTGATCTTCCGCTACGGCGACTACCGCGGCGAGCGCTGCCTGCTTCTGCTGGAGGTCGTGCGCAACCACGCGTACGAGTCGTCGCGCTTCCTGCGCGGCGCGCGCGTGGACGAGGCGCAGCTTCAGCCGCTGGCCGATCCGGACGCGCTGCGCGCCGAGGACGCCGTTACCCTGCCCTATGTGAACACCGCCGTGCCGCGGTTCCATGTGCTCGACCGCATTCTCTCGTTCGACCCGGAACAGGACGCCGCCCTCCTGCAGCGCCCGCCCCTCATCCTCATCGGCTCCGCCGGCAGCGGCAAAACCGTGCTCACGCTCGAAAAACTGCGCCAGCTTCCCGGCGACATCCTCTACGTCACCCACTCGCCCTACCTGGTGGACAACGCGCGAACCATCTACTACTCGCACCACTACGAAAACGACGCCCAGGAGGTCTCGTTCCTCTCGTTCGCGGAGTTCGTCCAGTCCATCGGCGTGCCCGAGGGCAAGCCGCTGACCTTCGCCGCCTTCGCCGCCTGGTTCGGCCGCAATCGCGGCGCGGGCCCGGTCCGCGACACGCACGCGCTGTATGAGGAGTTCAACGGCGTCCTCTCCGGCTCCGCGCCCGACCGCCCCTACCTCTCGCGCGAGGACTACCTCTCGCTGGGCGTCCGGCGCTCCATCTTCCCCGCCGAGACGCGCCCGGCCGTGTACGACCTCTTCCAGCGCTACCTCGCCTTCCTGCCCGGCAGCGGCTACTACGACCTCAACCTCATCTGCCATGCGCACCACGCCCGCTGCCGCCCCGCCTACGACTTCGTGGTCGCCGACGAGGTGCAGGACATGACCGCCGTGCAGCTCAGCCTGGCGCTGAAGTCCCTGCGCCTGCCCAGCCAGTTCGTGCTGTGCGGCGACGCCAACCAGATCGTGCACCCCAACTTCTTCTCGTGGGCCAGCGTCAAAAGCTTCTTCCACGACAACCACTCGGAGGCGCGCGGCGAGGTGGTGCGCATCCTCAACGCCAACTACCGCAACGCGCCCGCCGTCACCGAAGTGGCCAACCGCCTGCTGCGCGTCAAGCAGGCGCGCTTCGGCTCCATTGACCGCGAGAGCCATTACCTCATCAAGCCCGTCTCCGACCGGGCGGGCGGGGTGACCTTCCTGCGGGACACCGACGAGATCCGCCGCGACCTCGACCGCAAGACCGGCCGTTCGGCGCGCTTCGCCGTCATCGTCCTGCGCGAGGAGGACAAGGAGGAGGCGCGCCGCATTTTCCGCACCCCGCTCGTCTTCAGCGTGCGCGAAGCCAAGGGACTGGAGTACGAGAACATCATCCTGCCCGGCTTCGTCTCCGGCCAGTCGCGCGCCTTCCGCGAGATCGCCGAGGGGGTCACCGCCGCCGACCTGCAGACCGACTACGCCTACGGCCGGGCGCGCGACAAGAGCGACAAGTCGCTCGACGCCTGCAAGTTCTTCATCAACGCCCTCTATGTGGCGCTCACGCGGGCGATCGCCAACGTCTACGTGCTGGAGCGCGAGAGCGACCACCCGCTGCTGCGGCTGTTGAACCTGCCCCTCGACACGGGCGCGGGCGGCCTGGAGACGCAGGCCTCCAGCGACGCGGAGTGGCGCGACGAGGCGCTGCGGCTCGAACGCCAGGGCAAGACCGACCAGGTCGAGGCCATCCGCCGCACGATCCTGCGCATGGAGCCCGTTCCCTGGACGGTGCTCACGCCCGCCTCCATCGGCGGACTGGCGCGCGAGGCGCTTGACCCCGCCCGGTGCAACCTGAAGGCGCAGCGCCTCCTCCTCGATTACGCCGCCACCTACAGCGTCACGCCCCTGCTGATCGACCTCCTCCGCGCCGGGTTCAAGCCCGCCGCGCATCCCGACGTCGCGCGCACCAACGCCCAGCAGCGCTACGGCGCCGATTGCCACCAGCGCGGGTTCCGCGACCTGCTGCGCAAGACGGAGCTGCACGGCGCGGACTTCCGCAACCCGCTCAACCAGACGCCACTGATGCTCGCCGCGCAGCTCGGCATCGAGCCCCTCGCCGCCGAGCTCGTGCGTCGCGGCGCCAGCCTCTTCGCGACCGACAACTGGGGGCGCATCCCGCTGCAACTGGCGCTGCGGGCGGCCTTTCTCAACCCGCAATACGCCAAAAACATCCTCGGCCCCCTCTACCCGCGCCTCTGCCCGCCCGCGCTCACGGTGCGCATCGGCGCGCGCCTGGTCAAGATAGACAGCCACCGCATGGAGTTCTTCCTCCTGCACGCCATGCTCGCCCTCTTCGAGACGATCCTGCGCGCCAAAATCCGCACCGACACGCCCGGCTTCGAAACCGGCGATTTCGTCCACCAGCTCGAATCCTTCCCCGAAAACGTCATCCCCTCGCGCCGCCGCTCCCGCCAGGCCATCACGGCCGCGCTCGCCGGCCACGAGGTCTCGCGCCAGGCCACCGGCAGCCGCTGCCTCTTCCTGCGCATCAGCCGCGGCTTCTACGTGCCCAACCCCTGCATGGACATCCTGCAGGACACCGACTGGGTGAACATCCTCGATCTGCTCCACCTCGACACGCTGGCCGACGAACGGGACAACACGCGCCTCGCCCACTTTGCGGCCCACCTGCTCGGTTTGCGCAAGACCCTCGCGGAAACCGCCGCCGCCGTTGACACCCCGCTTCAGCAGGCCGAACCGGCTGAACCGGCCGAAGCGCCACCCGCCGCGCACGACGAACCCGCCGCGCCCGCAGCCCCCTCCGGACAGCCGCCCCAGGTGGCGGACGACGCGCAGCGGACGGCGCCGCCTCCCGCCGAACCCCCGACTCCGGCGCCGGTCGCCGCAGCCCCCGCCGCCGCG
>Ga0172375_10005805_pt1 | contig 17603 bp, 11 predicted proteins | sample LakKiv1m_FD_114537 | JGI IMG/M metagenome (GOLD analysis project Ga0172375, IMG submission 114537) | Freshwater microbial communities from Kabuno Bay, South-Kivu, Congo - kab_092012_11.1m | ecosystem: Environmental > Aquatic > Freshwater > Lake | place: Democratic Republic of the Congo...
GTTTGTCCTGATCGCGTGCACGGCCATTCGCCTCAGTCTCCGCCGGGATACGTGTCGAACTTGAGACTCCCGCTGCTCCACATGCGGAACGGTGGAGCGGTGAGCACATAGCTGGCCTTAGTGCTGTGACACATGATCGTGTAGGTGTAGTTCGGCCCGCCGATCAGGCCCATGAACTTGACCTGAGCGGCGCCACTGGTCCAAGGAGTCGTCGGCGTCGGCGTCGTCGTCGCGTTAGGAGTCACGTTCGTCCGCACGCGCCTGATGACCACGCCGGGCGACTTGACGTAGGACGGATTGTCGAAGTACACGGTCATGGTGAGATCGGTAGGCTCCGCGTCGGACGAACTGGACTCGCCGGCAGCCGGGTTCTTGATGATCGTGTGTGCGGTGGTCACGTAGCCGTCGTCACGGGTGACGTGGACGGTTACCACCTTCTGCGGCACGTCCCCACCGGCGTCCGCCGGCGTGACCTCGTAGGTGACGGTGTAAGGGTTGCTCTCGCCGATGAGCGTGTAGGTGGGGCCGAACCGCCCGTCGCCGAACGACGTGTCCACGGTGGTGAGGTTGGGCACCGTGACTTCCGCATAGCCGAGCAGACGGATCTGCTCGATCCGTTCCTGGGCGATGTTGGTGGAGACCACCCGCAGTTCGTCCTCGGACGTGCGGCTGAGTGCGTTGGCGAAGAACGGCACCATCGCCGCGAAGACGATGCTGGCGATGACGATCGTGACCAGCAACTCGACCATGCTGAACCCGCGCGCGCGGACGCGGACGGGGACGGAGAGAAGTGCCGTCCGGGGACGGCCGTGTGGAGAGCGCATGCGCCCACCTCCGCTGCCAGGCTATGAACGTCCCCGACTCCACGTCGCCGGCGACTTGCGGCTCCACCCGCATCCGGCGACGGGGACTGAGGGACCCCAAAACGTTACACGCTGAGTATAGTACCCTACTCGGCCCGGGGTCCCTTCTTCATGAGCGACACGTATAGCCACGCCTGACGACAGTCGAGCCCGAGATGCCCAGACTCGGCGAGACCTGCGGCATTCGAGACTGCGGACGGCGCTGGACGAACCGGGACGCGCGCTCCGTGAGACCCCCGGGGGGCCCGGGGAACATCCGTCTAGAAGGGGTTGACGGCCCTCAGCGCTGCTGCAGGCGCTGGAGGTCCGTGAGAGCCCGCTCCAGCAGGTCGATGCGGCGACCGTACTCGGCGAAGTCGCCGGCCTGGAGAGCGGCCTGCGCGGCGCTGAACTCCCGGTTTGCTCTCGCGATCAGCTCGCGCGCCTCCGCGCTCACACCCCCGGCCTGTCCGCCGGTCCCTGCACCGGGTTCGCCGTCGGGCTCGCCAGTGTCCGTGCCGCCCTGCTCATTGCCCGTGTCGAACGTCTCCCCGAAGGCGGCGATGAGCGCCTCCCCGAGCGTGGGCCGCATGGCCACCACCTGCCTGGCGTTCTCGTCGCCGCCCTCCGGCTCAGGGGCCCGATAGAACACGATCACGCGCTTCATTTGCGGCAGCTGCGTCTGGTCGCTCTGCAGGTAGAGCGGCTGTACGTAGAGGAGCGAGTCGTCGATGGGGATGACCAGCAGGTTGCCCAGGATGACTTCCGAGCCCTGCTGTCCCCAGAGCGTGCGCTGGGCGGAGATCTCCGGGTCCTGGTTGATGGCCGACTCGACCTGGTTGGGGCCGAAGACCGTCGTGCTGCGCGAGAAGAGGATGTTGAGCGCGCTTCCGTACTGCGGCTCGTCACTGCGCGCGGCCAGCCAGCTGATCATGTTCTTCCTGCCGTTGGGCACGAAGGGGAGCATCTGGATGAACTCCTCGTCGGTCTCGTCGGGCAGCCGCATGATCATGTAGTAGGAGTCCATGCGGCCGGCCTCGGTGGTCGAAACGTTCTCGGGGATCGCCCACTGGTCGCCCTTGTTGTAGAGGATCTCGGGACCGTCCACGTGGTACGTCGTCCAGGTCTCGGCCTGGATGTCGAACAGGGTCTCGGGATAGCGCACGTGGTCCATGAGCGCCTCGGGGATCTCGCTCCTCGGGGTGAAGAAGTCCGGGTAGATCGCCTGCAGCGCCTGGAGCAGCGGGTCTTCCTCGTCCCAGGCGTAGAAGACCATGGTGCCGTTGTAGGCGTCGACGACGATCTTGACCGAGTTGCGCAGGTAGTTCAGGTCGCCCTGCGGTGTCGAGTACGGGTAGCGGTCCGTCGTGGTGTAGGCGTCCTGGATCCACCAGAGTCGGCCGTCGGCGATCACCATGTATGGGTCAGGGTCGAGCTCGAGGAAGGGCGCCGCCGCCTGCACCCGCTCGCGGATGTTGTTGCGGAAGATGAGGCGGCTCTCGCCCTGCAGTGCCGACGTCGTGAAGAACTTGATCGTCCCGTAACGGGCCGAGAAGGCCAGGCGGTTGAGGACCGGCGAGATGGGCACTCCGCCGCTGCCGGTGTAGCCGTCCGTATAGACGTCCCCTTCAGAGGCTGGGTAGTCGAACTCGGCCTCCGTGGTGTTGACGAGCGTGTAGTCGGTGCCGCGTTCGCCGAAGTAGATGCGCGGCTGCTCGATCTCAAGCCCGGGAGCGCTCCGCGGCGGCACATCCTGCACGAGGAAGTCGGGGGAGCCGTCCGCCGTCACCTGGTTGACGGCACTCATCGCCACTCCGAAGCCGTGGGTGTACGTGATGTGCTGGTTCACCCAGGTCTGGGCCTGTGCCGGCAGACCCTCGATGTTGAGCTCGCGAGCGGAGAGCATCGTCTGGCGATAGACGCCGTTGACCGTGTAGCGGTCCACGTCGGCGTCGAGGAAGACGTAGTAGGGGCGGAACTCCTGCAGCTGCCGGTAGCTGGTGACCAAGGTCCTCGGGTCCCAGAGCCGGATGTTGCGCAGCGTCGCCTGGTTCGCTTCGAGCCGCTGAGGCGTGAGCACGTCACGAGGCGAGACCGGCACCTGCTCGATGGCGTTGAGACCATACGCCATCTTGGTCGCGTCGAGATTGCGCGAGATGTACTCGCGCTCCTTGCTCAGCTGGTTCGGGTTGACGACGAGCGACTGGTAGGCGGCCGGGACGACGCCGCGCAGGAGGATCAGCGCGACGATCCAGACGACGACGGCGGCCGGGGCCCACCACCACTGCCGCCGGCGCAGGGCGTTCCACACCAGGGCGCCGGCGAGGAGAAAAGCGATGACCATGGTGACGCGCGCCATGGGCAGACGGACGACGATGTCGGTGTACGCGGCGCCGTAGATGGCGCCGGCGGTGGAGTACACGAGGTCCCATGCCTTGAACAGCTGGCCGATGCCGACGACCACGAAGATGGTCGCGAGCAGAACGGAGAGGTGCGCCACAGCCCGCCCGGCGAGCTTGATGTCGACCTGCGGGATCTGGGGCGGCTGCTGGACGCGGGCGAACGGAGACGGGCCCGCTTCCTCCCGGGCAGACGTGCCCCCCGTCTTCTGCCGGATCTCGATGCCACCCATGATGACGTGGACGATGGCGGCAAGCACCAGCGCCGCGATGAGGGCGGCCATGACGAAGGCCAGGACGCCCTGCCAGAATGGGATGGAGAACACGAAGAAGGCGATGTCGCGGCCGAATTGGGCGTCCTGCTCGCCCCATGGCGTCTGGTTCAGGTACAGCAGGACCTGCTGCCAGGAACCCGATACCGAGACGGCCGCGATGAAGGCAACGACGACGCAGACCACGGCGCCGCCGATTCCCACCCACCTGCGGACGAGGGGACTGCGCGGCTCAAGGAGCGTGCCGTCGACGTCGGCGCGGAAGTCCGGGGCGAGCCGCCGCGCGAGCTCGACGTTGGCCCAGATGACGGCGAAGAACAGGACGAAGCCGACGACACCCAGCAGGAGCTGCGCCCAGATGCGCGTCCAGAACACGTCACGGAAGCCGAGTTCACCGAACCACAGCCAGTCTACATAGATGCCGAGGAGGCGGCTGCCGAAGGCGAGCACCAGCACTACAACAGCCGCGACGACGCCGATGATGATGCGGCGTCGCGTGCGCGGGTCGCGCCGCGGCTTTGACGATTTCTTCTTGGGTCTGAGCGGGCGTACGTTGTCCATACGTGGAGTATCGCAGATTCGCGCACTGCCGTAACAGCCTGATGATGACAGGCGGGGGGGCCGGGCAGTCCTGCGGGCGAGGCGGCAGGTCAGTCGGGCCGGCGGCGATCGACCGACGTCAGGCTCGCTCGGCGCCGGATCACCGAAAGCCTAGTTGTGGACCGCCTTGTCCGCGCGCAGCATGGCGGCGAAGCGCTGGACCATCCTCGGGTCAAGCTCGTGCGAGGCGCGGCCGCGAAGGTCGGCGACGCTGTCGCCGTTGTGCGCGGCCGGGTCCCAGCGCCGACAGACGGCGAAGGCGCGGGCTACACGGGGGATGTCCGCCCCGCGACGGCCCTCCGGGTACCCGCCCCCGTCCCACCGCTCGCTGCCGTAGACCAGCGCCGCCACGGCGTTCTGGCGCACTTCGCCGATTGCAGCAGCGCCGGCCTCGCCCGTTCCGAGGACGGCCTGCACGCCGTCCTGCACGGCCGCTCCGGTCTCGTGGACGGCGAGTGCGGTGACCAGGCCGGCGGTCTCCGCCTCGCTCAGCCCGATGAAGGCTGCGAAGCGGCGGCCGAGAGCCGCGAGGTCGCCCTCGAACTCGGCGGTCGCGGTCGCGATGGCGTCGCTGAAGAGGCAGACGCGGTTGCGGCCGCCGTTCTTGGCGCGCAGGAGCGCGGCGTCGGCGGCCCCAAGCACCCCGTCACTGTCCCTCGCGGAGTCCGGGAACGCCGAAATGCCGATCGACATCGTCACGCGCAGCTCAGGATGACCGGCGTCCAACCGTGCGACCGAGGTCCGGATGCGATCGGCCATGGACGTGGCCTCGTCGAGAGCCGTCCTCGGCAGGATCATCACGAACTCCTCGCCGCCGTAGCGAGCGAGGTAGTCCGAATCGCGCGAGCAACTGCGCAGCACATTGGCGACGGCGCGCAGCACATCGTCGCCCTTCTGGTGACCGACGGTGTCGTTGACCGTCTTGAAGTGGTCGAGGTCCATCATCAGCAGACAGAAGCTCTCGTCGTACCGAGCGGCCCGGCTCACCTCTGCCTTGAGCGATTCCTGGAAGTGCCGGTAGTTGTGGATGCCGGTGAGGCCGTCGCTGATGGCCTGCTGCTCCATCGCCTCGTAAGTGCGCGCGTTCTGAATGGCGATGGCTGCCAGGTTGGCAAACAGGATCACCGGCTCGAGGTCCTCCTCGGCGAAGGCGCGTCCCCCGAGGCGGTCGAGGCAGAGCGCTCCGGTGACCTTGCCGAGCACGCGCAGCGGCACGACGATGCTCGCCTGCGGCACGTCCTCGCCCGTACCGGGGATGTGCACCCCACGCGGGTCGTTCAGCATGTCGTTGACGAGCTGGGCCTCGTCGTGCCTGACGACCCAGCCGGCGAGGCCCTCGTCGATGGACATGCGGAACTGCTCGCTGAGCTCGGCGTTGATGTCGCGCGAGTAGATGCACACCAGCTCGCGCGACCCCTCGTCGAGCAGCCGGATGTCCATGGCGTCGTAGTCGACGATGTCCTTGAGCATCTCGCTGATGCGCGGGAACACCTCGCGCTGGTCGAGAGAGCTGAGGAGCAGGGTGCTGAGGTTCATCAACTCGTGCTGCATGTCGAGCTGGCTCTTGAGTCGGGATGACGTCGTCTCCAGCTCATCGTACTGGCGCGCGTTGCGGATAGCGATGGCCGCGAGGTTGGCGAAGAGGCGGGCGGGCTCGAGCTCGCGCGCCTCGAAGGTGCGCCCGCCGAGACGGTCCATGGTCATGATCCCGATGACCTCGTCGCCGACGGAGAGCGGCACGAGGATGCAGGCCTGCACCTCGTCCTGCTCGGTGCCCGGGATGTGCACGGCACGCGGGTCGTTGGCCATGTCGTTGACGAGCTGCGCCTCGTTGTGGCGCACGACCCAGCCGCTGATGCCCTCGTCGATGGCGATGGGGAAGGCGAAGAGCTCCTCCTCGTCATTCTCGTCGCGGGCGTAGATGGTGACCAGCTGGTTGTGCTCGACGTCGATGAGGCGCACATCCATGTCGTCGTAGTCGACGATCTGCTTGAGTGTGTCGGCGATGTGCTCGAGTACCTCGGTCTGTTCGAGCGACGAGAGCGCGGCCCCGCTGGCGCTGAGCAACTCGTGGCTCAGCGCAAGCTGCTCCGCGAGTTGCCTCGAAGCCCTCTCTGCCTCCCCGTACTGACGCGCGTTGTGGATGGCGATCGCCGCAAGGTTGGCGAACAGCGTGACCGGCTCCAGCTCGTGCTCGGCGAACGAGCGCTCGCCCAGCCGGTCGAGCGCGAGCACGCCGAGTACCTTGTCGCCCAGCGCGAGCGGCGCGATGAGGCTCGCCTGCGGCTCCCACTCCGTGCCCGGCACCAGCGCGCCGCGCGGGTCGTTCAGCATGTCGTTGACGAGCTGGGCTTGGTTGTGGCCCACCACCCACCCGCTCACGCCGACGTCGATGGGGCTGCGCCAGGAGCGGATCTCCTCGCCGTCGGTGTCGTCCTCGTCCACGTAGTAGCCGCTGTAGAGCTCCCCGGCCTCCTCGTCCACGAGACGGACCTCGAGCGCGTCGTACTCGACGATCTCCTTGAGGAGCGTCGCGATACGGGCGAAGACCTCGCGCGGCTCGAGAGTCGCGAGGAGCGCGCCGCTGACGTCGAGGATGGCGTGGCGGAGGGCCAGCTGGGCCTTCACGGCCGTGCTGGCCTCCTCCAGCGCCTCGTACTGGCGCGCGTTCTCGATGGCGACCGCCGCGTGCGTGGCGAACACCTCGAGCGACTTGACGAGCTCCAGGGTGGGGTGCTGGCGGTCGGCCGGGTCGAAGAGGTCCAGAACGCCCATCAGCTCATGGTCTTTGTCGTAGAGGGGCACGAAGAGGTCGTCGCTACTGCCCCACTCCTCCTCCCGACGCGGCCCGAGGTCGAGCTCCGGCAGATAGTGGAGCTGCTCATCGGTCCACTGATGGCGCCGATGGTCCACGAAGTACGACGAGCCGATCTGGTACTTCTCGAGGAAGAGCTGGTCCCAGATGCGTCGGGGAACGGGCCGCTCGAAGAGAAGGCGGTCGTACTCGGGGAACTCCCCGACCGTAGCGTGGACGAGGAAGTCGCCGTCCGACTCGCGGAGATAGACGCTCGCCTCGCGGAATCCGAACGTCTCCGTCAGGGCGGTGGCAATGACGTGGACGATGGCATCCGGGGCGAGGCTGGACTGCAGCTGGTTGGCCAGCTTGATGAGACCGCGGAGGAGTTCGACTTCCCCGCGCTCAGCCTTGCGATTCCTGGTCCGAAAAGCCATCGCTCCCCCGCCGGCCACCGGCCGCCCTGTCAAAGGGTACCCACCGTAGTACGCCCGTGAGGTGCCCGCGACACGGCTGGCGCTCGACCTTGCCTACGTCAACCCGTTTCGGCACACCCACGGGATTGCTTGAGGGGAACAAGCGCCTACGTCACCCGATGGAGACGCGGGCGAGAGTCGCGCTGGCGAAGCGGCGCGCGACCCTCGCCCCCGTCGGTTCGTCAGCTCTGCGCGTGCTCGCCGAGCTTGAGGATCTCCCGCGCCTCGTCCGGGCCGGCGCACGGCCGGTCCCACTCGTGCGCCACACGCGCGACGCGGCCGACGAGCTCGGCGTTCTCCTTCGCGAGCACGCCCTTGTGCAGGAAGATGTTGTCCTCGAACCCGAGGCGGACGTTGCCGCCCAGCGCGAGGGCCGTCATGGTCACCGGCATATGCCAGCGGCCGATACCGGTGCAGGTCCAGGTCGATCCCTCGGGGATGCGGTCGACCAGGAACATCAGGTTGCGCGGCTCCCCGCTCATGCTGCCGGGCACGCCCAGCACGAAGTCCCAGTGCAGCAGGGGACCGGCGGGCCCGTACTTCTTGACCAGCTTGAGAGCGTTGTCGATCTGGCCGGCCTCGAAGATCTCGAACTCCGGCCGGACGCCCTTCTTCTGCATGCGCTGGTAGAACTCGCTCATCAGCGCGGTGTCGTTGAAGAACACGTCGTCGCCGAAGTTGGCCGTGCCCGTCGTGAGCGACGCCATCTCCGGGCCGAGCTCGAGCGGCTGCAGCCGCTCGTCGGCGGTCATGCCCATGGCCCCGCCGGTGCTCGTCTGGATGATGATGTCCGTGCGCTCCCGGATCGCCTCGATCGCCGCCGCGAAGACCTCTTTGGCCTGCGTCGGGTTCGCCGCCGCGTCGCGCACGTGCAGGTGGTACATCGCGGCGCCGGCCTCGCGGCAGCGCGCCGCGTCGGCGCCGATCTCCGCCGCAGTCACCGGCAGCCCCGGCTGCGCGTCCTTGGTGGTCTCGGCGCCGACGCCGGCCACGGTGATGATGAGCTTGTCCATCGTCTCCCCCTCCGGGCAGCCGGCGCTCCGGACCGCCCTCAGCGTCGGCCTGTCAGGCCTCGTACGGGAACTGCTGGTGCACGAACGCCAGGCTCTCCTCGACCACGTCGAGCGCCCGCTGCAGGTCGCGCTCGGTGTGGCGGTAGCAGATGTACCAGTGGTGATAGGGCTGCACGAAGAGCCCGCGGCGGATGCACTGCGTGTAGAACTCCGTCCGCCGCGCCTTGTACTTGTCGTCGACGTGGTCGAAGGTGAGGAACGGCATCGGCGGGATGCCGCTCTTGGTCACCGGCACGCCGGAGGCGTCGACGATCGCGCCAAGGTTGTCGAGGAACCGCGTGCCGCGCTCCCAGATCGCGTCCTGCACCTTCTCGCGCTCGAGGACTTCGAGGCACTTCATGCTGGCCGCCATCTCGAGGCTGTTGGGGAAGTACGTGGAGCTGAGGAACGCGTCCTTGACGTAGACGCTGAGGATCTCGCGCCTGCCCACCAGTGCAGCGATCGAGTAGCCGTTGGCCATCGCCTTGCCGACCGTGGTGATGTCCGGCGTGACGCCGTAGCGCTCGCTGGCGCCGCCCATGGCGACGCGGAAGCCGGTGCGGATCTCGTCGAAGCAGACAGGCGTGTCGTTCTTGTGGCAGAGGTCGACGACGGCCTGCAGGTAACCGTCCGGCGGCGGGATGATCGGCAGAGCCATCGGGTGGCCGACCGGCGTGATGATCACGCCGCCGATCTCGTCCGGATTCTCGGCGAACACGCGCTCGAGGTGGGCGATGTCGCCGTACTCGAACTCCTTGGTCAGCTCGTGCACCGCCTGCGGCACGCCGCCGTGGTGCTCGACGCACCAGTCGCCCCAGCCGTGGTAGCCGCAGCGCGCGATCTTGTCGCGGCCGGTGTAGGCGCGCATCGCGCGGACGGCCGCGTTGGTCGCGTCCGAGCCGGTCTTGACGAGGATGGTCTGCTCGCCGCACGGCATGATCTCGGCGAGCCGCTCCTCGAGCTGGTTCTGGAGCGGCTGGACGAGGCTGAAGCAGAAGCCCTTGTCCATCTGCGCCTTGGCGGCGTCGTTGATCTCGTCCTCCACGTAACCGAGGATGATCGGCCCGTAGGCGCAGAGCATGTCGATGTACTCGTTGCCGTCCACGTCGACGATGTGGCCGCCGTGACCGTGGGTGATGAACACGGGGTACTCGCCGACGACGAAGTTGTACGGCCGGCGGATGCCGCCGACGCCGCCGGGGGTGAGACGCTGAGCGTCCTCCAGCATGGCCATGGACTGTGTGAGGTCGAGCTTGGGTGCGCTTTCGACGGTCTTCGTCATGGGGCTCCTTTCGGCCGGGAGAGACGCGGAGGGCGAGGGGCCGGCGGATGCTGGGGCCGCGCTGCACGGAGTTCGACGTGCGCGGCCGGCGGTTCCGTCGGCGGCTCGCCCGTCCGGGAGGAGACTGCGGGGACGGGCGCTGGTCCTGGTCTCAGCCGGGGTCCGGCCAGAGTCGCTTGTAGATGAGGAGGATCGTCACGCCGGGCTCCCTCCAGAGCCTGCCGGAGCCGTGACGACAGCCGCCGCAGCCCGGTCTTCCGAGCGTATCGGATGCGCCGTGATTTGGCACCCCACGCGTGCGCGCGTGGGAGCGTGGCGCGGCCGGACGGCTGCCAGCATGTCCACCCTGCAGTGCAGGGGCCCCAGGCTGCGCCGGCGCGAGGGGCAAGGCATGTACTCCGCGAGCGCGCCGGTCAACCCCATGAAGAGGAACGCGCCGGCCACCAGCGGGTAGCCGCGCGCGGCGCGGCTCATCGGTGCGCCGCGTTCATCACAGGGGTTCCGCCTCGACGACCGCGGCCGCGGACTCCTCGCCCTCGCCGCGCCCGAAGATCACGATGATGAGCCCGGCGGCCAGGATCATGGCGCCGCCGATCACCGTCCACATGGTGGGCATCTGCCCGACCAGGAACACCGCGAACAGCGGGCCCGCGACCGGCTCGACGTAGCCGAGGATCGTCACGTGCTCGACCCGCACCCGCTTGGTGCCCACGATCCAGAGCGTGTAGGGGATGGCGGTGCAGAACACGCCCATGACCACCGCGGCGATCCAGGCCCGTGCGTCGAGCTCGTAGCCGGTGCTCTGGAACTGCCACAAGGCGAGGGGCAGCACGAGCAGGGTGTCGAGCGTGGCCTCCGCCATCGAGATGGTCGAGGAGCTGATGATCCTGGTCAGACCCTTGACGGAAACGGCGTAGGTCGCGTAGCCGAACCCGGTGAAGAGGGCCGCCAGCAGACCGGCGACGGACACCTTGACGTCTTCGCCGAGCAGGTCCGGGACGAGGATCACGGCGAGGCCGGCGAGGGCGAGGGCGAGCGCCGGCCATACCAACGGTTCGCGCGGCGTCTTGAACAGCCGCGGCGCCGCGAGCGCCACCCACACCGGCATCAGGAAGAGGAGGAACATGGCTATGGCCACGCTCGTCTCTCGCACGGCGTAGAAGAACAGCAGGAGCGTGAGCGACGACATCGCCGCCATGAGCAGCAGGCGCCACGCGGCCCCGGGACGGCGCCAGTCGGCGATCATCGGGCGCCGCAGGAACACCACACCGAGCGCGAGCGCCGCGAAGGCCATGCGCAAGCACAGGATGATCGCCTCCGGCGCATCGGCCCACGCCACGAGCGGCGCACTCCCCGCCATGCCGATGTACGACACGATGACGATGGCGTACCCGAGCGGGTCACGGCGGCGGAGGGTCGTGACGGCGGGACCTGCGGCCGCTGGATGAGGTGACGAGGTCCCGCTCACAGCGGCGGCTCCGGCTCGCCGCCCCCGTACAGCACGACGAGCGCGGCGGCCAGAAGGATCAGTGCGCCCCCGGCGATCGTCCACGCGTCGATGCGCTGCCCGAGGAAGATGAGCGCATACACCGGAGCAGCGACAGGGGTGAGCAGTCCGAGGATCGAGCTGTGCTGAACGCGGATCCGCGCCACTCCGTCCATCCACATGGTGTAGCCCAGCGCAGTTGCGACCAGACCCATGACTACGGCGGCCGTCCAGTCTCGCGCGGTGAGCCCTTGCCCCCACGCGGCGAACTGCCACAGCGCCAGCGGCAGCAGGAACAAAGCGTCGAGAAGGCACTCCACCGTGACGAGGGTGATGCTCGACACTTCGCGCGTCAGTCCCTTGACGATCACCTGGAAGAAGGCGAACGCCCACCCCGCCGCGAACGCCGCGACCAGACCGACCACGGAGAGGTCCACGGCGTCGCCGGTGAAGGAAGGCCAGAGGATGAGGGCCATGCCGGCGAGGGCGACGGCCAAAGCGAGGTAGATGATGCGCTCCGTGGCCGTGTGCAGGAATCGCGGCGCGATGATGGCCACCCACACGGGCTGAAGGAACAGGAAGAAGGTGGCTATGGCCACGCCCACGGCGCGCACGGCGAAGAAGTAGCCGATCATGGCGAGCGCGTCGAGAGCGCCCATGAGAAGCAGCCGCTGCCACCTCCCGGGCCGCAGGATCCCGCGGAGAGGGCGCCTGCGGGTGAAGACAGCGAGCAGGACGACGGTAGCCAGCGAGAAGCGGATGACGAGGAGCACGCTCTGAGGAGCGTCGGCCCACGTGACGAGCGACGCACTGATGCCGAACAGCAGATACGAGCCGACGACGAATCCATAGCCGAGCGAATCCCGACGCTCCCCAGCGCCGGACGCGCCGGTCGCCTTCTCTCTCGGGCGGCCTCTCACAGTGGCGGCTCCAGCTCCGGCTCGCCGGCGCCGCGCAGCACCACGGCGGCGCCGGCCGCAAGAATGAGCGCGCCGCCGGCGACGGTCCAGGCGGAGAGCCCCTGGCGGAGGAGCACGAACGCGAACACCGGAGAGGCAACGGCGCTGAGCAGCCCGAGGATCGCGCTGTGCTGCACGCGGACCCGGGCCACCCCGTCCACCCACATCGTGAAGGCGAGCGCCGTGGTGAACACGCCGATGAGCACCACGGCGATCAGGTCCCGGGTGCTGAGGGCGTACCCCCCGCCCGTCTGTAGAAGCGCCATAGGAAGGAGGAAGAGCCCGTCGAGAATGCACATCACGATGACCACCGAGACGCTCGAGACCTCCCTCGTCTGCTTCTTGATGACGATCTGGAAGAGAGCGAACCCGAGGCCGGCGAGCAGCGCAGCCGTCACGCCCGGCACCGAGAGCGACCCGCCGGTCGAGAACGACGGCCCCAGCACGAGCGCCAGCCCGACGAACGCGGCCGGCATCGCGAGGTACACCACGCGTTCCGTGGTCACATGCAGGATGCGGGGCGCGAGCAGCGCCACCCAGAGCGGCTGCAGGTAGTAGATGAAGGTGGCGGCGGCAACGCCGAGGACGCGCACGGCGTAGAAGTAGGCCAGCGCCTGAGAGGCGTCCAGCGTGGCCAGGACGATGAACCGCCGCCACACGCCCGGCCGCAAGACGCCCCTCAGCGGGCGACGGCGCCAGAACACGACCAGCAGGATGCCCGCGGCGATGAAGTAGCGGACCACGAGCAACAGGCTCGCGGGCATGCTCACCCAGGCGATGAGGACCGGGGTCAGACTGAACAGGACGTAGGACCCGACGACGAGCGCGTACCCCGCGAGATCACCGCGACGCGGCGGCGGGGAACCGGGCTCGTGGCCACGACCGCTGCGCGGCGACGTCCCGGCTATCACCCCATGTCCCCCGACGACGTCACCCCAGCGGCTCCAGTTCCGGCTCGCCACGAGCGTACAGCACCACGAGCATGCCGGCAGCCACGATGAAGGCGCCGCCGGCGACCGTCCAGCCGCTCGGCACCTGGCCGAGGAAGACGAGCGCGTACAACGGCGCGCTCACCGGCTCGACGTAGGCGATGATGCCGGCATGCTGCACGCGGATGTAGTGCAGCCCGTCCATGAAGAGGCTGAAGCTGAAGGCGGTGGTGACCAGGCCGAGGAGTGCGGCCATCAGGAGGTCGGTGCCCGAGAACCGGTATTCGGCGCCGCCGACGGCCAGCAGTCCGGGGACGAGCATCACGGCGGCAGTGAACGCGCTCTGGGTGAAGACGACCGGAGTGCTGCGCACGGCGAGACCGCGCAGGCTCTTGGCGAAGAGCAGGTACACCGCATACATCACGCCGGCGCCCCAAGCGTACAAGAGGCCGGAGGCCGAGAGCCTGACGCCCTCCAGCAGCAGGCCAGGCACCAGGATCAGCGCCATGCCGGCCAGGCCGACCGCAAGCGCCAGGTAGACGACCGGCTCCGTCTTCTCCTTGAGGATGCGCGGCGCCACGAACGCGAGATACACCGGCGCCAGGTAGCTCAGGAAGATGGCCACAGCGACGCCGGTGGAGCGGATGGCGAGGAAGTACAGGATCAGGTTGAGCGCCAGCGCGACGCTGATGCCGAGCACGCGCAGCGGCGCCCCACGCTTGAGCAGGTCGCGCCAGCTGCCCGTGGCGGCCACGACGACACCGAGCGCGGCCGCAGCGAAGGCCATGCGCAGGCAGAGGAGCATGGTCGCCGGCATGTCGGCGTAGGTGACCATGACACCGATAGCGCCGTTGGCGAGACTGGCCAGCCCGACCTCGAGATACCCGCGCAGCCGCTCCGGCGGTTCCAGACCGGCCGCGACGCCCGCTGCGGGTCTGCGGGTGGCCGACACTGCGGGAGGTCCGCTCACGTGAGCGGCTCCAGCAGCGGCTCGCCTTCTCCCTTGCCGAGGACGATGACGAGGATGCCGGCGGCCACGATGAGGCCGCCGCCGGCATACGTCGTCCACGGCGGCGCCTCGCCGATGAGCACGAACGCCCAGAGCGGGGCCGTCACAGGCTCCAGGTAGCCGAGGATGCCGGCGTGCTCCACGCGCACGTAGCGCAGCCCATCCGTGAAGAGGCTGAAGCACAGGGCGGTGTACACGAGACCACTGATGACGACGATCCAGACATCGGGCCACGTGAGCGAGTAGTTGCTCGTCGCGGTCTGCCAGACCGCCAGCGGAGTGAAGAGGACGACCGTCCCGACGCAGTAGAACAGCGCGAAGGTCGACCCGCGCACGCCGGCGCCGCTCATGCTGCTGACCAGCATCATGGCGGCGGCGAACATGAGGCCGGCGAGCAGGCCGAAGACCACGCCGGCGACAGTGACGTCTCCGTCCCCGGCGGTCGCCGCGGGGAGCACCAGCACGGCCATGCCGCCGACCGCGACGGCGACGGCGATCATGTCGATGCGCCGGCGCCGCGTGTGCAGCAGCAGCGGCGCCACCAAGGCGACCCACACCGGCGCCGTGTACTCGAGCGAGACTCCTACGGTGACGCTCGAAGCCCGGATCGAGGCGAAGTAGAAGATCATCTCCAGCGCCACGACGAAGCCGATCAGGACGATACGGCGGAACCGGCCGGACCGGCGCACCTCCTCGACGCCGCCGGTCAGGAAGAAGACGGCCGCCAGAGCGATGCCGGCCAGCCCCATCCTCAGTACGAGGAGCAGGCTGGCCGGCATCGTCGAGATCTGGATGAGCGTCGCCGAGGTGCCGAGGATCAGAGAGGACGCCGCGATCTCCGCGTAGCCGCGGAGACGGTGATCGCCCTCCGGGGCCGCGTCCCCCGGCGCGGCCCTCGACGACATGCCCTCAGCCGTCAATCCGCTGCGAACCCCAATCGATTCGAGAAGACGTCCAGGAAGCGCTTGTCGGTGGCGAGGTCGAGGAACTCGATGCTGTCCCTCTCCTTGGCCATGCGGCGCCTCGCCCTCACGTCGATGAGCGCCATCTGCGCCCCGACGCCGGCGGCGTTGCCGACGAACGCCACGCGCTCGGTCTCGACCGGCGGGAACAGGCCGAGGTACTGCGCCGCGGCCAGGTCCAGGTAGTTGCCGAACGCCCCGGCGATGTACACCGTGTCGAGGTTCTCTATGTCCACGTCGAGGCTCGCCATGAGCAGCTCCCACCCAGCGTGGATGGCGCCCTTGGCGAGCTGCAGGCTGCGGACGTCGTGCTGGGTGAAGACGATCTCGCCGTGCGGCCCTTCGGTGAGCAGGTACTCCCATCCCTCCTCCCCCTTGCGCACGCGAGAGTGCTTGGCGTTCATGCGACCGCTCTTGTCGACTACGCCGGCGTGCACGAGTCCGGCGAGGAGGTCGACGACGCCCGAGCCGCAGATGCCGATGGGCTCGTCGCCGGTGATGGTGACGATCTCGACCGGCGCGCCGTCCTCGTCGATCTTCACGCGCTCGATGGCGCCGGCCACGGCCTTCATGCCGTTGCGGATCTGGTAGCCCTCGAACGCCGGGCCCGATGCGCAACTCGTAACGGTCACCCGCCCGTCGTGCGCAAGCGCGATCTCCGTGTTGGTGCCGATGTCGATGGCCATGCTGGGCTTCTTCTTGTCCACCAGGTGAGTGGCCGCGATCACCGCGAGGGCGTCGGAGCCGACGAACCCTGCGATGGGCGGCGGGAAGTGCACGCCGCCGTCCGGGTTCATGTGGATGCCGAGCTCGCTCGCCTTGAGCGTGATGGGCTCGGCGGCGGCGGGCGCGAACGGCGCTTGGCCGAGGCCGACGGGAGAGAGGCCGAGAGCGAGGTGGTGCATGGCCGTGTTGCCGACCACGGTCATGTCGCAGACGTGGTTGGGGTGTACGTCCTGACGCTCGTACAGAACCTTGAGGTTGGTGTTGATGCCCTCGCGGACGGCCGCCGCCAGCAGCGCCGTCTCCTTGTGCTGGGCGGCGTGCGCGATGCGGCTGATGACGTCCTCTCCGTAGCGCATCTGCGGGTTCTCCACCGCCTCCTGGTCGATGAGCACGCCTTTGCGCAAGTCGAAGAGATAGGCGATGACCTTGGAGGTGCCGATGTCCACGGCCACGCCATAGCACTCGCAGTCGCGGTCACCCGGATGGACGTCGATGACACGCTTGTCGTACAGCGTCGCCGTGACCTTCCACTTGCCGTCGCGCAGGGTGGCAGGCAGCTCCTCGAGCACATGCAGGGGCACCTCGACGCCGCCCAGGCCCTGGTCGAACCGCTCCAGGTCCGATCGTTTGTCGGCCAGCGTCGGCGGCTCGAGCTGGATCGAGCGGGTGTTCACGGCCGGATGCGCGGCGCCGTGCGTCAGTTGCGAGGTCGTGAGGATCCGCCGCTGGCCGGCGGTGCCGCGGACTTCCACGCTCACGCGCGCGGAGCGCGGATATGCCTGGCAGGCGAGGCGCCAGCCCTCGTCGCGCAGCTTCTCGGGGATCCGCTTGAGCTCGCGCTCGGTGGGCGCCGTGAGCTGGCCCGAGCCGAGCCGGACGAGGCACTTGCCGCAGGTGCCGCGGCCGGCGCAGTCCGTCGGGATGTCGATCTGGGCGCGTATGAGCCCCTCGAGCAGGTTCTCCTGCTCGTCGATGGTCAGGGTGAGCCCGATGGGCTCGACGAAGACTTTCGGCACCGGTTTCTCCTTGTGTTCCGTGAGGACGGGCGGGCGCCGCTTCCGGCCGCTCGCCCCGCCAGCCACCTACTCTGGCGAAGTCCCCCCGGTCCTACCCTTCAGGCTCCGCGCTCAGACCTCGCCCCTCAGGCCCTCGTCTCCCCGAAGATGTCGGCCATACGGTTCTTGCGGTCGACGACCTTCTTCATGCGCGCGTCCCATACCTCGCTCAGCGTCGGCCCGTGACCGGCGTCGTACATTCCGGCGACGCCCAGACGCGGGCTCTCGTCGCAGCCCTCGCAGTGGCACTTGCCGGGCACGTAGTCCTTGGGCTCGGTGTACTTGCTGATCACGCCCTCGTAGTTGCGCAGGATCACCTGGCCCGGCGCGTGACTGATGACGTAGCTGGGGAACACCGGCGTCTTCCCGCCGCCGCCGATGGCGTCGATGATGTAGGTCGGCACGCCGAAGCCGGTGGTGTGGCCTCGCAGGCTCTCATAGATCTCGATGCCCTTGGAGACGCTGGTGCGGAAGTGCGCCGTGCCCTGGGCCAGGTCGCATTGGTAGTAGTAGTAGGGCTTGACTCGGTACTGCAGCAGCTTGTGCGAGAGCTTCTTCATGACGCGGGCGTCGTCGTTGATGCCGCGCATGAGCACCGTCTGGTTGCCCATCGGGATGCCGGCGTCGTTGAGCCGGTCGCAGGCCAGCTTGCTCTCGGCGGTGAATTCCTGCGGGTGGTTGAAGTGCGTGTTGAAATAGAGCGGCTGGTACTTGCTGAGCATGGCGACCAGCCCGGGCGTGATGCGCTGCGGGCAGACCA
>Ga0172375_10005809_pt1 | contig 17592 bp, 15 predicted proteins | sample LakKiv1m_FD_114537 | JGI IMG/M metagenome (GOLD analysis project Ga0172375, IMG submission 114537) | Freshwater microbial communities from Kabuno Bay, South-Kivu, Congo - kab_092012_11.1m | ecosystem: Environmental > Aquatic > Freshwater > Lake | place: Democratic Republic of the Congo...
CATGGCCGCTGGCTTCCCAGGTCATCGGGTGCATAAGGATAGCCGAATCCATGCCTAGTATATCGTTACGTTCATAGACATTGGCTTTCCACCAGGCGCGTTTGAGGTTATTTTTAAGCTCGACTCCATAAGGGCCGTAATCCCAGGTGTTGGCCAGGCCCCCGTAGATCTCGCTGCTTTGAAAAATAAACCCTCTGCGCTTGCATAGGGAAACAACCTTGTCCATCAAATTTTCTGTCATAGTCCTATATATTTTCGCGTCTTAAGATTAAGTTTGAATGGCCGCTCAAGTATTTCATTTATACAGCCATGAGTTATTCATTTTTAGCACAATATAACTTAAAGAGCAAGAAGATTTTGAGTAAGGTGTTCTGTTAATCTATCGGCTTGGCAGTTGATATTATAGCAAATACATTGTTTAAATCTAAGTGCGCGCCGGTATCTCTTATATACACCTTAAAGAAATTGTCCTGGGAATCCAATACGTTACAGTCAAAATAATTGTTTGGTTTAGTCATGCTGTAGTTAATAAACCCTCTTTTATCTCCTGCCTCAAACTCAATCATCCGGCAAAGGCACTGTTGGCCTATGTCCGGAGTAAATACGCTTTTCATAATCGTAAAGAAGGCATCGGTAATATTGCTTAACTTGCTGAGGTTAGCATACATCAGCCGGCGGATGAACTGGTAGTTATTTTTTACTCCTTGTTTTTGTACGTCAGGGTAAAGTTTTATAAAAGCGCCCGGCTCCTGGCGTAAAAGGTAAATTACGGCTTCATTATCAAGCCGTCTTTTTTTATAGTATTTCCTTTTGATTAATTCCTGCACCAGGCTGAATCCCTTGGGAGCGGAGATGGACATCTTTGGGAATTTTTGCGGAACAAGGGTTTCAATATACTCTTTGTTAACTTCAGCTGTAATTATTTTTTCATCCGGCTGCATGCAAAGAATAGGGACAGTCTTGCAGTCTCCAATACCGTAGGATACATACTGCTTTAAGATGTTCGGCCCGGAAAATTTAATTATGAATAATAGGCTTATGATCAGCGATATCGTTTTGATTAAGAATTTCAGGAATTTATTGGCTTTCATATATCTTTTTAAACTCCTCTTCTTTTATTCCGAAAGAATGCTCTGTGCCTGGAAATTTCTCTTGGATAACCTCATCCTTAAAATCTTCGATGGCTTTAGAAATCAGAGGCGAAAGATTAACATATTGTTTGACAAACTTTGGCGTATAGCGGCTAAATAGCCCCAGCATATCATGTATGACTAAAACCTGTCCGTCGCAATGGACCCCTGCTCCGATTCCGATGGTGGGGATCTTTATTTTATTACTGATCAGCTCGGATATTTTATCAGGAACGCATTCTAGAACTATGGCAAAACAATTATTCTTTTCTAGTTCAACTGCCTGTTCAATCAGCCGGCGGGCAGCTTCCGCGTCTTTGCCCTGGACTTTAAATCCTCCAATCTTGTCTACAGTTTGAGGAGTTAAGCCAATATACCCCATTACAGGTATGCCTGCCTTCACAATTTTTTCGGTTACTTCTAAACATTTTTCAAACCATTCCAGTTTGACTGCCTGAGCTCCCGCCTCGTTGATAAATTTCTGAGCATTTTTAACGCATTCTTCAGGGTGGGCCTGGTAAGAATCATACGGCATATCCGCGATGAGCAGGGCATTCTTTACCGCCCTTCTGACTGCTTTAGTATGATGAAGCATCTCCGGCATGCCGACTTTGGTTGTTGAATCAAGGCCAAGGACCACGTTGGCTAGGGAGTCTCCAACCAGGAGCATATCTATCCCAGCCTTATCCACCAGTTCGGCTATAGGGTAATCATAGGCAGTTAACATGGTTATTTTTCTTTTATTTTTTAAAGCGACTATTTCCGCGGTATTCATCAGCTGTCCATTAATAAAAAGTCAGTTTCGGGGAATTTCTTTTTTAACATTTCTAATCCCTGTCCGCCTAAGATAAATGCGGCTGTTGACAAAGCATCGGCAGCCAGGCCGCTATTGCTAATGGCTGTTACGGAGAAAATTCCTGAATCAGCAGGGTAGCCGGTTATGGGGTTTATAATATGGCAATAGCGCCTTCCATTATTTAAAAAGAATTGTTCGTAATCACCGCTTGTAGATATGGATTTATCTTTGAGCTCTATTATTTTTGAAAACTGTTTTTTGCGCGGGTTTTGAATAGCGATTCTCCAGCTTCCCTCAGGCCCTTTGCCTAAAGCATAAACCTGTCCGCCGGCATTAATCAGGCAGCTGCTGATATTATTCTGTTTTAATTTAACGACCGCGCAATCCAGGGCAAATCCCTTGGCTATTCCCCCCAGGTCAATTTTCATTCCTGGAAGTTTAAATTCTACCACGTTATCATTTTCATGCAAAATAATTTTATCGCTTCCTACAAGCTTTAGGGTTTCTTTGATCAAGGTTTCACCGGGTACCTTATATTTTTGATCACTAAACCCCCAAAGTTCAACCAGCGGGGTTACGCTAATATCAAAGGCCCCCTTAGTTTCCTGCCAGAATTCTTTTGATTTTTTTATAATATAGAAAGTATCCGCGCTTACTTTTAATTTGCCGGTTCGGTTAAGCCGGGATATCTCGCTTTCCGGAATGTATTTGCTGAGCAGGTTTTCAATGCGCTTGGCTTCGCTGAATACAATTACGCTTGCTTCTTTATTCGGGGAAGTTACCTCCCAGAATGTCCCCATCAGAAGTTGGTTATTGCGGTAAAGCTGGGCCCTTTTATTTTTTGGGATGCCTAACCTTTCGGGCCGTAGTAAAAAGAAGCTTATTAAGCTTAATCCCCAGCCGATGGCCAGGAAAATTATTATATACCTGCGTATATTTGCGCTGAAGGCCATAAGGTTAATTTTTAGTATTTCGTCCTAGAGTCTTGATTTATAGCTTGATTCAATTGTTTTGATTAAATCAACCAAAAGCTTGTTAGTCGGCACGGCAATTCCCAGCTCCTGGCCAAGCCGCACGATTACTCCGTTGATAAAATCAATTTCCGTGCGTTTGTTTCGTAATACATCCTGGAGCATGGAAGAAATATTCCCTGCTGTCCCCTCGCAAACCGTTTCAACTTTCGCTAATGGGTCATCATAAATAAGTTTTATACGTTTTCTTTTGGCGATACGGGTTGCTTCTGTGACTGCGTCTCTTAATATCCGTTTTGTTCCTTCAAACTCCGTAAGGCAGCCGTTGGGCAGCCTGGTAATAGCAGTCAGGGCATTGATCCCCGCATTAATGATTAATTTTGACCAAATCAGCCCTTTTATATCACGGGAAAGTTTGGTTTGCAGGCCGACCTTATTAAATATTTCACGTATACTGCGTATCTCAACCGGGGCTTTGCCGTCTAAGGTTCCGATAAGGGTTTCTCCGCGTCCTGCATGGCGGATTTTTCCGGTTTCCACTAATGTTGCCCCCTCGCTGGTTGTCCCTCCGATTACCCTCTCTTCGCCTGTTAATTCGGAGATAATTTCAATGTTGCCTACTCCATTTTGCAATGTCATTATTTTGGTATTTGCCTGCAAAAGAGGTTTAATCTGTTCAATAGCCTGTTTGGTATGAAATGATTTCACGCAGATAAGTATAAGCTCAGCCTTGCCGATATCTTCTACGCTGGCCGTAGCCATTGGTTTTGCCTGCCATGATCCGGATGCTCCTTCCAGGGATATTCCTAGCTGATTAATTCTGGCAGCGTTCTCTTTGCTCTTATCCAGTAACCAGATTTCTTCTTTGGATTTTGACAAGAAAGCGGCAAAAAGGCAACCCATTGCTCCTGGCCCAACAATGACTATTTTCATACAGCCACCTCCAGTTTATTAATCAGCTTCTGGCTTTTCAGCTCTTTGCCCAAGTGAAAACTTAAGAACGAGTTCAGTATTAAGTCCAGCTCTTTCTTTATCTGGGGGTTCATTCCCAGGTTCAGGCTGGCGTTAAAAGTATTTCTTTCAATGTGCAAGACTGTGGCAATTGTCCCCCGGAATATACCCCGGCTGGCAGGGTCTTTCTGCATACAGCGCGGGCAAAGCAGGCCGCCCAATGAAAGGCTAAACTTCGCCTGGCCGCTGATTATATCCGCGCAGGAGACACAGGAATCAAAATGCGGTTTAAATCCAGAAAGATTAAGCAGTTTTATTTTAAATATGGTAGAAATTTTAGCGGGGTTATAATTAGTCTCCAATTCTTTAAGGCTTGTTAAGGCAAGTTCAAAAATTTCTTCATTTTTATCCTCAAGCTGCATTATAGAGTTAACCAGCTCCATCATGAAAACTGCCTGAGTTGTTTTTTCTAGGCTGGAGCGGATCTGGGTAAAATTATTCAATTTGTCAGCCTGGCTTACCAGATGGATGCTTGAATGGGTTTTCCTGTAAAAAATAATCTCATTCAGGGAAAAAGGCTCAAGATTTGAGGCGAATTTTTCCGGTTCAGTACGTATCCCCTTGAGTAGCCCTGTGAGTTTGCCAAACTCTCTACTATAGAAATCAACAATTATTGATGTTTCGCGGATATCTCGTTTATTTAAAACCAGCGCGGTTGCCCTATCTATTGACATATTCTTCTTCCTTTTTACGCATTAACTCAATTTGAGTTTTTGTATGGTCGTTAAAACCTAATATATGCAGTACTCCGTGCGCAACGTAGAGCATCAGTTCGTCCCTCGGGGAGGTTTTAAAATAGCGGGCATTATCTATCGCACTTTCCGTGGAAATCGCGATATCCGCCAGGATAGCCGGAGCGGTCTTGCCGCTTAGATTAAAAGCCAGCACATCGGTAGCTTCAGCAGTTTTTAAGAACCTGGAGTTGAGTTTTTTAATCAGGGAGTTATCCGTAAAACAGACATTAATATACCCCTGTTTCTTGAAGTTTTCTCCTTTAAGGATCTTGTGAATAAGTTTTTTTACGCGTGTTTCGGGTACAGGCAGCTTTTTTTGCAGGTTGTTTACGGTTATATTTAACATGGTTGAAGGGTGAATTGATGAAAGGTGCTTAATTCTTATGAGTAGTTGACCCGGCTATGGTATATCCCGCTTAACATCTTGGTAAAGACACTGGAAATTTTCTCAATATCTTTTAAGGTAAGCTCACATTCGTCTAATTGTCCATCAATGAATTTATTGTTAATTATCTTATGCACCACCTCTTCAATTTTTGCCGGGGTAGGATCTTTAAGGGTGCGCGTAGCTGCTTCAACAGAATCCGCCAAAAGAACAACAGCTGTTTCTTTAGTGTTTGGTTTTGGCCCGGGATAACGGAAACCATCTTCGGTTACCTCCTGATCTTCTTCTTTGTCTTCAAGGGCGCGGCGGTAGAAGTAATAAACCAGGCTATTGCCATGATGTTGCTGGATAAAATCCCAGAGTATCGGGCTTAAGGAATACTTTTTAGCAAGGTCTAAACCTTCTTTTATATGGTTCATAATAATAAGTTTGCTCATTGTGGGGGAAAGTTCGTCATGTAGGTTCTTTTTTATCTGCTGGTTTTCGATAAAATACTCCGGTTTCTGAAGTTTGCCGATATCATGGTAATATGCCCCTACTCTGGCCAAGAGGCCGTTTGCCCCTATGGTAGTGCAGGCGGTGTCCGAAAGATTGCCAACTATAAGGCTGTGGTGGTATGTCCCCGGAGCTTCAAGGATCATCCGTTGTAAGATTGGATGATGAGAGTCCGCCAGCTCCAGCAAGCTGATGTTGGTTACTGTCTGCAACAGGTTTTCAAATACGGGCAGGACCCCCAGAACAATAATACCTGAAACCAGGTTATTCAGCAGGATAATTAAATATCTTTGAGGCTGATTAATCCAAAAGCGCTCAAGTAGTATAAGGCTTATCAATTGGGCCAGGCCTGCAATGAGCCCTGCCATGATAACCGTCGTGCGTTTATCTGCTTTATTCACCACAAGGATAGACGTTGAGCAGGAAGCCATAAAAATAAACCAGGCCTTGAACGGCTCGCTGCAAAAAGAAGCCAGCGATAAAGAAGTAGCTAACGATAAGAAATAAGCTACCTCAAGATTATTAAATAATAGTACACTGAGCATTGGGATAATCGCGATGGGGATAAAATAGAAAGATAGCCCTTGCCTGAGCAAGGAGTGTCCAATAGTGAAAGAAATCAGGAAAAGAAAGCTTAAGTTAAGCAAAGTGGCATTCTTTATTCTGGAGAATTTATTGTAAAAACAAAGGTAGAGGATTATTAAAAACAATGGAATGGCAGGGTTCATGTGGACAATATGGCTGAAGATGAAAATAAAAATACATAAACCGGCGATAGAGAGGTTATTTTTATTTAACAGTTTTTTCATAAGCTTCAATTATTCTTTGGACCAGGGCATGCCTGACTACATCGGAGCCGCTAAAATAAATAAACTTTATCCCTTCAATTTCCTTGAGTATATCTTGAGCTTGAAGCAGGCCTATGGGCCTGGCGTTGGGAAGGTCGCTTTGTGTCATATCTCCCGTAATTACCGCCTTGGAATCAAATCCTAACCGGGTTAAAAACATTTTCATTTGTTCTGCGGTACAATTTTGCGCTTCATCAAGAATAATAAAGGCGTCATTAAGCGTCCTTCCTCTCATATATGCGAGCGGAGCAACCTCAATTATCCCTGTTTCGATATATTTCTCAATACGTTCAGCCTCCATCATGTCGTATAAGGCGTCGTAGAGCGGCCTGAGGTAGGGTGATATTTTTGCCTGCATATCTCCGGGGAGGAACCCCAGCGATTCGCCAGCTTCAATAGCCGGCCGGGTTAAGATGATCCTGCGTACCTCTTGTTTTTTTAACGCTTCTACGGCGCAAGCCATAGCCAGGTAAGTTTTTCCGGTCCCTGCAGGCCCGATTCCAAAAACTATATCATGCTTTTTTATTGCTTCTACGTATTCATTTTGGCCGGTGGTCTTTGGCCCGATTTGTTTTCCCGCTGAGGAGCGTGTAATCCCCGTATCTAATCCCGCCAGCTGTGGTTTCTGTTTGCCGTTCCTAAAGTTAGATATCAAATAGGAAAGGTCGTTTTTGCCGATTTCGTCGTTTCCGGACCGCAATCCATTGAGCAGGTACTCTACTAACTGGCTTGCCTTTTTGATATTGCTGGCTGTCCCGCTTATTTTTAAATAATCACCGCGTAAAGTAAGCTTGACCTTAAGCTCTTTTTCAATACTCTTTGTATTGGAGTCATGGGCGCCAAAAAGCCCCTGGGCTTCTTTTTGCGATTCAAATTTTATAATTTTATCCACTATTTAAGGTTTTCTTTCGGTTCCGCTATTTCAATGATCGAAACTTTAGATTCTGTGCCGGACGGGATTTTTAATGATTGCCCTGCATAAAGCTTATCCGGTGAGCGTAAAACGTCTTTATTGGCTTCATAGATCTTTGGCCAGTTTTTGGTAGTGCCGTAGAATTTCTTTGAAATCTTTTGCAAGGTATCGTTTTTCTCTACGGTATAGTTTTCAAAAGTTTGGCTCACTGTTTCTTCGGCCAGGGTTTCCTGAATCATTACCGGTTCATCCGCGCTGTTTGTTACCGGTATAGTAGATGGGCATTTTGCTTGTGAAGGCTTGGCAAATCCCAATTCAACTTCAAAGACCCTGGTAGTGCGGGTAGTTTTTCTTTCTGCTGGTTCAGCAGGCGCTGTTCCCATAATATAACCGCGGTTACCGGATGTTGAAGAAAGATCCTGATCAATCCTATCGCGGGTTAAATTATATGTCCTGGCTACGCAGCCTGATAAGGCCAGAGTTGAGGTTAATACGCAAATTCCCACTAACTTGATTTTATCCATTTTACTTCCTCCTCTTAATAGTTATGCCTAGTTCTGTTAATTGTTTTTCTCCGACATCTGAAGGTGCGCTGGTTAACGGGCAGAAAGCAGCTGAAGTTTTAGGGAAGGTGATCACTTCCCTTATACTGTTTTCTCCGGAGAGAATGGTTAGCAGCCTGTCTAGCCCGAAAGCTACCCCTCCATGCGGAGGCGCTCCAAACTGAAAGGCTTCAAGAAGAAAACCAAAACGTTTAGAGGCTTCTTCCTCCCCGATTCCGATTATATTAAAAATCTTTTGCTGAAGTTCTCTGCGGTGGATTCTTATTGATCCGCTGCCTAGTTCCATTCCGTTTAATACCAGGTCATACGAGCGTGATTTTACCTTCTCCGGGGATTTTTCCAGGTTTTCCAGGTCGCAATCAGCAGGCGCGGTAAACGGGTGATGTTCGCTATCCCAGCGTTTTTCCTCCTCATTATATTTAAAAAGAGGGAAATCAACAACCCAGCAAAAAGCAAAATCGTTATTTAATTCAGGCCTTAAGTCAGGTTTATCTGATTTATATTTATCCGCTGCTTCTTTATAGCTGATCCGCGGAAAAGGTGTTTTTATGTCAATATTCTTCAGTTCTTTAAGGATTAGCTTCATCAGCCCTTCAGTTAGATTAAAAATGTCATCTTCGTTAATAAAAGACATCTCAATATCTAATTGGGTAAATTCTGGTTGGCGGTCGGCCCGCAGGTCTTCGTCACGGAAACATTTAGCAATTTGATAGTACTTCTCTATTCCTGCAACCATGAGGATTTGTTTGAACAATTGCGGAGACTGGGGCAGGGCAAAAAATTGGCCGATATTTATCCGTGAAGGAACCAGATAATCCCGTGCACCTTCAGGGGTGGATTTTGTAAGTATGGGCGTTTCGCATTCAATAAAACCGTTGCTTCCTAAATAAGCGCGGATAACTTTATACAAGTTGCTTCTTAAGGCGAGGTTGTTAAAAACTCTTTTACGCCTTAAATCTAGATAACGGTATTTAAGGCGCATCTCTTCGGTTATTTCTGCTTCTTCTTCAATTTCAAAAGGCGGATTTAAGCTGGGGTTTAATATTTCCAGTTCTTTTGCTAAAACTTCAATTTCTCCTGTAGCTAATTTTTCGTTAATCGTCCCCTTCGGCCTTTTATTTACCAGTCCGGTTATTTTTACCACAAACTCGTTTCTTAATTCCTGAGCTAGTTTATAAGCCTCTCCGGATTCATTTGGGATGAAAACTATCTGGGTGAATCCGCTGCGGTCGCGGATATCAATAAAAACCAGCTTGCCGTGGTCTCTTCTACGGGCAACCCACCCGCAGAGTGTGACTTGTTTTGTGCTGTGCGTAGCATTGAGCTCTCCGCAAGTATGAGTCCTTATCATTTTAATTCCTTGGTTAGATCTTGTAAGTTAATTTCCCTTTGAGTGCTGTCTGACATGTCTTTAAGTGAAATAGTATTCTTTTTTATTTCATCTTCACCTAAAATTAAAACGTATCTTGCCCCTGCGTCATTAGCGGCGCGCATAGCTGCTTTTAATGACCTGCCCAGGTAGTCCATTTCGCCTGGGATACCCGAGGCGCGCAACTGATTTAATATATTTATGCCGGCATATTTAGCGGCTTCTCCAAGGGTAATTAAATAGACTAGCTTGTTCAAGGGTTTGTCTTCAGGTATTTTTGATGCTAAGAGCAGCCTCTCTACCCCGAAAGCAAAACCAATACCGCCTGTATCCGCCGGTCCTCCAAGTTCTTTAATTAGATTGTTGTAGCGCCCGCCAGCCCCGATTGCATCCTGACTGCCTAAATCTGGATGAGTAAATTCAAATACTGTGCGGTTGTAATAATCCAGGCCGCGTACGAGCTGCGGCTCAAGATTAAAAGGAATATTGATACTGTTTAAGCCGTTCTTCACTTCTTCAAAATGTTTCCGGCAAGGCTGGCAAAGGTGGGCATCTCTAAGCCCGAGAGTTTTAACTATTTCCTGGCATCTCGCATTTTTACAATCTAATACCCGCAGGATGTTATTTTCCAATCTTAACTGGCAGTCAGGGCAGAGGTTCTGTTTTTCTTTATGCAGCCCTGCCTTTAAATTCAAGCTGAGCGTTTTTCTGTCGTCAGGGCATCCCAGGCTGTTTATTTTAATATTATAACCTGTGATAGCAAAACTTTTAAGCAGTTGATCAGCCAGGCTAATGACCTCTATGTCAAGGGCGGCTTCTTGCGAGCCGATTGCTTCGCATCCGATATGGTGGAATTGGCGCAGTCTTCCCTTTTGCGGACGCTCCAGGCGGAACATCGGTCCGATATAGAATAATTTTATAAATGCGCTGGTTTTATCCAGGTTATTTTCCAGGTAGCTGCGGCAAATTGATGCAGTGCCTTCCGGACGCAAGGCGTATAAATCATCCTGGTTATGGATAAGAAACATCTGTTTTTGAACGATTTCGGTAGTAGTCCCGAGCGTGCGGTTAAAAAGGGATGCCTCTTCAATTATCGGCGTACGAATTTCACGGTAGTTATAAAGAGAGAAAATATTGCGCGCTGCTTCTTCAATTACCTGCCAATGGCCTGTTTCATCAGGCAAAATGTCTTTGGTGCCGGGGACCCTTTTAAACATAAATTATTTTTTGGTTTTGATAGATCCTTGGTAAGTACACAAGGATTTCTGGATTAATGCATAAGGACTACTTAATTTTTTGCTTCATTTCCAAGCCAGCTTTAAATACAACTACCTTTCTGGGGGGGACAGGGATAACCTGGTTGGTGCGTGGGTTCCTGCCTGTGCGGCTTTTTCTCTGTTTTATCTTAAAAACGCCAAAGTTGCGCAATTCAATCCGTTCTCCTCTAACTAGGGCGTCAACAATACAATCAAATGTTCTTTGAACAACTTCTTTTACATCTATCTGCTTTAAGTTTGTTTCATCAGATACTTTTAAAACAATATCCTTCTTGGTCATTTCTGTCCTCCTTGCCCACAAGGGCACGCCGGCCTCTTCCTTTAAGGCCGGGCGTTAGTTCTCAAGGCTACACCCAGTTCCACTCTTTATCGGCGCAGGGCGTATTTTCTAAACATAATAACAGCAAAAAGTTACGATGTCAAGTATTATAGCACCAGGGAGAGGCGGTCTTCCCCTAGCATTTCATCAAGCTCCTGGATTAATTTTTCTGAAGGAGAAACATAAAGGTTCTCGCCTACTACCATTTGAACTCGGGATTTCGCGGGCGCCTGCCTGCCGGACAGGCAGGTATCCAGGCGTAAGTATATAGGAGTATTGCCTTTATGTTCAGAAAGCAGCGACTTTAATGATTCAAATATATTTTCTTTAATTCCGGAGAGGTTTATACTCATAGCGGTAATCAGTTTGTAAATTTCCTCAAAGGGAAAAAGATCCTCTACGATTATCTTAGGGGTATCTTCTGTCAGGTTTAATGTTCCGCGGATAAGCACTATTGTGTTGGGTAAAATATACCGGCTTACCTTAGAAAATGCGCGCGGAAAGACCAGGGCTTCTATTACTCCATCCAAATCTTCCAATTTCAATATCGCCATTTTCTCCTGTTTTGCCCGGGTGAGGGTCTGTTTGATTTTTGCGATTAATCCGACAATCTTTATACTGTCCTGGTCTTTATGCTCATGCAGGTTGGCGGTAGAGCAGGAAGCAAAACGCTTGAGTTGTTTGGCATAGCGGGCCAAAGGATGCCCGCTTACGTAGAAACCCAGCATATCTTTCTCAAATGATAATAATTGCGGCTCAGGCCATTCTTTACAGTCAGCCAGGGCTTCCGTGGTTTTTCCAAACCCGTTACTGGTAATTGCCTGGTCAAAAAATGAAAGTTGTCCGCTGGACTTTTCTTTTTGCATTCTCTGCGACCTTTCAAGAATTGTATCCAAACTGGCAAACATTCTTGCCCTTAAGATCCCGAAACTGTCCAGCGCTCCGCATTTGATCAGGCTTTCCAAGACTTTGCGGTTTGCCAGCCTTAGGTCAATCCGGCTGCAGAGGTCTTCAAGTGATTTAAACTTAGCTTTGGTTCTTGCGCTTACAATTGATTCAGATGCGCCTTTTCCTACATTTTTTATCGCCAATAAGCCAAAACGGATGCTTGATTCATCCTCAACCTTAAAAAGTACATCGCTTTCATTAATATCCGGAGGCAATACTTTTAACCCCATTTGCTGAGCTTCATTTACGTAAGTTACAATTTTATCGGTATTATCGCGTTCTGAAGTAAGCAGGGCTGTCATAAATTCCACTGGATAATTCGCTTTTAAATATGCCGTGCGGTAAGAAATTAAAGCATAGGCAGTTGAATGGGATTTATTGAAGCCATACCCGGAGAAGTATTCTATTAAATCAAAGATTTTAGTCGCGGTTGATTCTTTTATCCCGTTTTTCAGGCAGCCGTGAGTAAAGTTATTTCTTTGCTTCTCCATAACTTCTGGTATTTTTTTACCCATTGCCTTGCGCAGAATATCTGCCTGGGCAAGCGAGAATCCGGCTAAGGCAGATGCAATTTGCATTATCTGTTCCTGATAGACCATAATCCCGTATGTTTCTTTCAGGATCGGTTCCAGTTTAGGATGTTCATATTTTATAGGGACTTGTCCATGCTTACGTTTCATAAAGTCATCAAGCATCCCTGAGCCGATCGGACCGGGCCGGTATAAGGCTAAAAGCGCAATTAAATCTTCAAAGCGTTCAGGCATGAGCTTCTTAAGTAAATCGCGCATGCCAGAACTTTCAACCTGGAATACGCCGATTGTATGGCTGGAGGCGAGAAGTTTATATGTGTTTGGGTCATCTAGCGGGAGAGTTTCTATATCAATTTTAATGCCGCGCGTTATCTTTACAAGTTTTAATGTTTCATCAATTACCGTGAGCGTTTTTAAACCGAGAAAGTCCACTTTAAGCAGGCCGATTTTTTCCAGGGTCTCCATACTATATCCGGTGGTAACCTGGTCATCTCCGGTTTTAAACAAAGGCATATAGTTATTTAATGGTTTATCTGCGATAATCACCCCTGCGGCATGGACAGAGGCGTGCCGGTTTAAGCCTTCCAGAGAGAGGGCGGTATTAATCAATTTGGTTATTTCCGTATCGTTTTTGTAAAGGTTGTTTAACTCGGGTTCGCTTTCCATGGCTTTTTTAAGTGTCATATCAAGTTCGGCGGGGATCATTTTTGCGATGCGATCAACATCCGCGTAGGGAATTGCCATAACCCTGCCTACATCTCGGATTACTCCCCTGGCCTGCATGGTTCCAAAAGTTATGATTTGAGCAACGTTTTCCCTTCCATATTTTTTAGTTACGTAGTCAATTACTTCCTGCCTGCGTTCATAACAAAAATCAATATCAATATCCGGTAATCCCAGGCGGTCAGGATTTAAGAACCTTTCAAAAAGCAGCCCGTATTTTAGCGGATTAAGGTCAGTAATTCCTAAAAGAAAACTTACCAGGCTTCCTGCGGCTGAGCCTCTCCCCGGCCCCACTGGAATTCCCTGACTTTTTGCGTAGGCAATAAAATCCCAGACAATCAGGAAATAGCTGATAAAACCCATGTGTTTAATAATCTTCAGTTCATGTTCAAGGCGTGCCTGTGCTTCTGAATTACCCGCAAGCCCCTTATCTTTTAGGCCTTTTTCACAGAGCTCAAGCAAAAATTCCTCTTTGTTTTTACCCTCGGGCGGAGAATATTTAGGTAAATGCATCTGAGTGAAGTCCAGCTCCAGGTTACAGCGCTGAGCAATTTCTAATGTATTTTTAATTGCTTCGGGGCAGTCCTTAAAACATTCCTTCATTTCTTCGGGGGGACGGAAATAGAATTCGCTGGTTTGAAAACGCATATGCTTGGGGTCGTCAAGGGTAGCCTGAGTCTGGATACACAAGAGCGCTTCATGCGCTTCGGCTTTATCTTTAGTGGGATAGTGTACGTCATTAGTGGCAACTAAAGGAATGCTTAGTTCCTTGGATATTTTAATCAGCGCTTCATTTACGATTTTTTGTTCTGGGATGGAATTTGGCTGCATTTCAAGGTAGAAGTTATCTTTACCGAATATATTTTGATAATTTTCTGCCGCCTTGAGTGCGTCGTTAAAACGCTTTTGCTGGATGAGCCAGGCGACTTCCCCTTTCAGGCAGGCGGATAAACCGATTAATCCGTCAGCGTGCTGGATGAGAACTTCTTTATCAATACGCGGCCGGTAGTAAAATCCCTCCAGGTAACCTATGGAAACTAGCTTAATTAAATTTTGATAACCTGTTTCATTGCGCGCCAGCAGGATTAGATGATTTGCCGCATCTTCTATCCCAGACCCGCTTTTATCTAACCTGCTTTTGGGGGCGACATAAACCTCGCAGCCGATTATGGGCTTGATTCCGGCTTTGCGTGCTTCCAGGTAGAATTCAATTGCTCCAAACATATTGCCATGGTCAGTTATGGCAAGGGAGTCCATTTTATGGCTTTTGGCTATAGCGAGAATTTCGGGGATACGGCAAGCTCCATCAAGGAGGCTATACTGCGTATGCAGGTGGAGATGGATAAAATCAGAGTGAGACATTTGATAATTGTCCGGGCAGTACTTTTTAGTGGATTATTCCCACTCAATGGTTGCCGGAGGCTTAGAGCTGATATCATAAACTACGCGGTTGATGCCCCTAACTTCATTGATGATGCGATTGGAAATTTTCTCCATTACTTCATAAGGCAACTTTACCCAGTCAGCAGTCATACCGTCAAAACTGGATACACAGCGCAGGGCTACGACATTTTCATAAGTGCGTTCGTCTCCCATAATCCCCACGCTTTTTATGGGCAACAGGATGGCGAATGACTGCCATATTTGTTCGTAAAGTCCGGCTTTGGATATTTCTTCAATTACGCGTTTATCTGCCTCTCGTAAAAGTTCCAGGCGCTCCGGAGTTATCTCTCCAATAATCCTGACTGCAAGGCCCGGGCCCGGAAAAGGCTGGCGTTGTATGATATTATCGGGAAGATTAAGCTGTCTGCCGATCTCTCTGGCCTCATCTTTGAATATCTCTCTTAGAGGTTCAATTAGTTTCAAATGCATGTGCGCGGGAAGGCCTCCGACATTATGATGGCTTTTTATTTTCCTGCTCGGGCCGCCCGTAGGGGAAACTGATTCAATAACATCAGGATAGAGTGTTCCTTGTCCAAGGAATTTTGCTCCCTTTGTTTTTTTTGCCTCTTCTTCAAACACCTTTACAAACTCATCCCCTATTATTTTTCGTTTTTCTTCCGGATCAATAACTCCTTTTAAGCGCTCAAGGAACCTCTTGCTTCTGTCAACGTAACTCAAATTCAAATGGTACATATCTTTAAATACACTTTTAACTTGTTCAGCCTCCCCTTTTCTGAGCAGGCCATTATCGATGAAAATGCAGCGTAAGTTTTTTCCTATTGATTTATGAATCAACAGGGCGGCTACCGAAGAATCCACTCCGCCGCTTAATCCCAAGACTACTTTATCCTTACCGGCTATTTTTTTAATATTCTCTATAGATTCTTTGATAAATGACTGCATGGTCCACCTGCTTAAGGACCCGCAGATTTTAAACAAGAAATTGCTTAGAATCTGGTTGCCTTTTTCGGTATGGGTTACTTCCGGATGGAATTGTACAGCAAAGATTTTTCTTTTTTGGTTGGAAATTGCAGCAATAGGGGTATTAGCGGTATGCGCGCTTGTATGGAAACCGGCAGGTATTTTTGTTACGTAATCCCCATGGCTTGCCCAGCAGGTAAAGTTACCCGGCATATGGCTGAAAAGGTCCCGGTTATCGTCAATAAATAGTTCAGTTTTGCCGAATTCACGCTCTCTGGTATGTTTTACTTTTCCACCCAGCATCTCGCAGATAACCTGCATTCCATAACAGACGCCAAGTATTGGTATCCCAAGCTTAAAAATACCTTTATCAGGGTAAGGTGATTTTTTATCAACTACTGAGGCAGGGCCTCCGGAAAGTATTAGCCCTTTTGGGTTCAAGGCAGCTATTTCTTTGGCCGGAGTATTATAGGGGATAATTTTTGAGAAAACTTTGTTTTCCCTAACCCTGCGTGCGATTAATTGCGTATATTGTGATCCAAAATCCAGAATTAATATTGTCTGCCTTGTCATTTATCCTTCTTTCTATGTCCTACCTTCTGATTTATTTACCCATACCTACTCTTTGCCCTACCTGAAAGATTTTTCCTTCAGTCTGGATTGATGGAGCGATGATAATTTCTACATCATGCATTTCTCTCAAGGTAGATGCGCCTAAGGACCCCATCGAAGTTTTTAATGCTCCTAAAAGATTTTGTGAACCGTCATCTACTTTTGCCGGGCCTAGCAGGATATCTTTTAGCGTTCCGGTTGTGCCGACCTGAATACGCGTGCCGCGAGGCAGGTTTACATGAGAAGTGGCCATCCCCCAATGGAAACCTCTTCCCGGGGCCTCTTTTGCCCTGGCAAAGCTTGAACCAATCATTACCGCGTCAGCTCCGCAGGCAAACGCTTTGCAAATATCCCCTCCGCGGTTCATTCCGCCGTCAGTGATAATAGAAACATATTTGCCGGTGCGCTTAAAATAAAAATCGCGTGCCCCGGCAGCATCAACTGTTGCGGTAACCTGCGGTACGCCGATACCCAGGACACCCCGCGTAGTACAAGCGGCCCCCGGGCCAACACCGATAAGCAAGCCGCTGGCCCCGGTATCCATCAGTTCCAGGGTTGTTTCATAGGTTACACAATTTCCCAGGATAACCGGGATCTTTATATTTTTACAGAATTTTATCAGGTCAAGCGTCTTATATTGCGTAGAAAGGTGCTTAATGGTAGTTACGGTAGATTGAATAACAAATATATCAGCTCCGGCGGCAATAGCTAATTTTGAAAACTTATCAGCATTAGCCGGGATACAACTGACTACTGCCATAGCTTTGGCTTTTTTAATCTCAGCAACTCTTTTTGTAATTAATCTTTCTTTTATCGGGGTAGTATAAACTGTTTGGATAAGCTCAGTTGCTTTTTGAGGGGTGGCTCTTGCTATATCTTCCAGGACTTCATCGGGATTTTCGTAGCGAGTCTGGATGCCGTCAAGGTTTAAGACTGCCAGGCCTCCTAATTTTGACATTTCTATCGCGAATTTGACATTTACAACTCCGTCCATGGCTGCGGCAAGAATAGGTATTTTAACCTTTTTCCCCATAAATTCAAAGCTGGTATCAACTTCATTCGGATTTACGGTTTGAGCTCCGGGGACCAGGGCAATTTCATCAAAACCATAACATCTTCTTGCGCGTCTTCCTATACCTATCCATTCTGCCATTTTAGAAATCTCCTTGAGTTAACTTATTGTTCTATAATAGCTTACGATAATTTGACCTTATTTCGGGAAATTTATTGAAAAGGATATTGAATTTTACACCTGGGCAGGCAGTTTGTCAATATTTATTTTAGCCTCATTATAAAGAAAGAGCGTAGAATAGTTCCTACGCTCTTTCTTTTACCCCAAAACTACTATATAACTACTTACTGCTTTTTAATACATACCTCCACCCATGCCGCCCATTCCACCCATGCCGCCGCCTGGCATCGGAGGCATTTTCTCATCCTTCTCCGGTTTATCCGTAATCAGGGTTTCGGTTGTAAGCAAGAGCGCAGCAATACTGGAAGCATTCTGTAAAGCTGAACGGGTTACTTTTGTAGGATCAATTACCCCGGCTTCAAGCATGTCTACGTAAGAATCCTGGCTTACATCATAACCTATATTGGTTTTC
>Ga0172375_10005812_pt1 | contig 17586 bp, 17 predicted proteins | sample LakKiv1m_FD_114537 | JGI IMG/M metagenome (GOLD analysis project Ga0172375, IMG submission 114537) | Freshwater microbial communities from Kabuno Bay, South-Kivu, Congo - kab_092012_11.1m | ecosystem: Environmental > Aquatic > Freshwater > Lake | place: Democratic Republic of the Congo...
AGATCGCTCTTTTGCCTTCGTGTCCCCAGGTCACAGCCTCCGAGGAACACGATGATCGAAAAATGAACCTTAACCGGGGTCGAAGCCGTTCAAACCTCGCCTGTTTCGCGACAGGCTCCTAGGACAGGTAGTCTCCCGCACTGCGGATGACGCAGAGCCGTCAGACCTTCGCTCAGGAGACCGTCCGCCCGCCTCATTGAGTATATCACTCCTTTGAAAGCGCATTAGTGTAAGGCCGTGTCCCAATCCGGAGGCACCATACCTTATTAGGAGCGCGATCTGCAAATTGAGCAAGGCGTGCCCGGAATCTGACAAATCCAAATTTGGTTGACGCTCGGGTGGGCGGTGAGTATCGTCATAAACAGGAATAATACGGCTTTCCCAATAGGATGACGGCTTTTGCCCACGTCGGGCCGGGCGTCACCCATATATCCCAGGAGATTGAGCAAACCGATGAAACTTACGCTCAGCCACATTGAATCTGCTGCAGAGATCGTATATCAGGTGCTGCCGCCGACGCCGCAATACCGCTGGCCGTTGCTGTGCGAGCGCGTTGGGACGGATGTATGGGTAAAGCACGAGAACCATACTCCCATAGGAGCTTTCAAAATTCGCGGTGGCCTCATCTATTTTAACTTGTTGGCCCAGGAGAGCGACGGGACCAAAGGGGTCATCAGCGCGACAAGAGGCAACCACGGCCAGTCTGTGGGTCTTGCGGCTCGTCGTTACGGAATTCCGGCCACTATTGTCGTGCCGTTCGGCAACAGCCGCGAAAAGAACGACGCTATGCGTGCGCTCGGGGTTGAGTTGATAGAACATGGCGAGGATTTCCAAGCCGCTCGCGAGCATGCCGCTGCTTTGGCCCAGCAACGGGACCTCCACATGGTGCCGTCGTTTCATCCTCTGCTGGTGCAGGGCGTGGCCACCTACGCTCTTGAGTTGCTTCGCCACGTACATGACCTGGATGTCGTCTATGTGCCGATCGGCCTCGGGTCCGGGATCTGCGGAATGGTGGCCGCAAGGAATGCGCTCGGACTTTCGACTCGCATTGTCGGGGTTGTGTCAACACATGCGCCGGCCTATGCGCTGTCTTTTGAACGGCGAGTGCCCGTAGAACACGCTGTCACAACGCAGCTGGCGGACGGTGTGGCCGTCCGAACTCCGGACCCGGAAGCTCTGGAGGTCATATGGCGCGGAGTGGAGCGTGTTGTTGCGGTCAGTGACGATGAGGTTGCAGCCGCGATGCGGGCGCTCTTTCACGATACTCACAACGTCGCAGAGGGTGCGGGAGCGCTTTCCTTGGCCGCGGCGCTTCAGGAACGCGAGCTGCTCGCTGGCAAGAGAACGGCTGTCATAGTAAGCGGTGGGAACGTGGATCGAGAGGTCTTTACCAAGGTGTTGATGAACCAGAGACAGTGAGTTGATCTTCAGGCGTGTTCGAACAAGTGATCCGCTGCTGTGGCAGGCAGTCTCTCTCAACCAAGACGGAAGATCTCACCGCTGAGAGCGCGGAGACCGCGGAGCGAAGCCCTCGTTGAAATCTGTGGCCTTCTCTGCGTCCTCTGCAGTTATCTCTTAGGGCGGCTGCATTTCTTCAGCCTGAGTTGTTGAGTTGAGGATGGTGTACCCGTAATCCCAGAAAACTCTCCTGTATATAAGGCCGAAGGTTTGCAAGTGCCTGAGGTCCCTCTCTACTTATGGCCCAACCCGGCCTCGCCCCCTTTAACAATGTGTTGACCGATAATTTGCCTACTCCTCTCTCCCATTCCCCACCTTTTTGAAGCACATAGAAAGGTCTGCCTGTGTGGCTTTCAGCATAAACAAAGGGTTTCTTTTCCACGGACTCTGCCAGTGATTCGACAACCTTTGCTAGAACCGGGTGCTTGATCACGTCGCCCTCATTGCCTATCTTTCGGCTGTGATCGTAGCCCTTGTCACCATCAAACTTACTCATTGCTCCATCCTCGACTGTCAGGACGTCCGAGTTTTCACCTTTCGTTCAGATGCTCCTTCTCAAAGTAATCCCGCAGCCCATCTTGCTGCTCGCTAGCCTCCGAGTGGCAAGTTACTCTGAACAGAAGTGTGTTGTCCTTGCCCCGGTAATTTATGGCTACACCACCCTCTAGTACATTGAAATCACCGGGATCGGGTTTTAAGAATGACCCTCGAACCCCTCTCTCTTCTCCCATCTCAACTCGACTGACATATGGATCCCGTGCCAGCCTGAGGAAGAAATCTTTCAGCCCGTACTTTTCTGGAGGGTGGTGCTCACTCCACCTGATGTCCCATGTCACCGGAAAACTCGCCAGTTTACCTCTAATCTGATATCGTGCTGACTATTGGCTCGGGAAGTCTTTTTGTTTGACCAAGCGGGGATGCTTATGGATAAGAAGCGTCTTACCATCGGGGAACTTGTTCGAGACATTCACGCAGGGCTGAGTGACCTTCAGATTCGGGAGAAGTACCTAATCTCGCAGAAGGAACTCAGGAAGCTTCTGAAGGAGTTACTGAGTAAAGGCAGAATCAGCCGGTCAGACCTGGAGAATAGAAGGGATCTTTTCTTCAAGAGGATCAGGAGGCTCGCGATCATTGCCATGTTTTCGGACGACGACCTTATGAACAGGCTGGTCCTGAAAGGAGGTAACGCTCTCGATATTGCCTACTCTTTAGAATTTCGGTCTTCCATAGATCTGGACTTTTCGATGGACGGAGAGTTCAGCCCTGAGGAAATCGACGATATCAAGCGCAAGCTTCAGAAATGCCTGAGCGAGACCTTTCTCCTGGAGGGGCATGAGGTCTTTGATGTAACTTTCACGGAGAGACCTCCTCAAGTGACTCCTGACATGGCGGATTTTTGGGGAGGCTATTTGATCGAGTTCAAAATCATAGGAAAAACCAAGCATGCCGAGCAGACGCATGACCTTGACTCGCTCCGAAAGCAATCCGAGGTGGTTGATCCCTCCTCCAGAAAGAAATTCAGGATTGAAATTAGTAAATTCGAATACTGCTCTCGGAAGCGAGAGCAGGAATTGGATCATTACACCATCTACGTATACAGCCCGGAGCAGATTGTGATCGAGAAGATTCGGTCGATCTGTCAGCAGATGCCGGAGTATGGCAAGATTGTCAAATCCCGCTCCCAGTCGCCGAGACCCAGAGACTTCTTCGACATCTACGTGACTGTGGAGCATTTCGGGATAGACCTGGCCACGGATCAGAATCTTGACCTGATGAAGTGCTCATTTGACTCCAAGAGGGTGCCGTTGGATTTGATCCCCAGCATCAAGGAGCACCGGCACTATCACAGCCAAGCGTTTGATGGCGTCAAGGATACCGTGTACACAGGGACAGACTTGAAGGATTTCAACTTCTACTTTGATTACGTGGTGAGCCTGTGCGAGAAGTTAGAGCCCCTTTGGGAAGAATAGTCGCCATTCTCTGGAATACTCCGGGTCCTTCATCCCATGCGCCAAATAGAAATCGTAGTTCATTTCATGCTTTCGGAGCAGCCCCAACGATGCTTCATCATAGACACCAGCACGCTCCAAATAGTACCCTATCGCCTGGTGATAGGGGTAGATGTAGTTTAGGCGTTTCAGCATTGCGACAAGCCGATTTATTGACACCTTTCCTTTGGCGTTCCTGAAGGTCTTCAGAACCTCGAACACCCCGCCAGCATATCCAGGACGGACTGTTATGTCTATCAAGGTCCTCTCTACGTTGGTAAGCCGAATCCCTTCTCCGTCTGGACCACTGGATTCCACGACTCCGAGATTGCCCACTCCCATGCTACCCAGAAGGCAGATCTCAAAATTCCTGAACTGAGCCACAGCCTTGGACTTCCTCATGGGGCGCTTAAACGCAGCGTCTATTCCCGACTGGGTCAAGGAGTTGGAAAACGAGCCTTTTCGTGACTGCTCAACGTTCAAGTAGAGCGTTTTCGGTATTTGTTCAGTCAAATCATGCAAGTACACGGCAGTGTAATGAGAAAGATAAGAGCTGGGGTGCCACGACAGAACTAGCTCATAAGTCGAGACCTCGCCCCACGTGTAGCGGATCATGGGCCTATGTGGAAAATCAATACGGACGGTCTGCATGCGGGTGTTTTCGACGAGAAAGTCAATAAAATCCTGAACTGTGGTCGAGTCAGTCAAACGCCAAAAATCCCTCTCGTCAGAAACGAAGCGCCGAAGATCGGCATACTGAAAGAGGCGAGTGGGCTGACTGGCGAAAAAGGTAACAATGTCTTGCTTTGCTATTCTGAGGCGGTCAAGGCTTGGTTTTTTCATGGCAGTCTCCCAGACTAATTGCAGTATATATACTGCGCATTTATTGTCAAGAGGGCACCGACGGATCTTTACGATTGCGAATAAGTTCGGGAAATTTCAGTGCCGAAACTCTGGCATCTTGATATGGGGAGTGTCCAAAGACTGAAAAGGACAGATCCCGTGGCGGGATTTTTGGTTAGGCGACGTGGCGTCTTCGTGCTGTATATATACAGCACGAAGACCTTGCATGCCTGGAGTAGAAGATCGGAAGAGCGTATCATCCTGATATCACGTGAATGAGCCAAACTGCTTTACATGCTGATATTCAGATCTAATGATATACGAGACTGATATTGCAACAGAAATAGATTGCAAAAAGGAAAGAAAGGATCGGCGGTGGCTGAGAAGGGTGCTGTATATATACAGCACCCTTCCAGGTTGGACGCGGGACCCGTTGATGTTCACTAGATCAGCCTCCTACAGTTTTTTCGGACCAAGTGGACTTTGCCGTGGAACTCAGGAGCCATGTGATATCGCTGCACGGTGTCAATGGACATCTTTCCAGCTGGGAAAAGGGGTCTTGCCGTATCAGACGGATTGGCGGAGACAGTCCATAATTGGGCAATCGGAATCGCTGCGGCTGAGGGGACCGGCACCGGGATCGTTGGCCTGCTGGCTATGCCTATAGACATCCCATTCCATATTACGCACGCACTCAGGACGATTCACAAGATAGGGGTGTGTTACGGGTTTGAAGCCGACGGGGAGAACGACGACCAATTTGTTTTTGGAATCCTGTCCTCGGCCAGTGCATCCTCTGTAGAAGAGAAAGTGGCGGCGTTAGCACCGCTGAGAAGTATTCAGGTCACACTTGCCAAGACGACATGGAAAAAAATGGCCGAAAAAGCCGTTCAGAATCCAATCTGTAATGAAACTGTTCTCTTGACCTTAAAGACGCTGGCAAAACAACTGGGCGTAACCCTTACAAAGAAGAAGGCACTTGCAGCAATTCCGGTTATAGGCGGCCCTGTCGGTGGTACGGTAAATGCACGGTACATTAGGCAAGTGGGATGGTCCGCACGGAGAGCATTTCAAGAAAGGTGGCTAATGGCGAACAAGAAGGTGATTGAAGTCTCAACATAGGATCTGAAATGTCCTTGTTTGAGACCTGTCTCGAACATCATCCAGGTGTAGGTTCTGAATATCTGGCCGTTCTCCTCAGACCGCGCGTTCACCGCGGAGCGCCCGAGCCGCGAGGGAAGCTCCAGTCAAATCGCCGTCATATCTGCGTCCTTTGCGGTTATCCGGCGTTGGACGAATCTCCTAAACATCCTTACGGACCAACAACGCTCCCAGCGCGCTCCTCGACAGCATTTCAGGTTCCCGCCCCCGGTCAATCAATCCACCTGACGAATTCTTTCAAGTCCGCACGGGGTGAACGGAACTCGTTTATGGGCGCGGTATCATCGGCATAACCCAGAGCGACGGCCACCACGAGCTGCTTTGACTCCGGAATATTCAGGTGGTCCTTAAGGTCGTCCTCGTAGGCCCGCACCATGCCGATAGGGCAGGATGCCAGTCCCTCGGCGGTTGCCGCCAGGAGCAGGAACGCGGTGAAAAGCCCCACGTCGGCCATTCTATCCGGCGGGAAGGAATCGTCCAGGAACACGAGCGAGACCGCCGGCGCGGCGTAAAAATCAAGGCTGCCCTCGTTGATGAAGGTCCTGAAATCCGATCCCATTCTTGCCAGAAGCGGCATCATGAGATCCGCGCATTCACGGCCCCGGTCAATGTAGCGCTTAGGCAAGACACCGGCCGCGCCCGGACCGCAAGAAACAGCCCGCTCCCTGAAGGCCTTCAAGAGCCTGCGCGACAGCCGCTTTCTTTCCTCACCAATTACCACGTGGACTTCCCAGGGCTGCATGTTTATCGCGGACGGCGCCCGAGAAGCCTCCGAAAGAATGCGCTCCAGCAGATCGCGGGGGACGGGCTCGTCCCGAAAAGCCCTCACGCTCCTTCTTGCTCGAAAGGTCTCGAAAAGGTCCATGTTCACCTCCGACAATACCGTTATAGCAACGGACATGGCCGGAAAGCTAGAAGGAAGAGGGAATGTTGCCGGGGGACAACTTTTCTGCAGAAAAGTTGTCCCCCGGACCCTCTTTCCAAAGACTCCCAACATATCAGCGGCTTCCGCTGGTCACCGCTCGCGTGCAGCTCGGGTAGGATGTGCTGAGCGAAGTGAACCGCATTTGTCGAGCAGTGAAGGGTGAATCGTCGGCCCCATCCGGGCCCCTTGCCACCATGCTCCAAAACGGGTATAGACAGATCGGCAAAGGCCGGAACGGGCTGCTGGAAGACCATTCACTTGTGCGGGACAAAGGTCGCTGGGCCCAACGCCATTCACTAAAGAACGGTTCCTCAAGTCATGCCAGAGGCGTCATCGTCACCTCGGCGGCTGGGCTTGACCTCTCAGTCACAATGGAGGATGAAAGTCCCGCTTCGGACTTGGATACAGGCACTCAGAACCCGTCATCCCGACGGACGTCGGGATCCAGACCTCATAGATCCCGGTTTTCACCGGGATGACGGCATTGACCGGCCGGGGAGATTCAAACATGATCGGGAAACGGGCATTAATACTCGTGGGTGCTCTGGCGCTCGCGATGTGGATGGGAGGGATATGCTGCGGAGCTGCGCCTGATTTCGCAGACCTGTTCCGGAGAGGGCTGGATGCAGAAGACGCAGGCAATCTGGACGATGCTCTGAGCCGCTTCTCGGAGGTCCTGAAGGCTCAGCCCAATTCCGCGAGAGCCTGGGCAAAGAGAGGGGAAGTCTACCTGAAGAAGGGCGATCCGCAATCCGCGATAAAGGACCTTGCGCAGGCGGTGAAGCTCGATCCAGCGTACGAGGCTGCGTACACGAGGCTGGGATTTGCGTACAACGCCACCAACCAGTACGACAAAGCCATCGAGGCCCTGGACGTGGCAGTCAGGCTTGACCCGAATTCGTCGGAGGCCTTCAACACGCGGGGCTTCGCTTACAACGGCAAGAACCAGTACGAACAGTCAGTGAAGGATTTTGATAAAGCCATCCGCATGAATGCAAACGACGCCCGTTACTACAACAACAGGGGCTTCGCTTTCAACGCGATGCACGAATACGACCGGGCGGTGGAAGATTTCAACAAGGCTATCAAAATAGACGCCAAAAACGCGATGTATTACAATAATCGCGGAGTGGCCTTTCTGCGGAAAAAGGAATACGACAAGGCCTTGGAGGACTTTGACAAGACACTGAAACTGAACTCGACCTTCGCGTCCGCGTACCACAACCGGGGGATGGCTTACAGCGGCAAGGGAAGACACGACAAGTCGGTTGAAGAGTTCAGCAAAGTGATAGAGATGAACCCCGACTCTCCCGTGCTGTACAAGGATCGGGGCACCGCATACCGAAAGCTTGGAGAATTCGAGCTGGCGTTGAAGGATTTTCAGAAAGCGGTGGACCTGGACAAGAAATTTGCCCCCGGTTTTGGCGCACTGGGCCTCCTGCACGCCACAGCGCCGGAGCCTCCTATCAGGAATCCTGCACAGGCGCTGAAGCTGGCCGAAAAGGCGGTGGCCCTGACCCGCAACAATAGCCCGGACATGCTGGAAAACCTCGCGGAGGTTCAGCACGCGCTCAACCAGACCGAAGAGGCGGTCCGTACACTGCGGAGGGCGATGGCGATGGACCCCGCAAACAAAGAATACCAGGAGACCTTGAAGAAATGGCAGGGATCACGCACGCCGCCGCCGGCTGTGACCGATAAGGCCGAGGCTCCTCGTTTCCCGACGCTGTGGTGACCCCGTGCTCACAAGTGTCACGGATTTGAAATGACTGAAAATACTGATAATGTCTCGAAGTACGTAAAGGGAATTCTACGATTCCAGAGCCTCGGCCGGAACAAGGAAGCACGGTCCGAGACCGCACTGCGTATCGAGAAAGCCTTTTCCCTGATGCCCCGGGATGTGCTCGAGCTGTTCCTTTCAGGAGAGCGAGCACTCCAGATAACAGTCGGTCCCGACACTGGTTTTCCTCTTGGCATGAGGACGAAAACCCAAGGACCGCCCGACGACCGCAAATACGCCATATCAATGCAGGAGGAAGAAGTTGCCTGGCCTGAGGAGCGCTTCCTGGGGTCGTTCCTGCGGGAGCTTGGCCACGTGGTGGCTCAGCGGCCCCCTGAAAGTGAATGGCCCGAAGCCAGGGGAGACCGTTCCCGCTTCAGAGAACGGCTCGAAGCGATAGCGGACGCGATGGTATGGCGCTGGGGATTGCGCCATTACAACATGAGCCATCTCGCTGCCACATATCCTGCGCATCGGCTGGAGATGATAATCACCCAGATCGGCGAGATTCTCGAGGAGGAACAGCTCTGACAGCTCTTTATCCCTGAGGACTTCTGTCCCGTATCTGAGGCAGTCCTAATGGGTGCCACTGCCGGCTTGTCCAGCAGTGGCACCCCACACTTCAAGCCCGATTAGAGTCTCCAGAATCTGATACCAAGATCCCCACCTTGTCCCATATTTTTGATCCGTCGGCCGTTGGCCATATGAAACCTTCCCAGGCACTTGACAACGCCGGCATAGATGAACAACTCAAGGTTGATGAAGGCAATAGCCGATTATGATTGGTCTTTTGGATGTGGCAGCGATCAAGGGCGGGTGTATTTCCGCCGGAGGTTGAAACCGCGGAAGATAGGGATCAATTTGAATCGGCGAATACGGTCGGTTAACACCAACATTACTGATCACCATCGAGAAGGAGGGATCATCATGTTCAGGTGGAGATTCGGCAGAGATCCTGTTTGGAGCGAGTTTAGTCGCCTGCAGAAAGGCATGGACGAACTGTTCAACGCCCTCAGTTCCAGGATGGGAACAGGTTATGTCACACCTTTCTGGAGCAGCGCCCGGCTTTTCCCTCTTTTGAACGTCAAGGAAGTTGCGGATGCATACGTTGTCACTGCGGAAATTCCGGGCATGAAGAAGGAAGATCTGGAAATCAAGATCGAAGGTGACACGCTTACCCTCAAGGGTGAACGAAAGCCGTATGACATCGGGGAATCAGCCAGTTATCATCGTCGAGAGAGGGCTACGGGCATCTTCCAGAGGAGCCTGACTCTCTCGGGAAAGCTGGATGCCGAGAATGTCAAGGCGACTTACAAGGATGGAGTGCTCACGATCGTTCTCAAGAAGAGCCCAGCAGCGATACCGAAACAAATCTCTATAACTGCGGAATGACTCGAAGCCGGAAAGGAGGAGACAACAATGGCCGATAAGGAGCTTCAAGCGACGGAAAAGAAGGAAGTTGGTCCTCTGGAGGGAGAATTGACCCGTGAAGGGACATTTTTCTCGCCGGCAGTGGACATTTTTGCTGATGAAAAAGAGTTGGTGGTTCTTGCAGATATGCCCGGAGTGGGTTCTGAACAAGTGGAGGTTGACCTGAAAGATGACACTCTGACCATCTTGGGTCGAGTTCCTCCCGAGAGCGAAGAGGGTCAGCTGATACTCTCCGAGTATCGCCCCGGCAATTATTTCAGGTCGTTCCGCCTGACCGAAGTGGTTGACCAGAGCAAGATAACCGCTTCCATGTCGGACGGGGTGCTCAAGCTGGTGCTGCCCAAAGCTGCGAAGGCCGTGCCGAGGAAGATTCCCATCGCGTCCGAATAAGGCGATGTCTGACGCGATGTCGTTTTCCCTTTAAAGAATCCCCCTTTCCCATTTTCAAAAATGGGATGGGGGGATTGGTTCACCACGAATTGGCATCACATCGCTTCGAAGTTGTTCCGATAAACCTCCAAGTCACCCTTTGAAAACAAAACAAAAACCACGCGCTCGATTTCGGGAAAGCGCTGTATTTGCGTCAAAGCTGTTGACAAGGCTATCCTTGAAGCCTCTCCAATGGGATAACCATAGGCGCCGGTACTGATGGAGGGGAAAGCGATAGATTTTAATCTGTTCTCATTTGCCACTTCGAAGCATTTCCGGTAACAGCTCTCCAGAAGTCCAGGCTCTCCCGAAATTCCTCCCCGATATATCGGGCCCACAGTGTGGATTACGTGACGCGCTTTGAGCCCGTATCCGCGGGTGATCTTCGCGTCGCCGGTTTCGCATCCTCCTAGAGTCCGGCATTCGCGAAGCAGTTCCGGGCCGGCTGCACGGTGGATTGCCCCGTCAACCCCGCCGCCGCCCAGGAGACTCTTGTTGGCCGCGTTTACGATTGCGTCCACATCCATGGCCGTGATGTCGCCTTGAACAAACTCCACCCTCTGCTTCATTTGCAACCCCTCCAAATTGCGCCTTTGTGAGGCTCAGTGCCGCGTTTCCTAAGTACGGTCACATCAAGATCACGTACGCTTCAGCGGGCACTTCACACCCGGGGTGCCACTGCTGGCTGTCTAGTCTTCCGCCCGCGGTGGGCGATGCCCCAACATGATTAGCTTGGTCTCGATCGCGGCGTCCAGCCTTGAGGCCCATTCTTTCCACTGAGTTCGCAGACCTTCAAGACGAGCCGAAAGCTCGCGCCACTCGGATACCTCATTCTCTCCACCTGCTTGAGCCGGATCACCCACAAGAGCGTCAATCTCCTTGAGCCGTTCCGCCATGCAACGGACCTCCCCTTTGATGGACCTCATCTGCGTCAGTATAGCTTCTTCTTCGGGCGTAAGGACCATCTTGGGAGGGCAGACCGGGCAGCCGACGCCTTCGGTGTCCCCGCTCGGGGAACACCCGCCGTAAGTTTGTTCTTCGGTATGAACCATGACGATCACCTCCTCGGCATGAATCTGTCATTAACCTATTCATTCTCTGAGGAAAGGAGAATAGTCCGCAATGCAATCCGCTGCGTCGTACTCCGCCTTGTTTACCTTCGGGTTCACGGCGCGGATGGTCATTTCCGTTGAAAGATAAGGTCTCAGCAGGTGCTTCAGAGCGTCCGGGTTCTTCAGAGAGGTATCCAGCCAAGTGTCGTAGTCTTCCGATCGCAGAATGACGGGCATGCGATCATGTATCGGCCGCAGAAGCTCGTTGGCGTCCGTCGTGAGTAAGGTGCAGGTTTCCGTGAACTCTCCCGCCGGGGTCTGCCAGCGTTCCCAAAGGCCTGCGAAGGCAAACGTGGACCGATCGGAAAGGGTAACCAAGAATGGCTGTTTTCCGGTCTTGCCGCGGGTCCATTCGTAGAACCCATCGGCTGGGACGAGACACCTCCTATGGCTGAAAGCAGCCCTGAAGGCCGGCTTTTCGGCAGCGGTCTCGGCACGCGCGTTGATGAGCCTAGGTCCGATTGACGGATCTTTGGCCCAGGAAGGGATAAGGCCCCACCTTACCAGCGTCAGCCTCCTGGTGAGGGTCTCTTTATCTTGCCGAATCACTGCCACAGTCTGAGTTGGCGCAATGTTGTAGCGTGGGTCCAGTTTGGGCTCGTCTTCGAGCCGGAAGCGTTCCGCAAGGTCTCTTCCCGGCGACATCAGAATGAACCGTCCGCACATGTCGGCCTCGGGCATCCAATTCTTGACTTCTCAGGTCCTACAAGGCAGTCTTACACGAACTTGATAATTTTTTCAGGTGGATTTTTTAAGCGAGCACCGGTTGCGAAGTTGGTGCCCGGAAAGGGCTTTCCGAAACGGAGCTCCTCCCCCCTGCCTAAGAGAATGCGGGTGACTAATTGATGTGCGTTCCGTGCCCGGACGGCAGTGATGCCGCCCCAGAGAACACAGAATCAGTCGTTGTGAAGGCAGGAGGGCCTTCCCAACCTGTCCGGCTCGACGACACACGGTCCGCAAATTGTGAACATTGCCTCAAAGACTCGCAAGTGATGCTGGGCCCGGCAATGATTGATTTTCTCCGAACCGATGCATAGGGTTCAGGCTTCAAATCGTGAAAGAAGAGTATTATGGTTAGGTTACCGGAGGATGCAGAAGAGACCGGCTATTCGATGTTCGAGATAGTCATGGGGCTGTCAGGCGCAGCGGATTTCGTGGACCCGGCCCTGGTGGGTCATCATGCTCGTGTGGCTTGTCTGGCCCACAGCATGGCCAAAGAGATAGGGCTTCCCATTGCCGATCAGCAAGATCTTGTCTGGGCCGGCCTGTTGCATGACATCGGCGCGTTCTCGTTGAAGGAGCGACTGGAATTTCTCCGTTTCGAGGTGGAAAACTGGCAATCACATTCTGAGGTCGGTTACACGCTGGTGAGTCATTTCGATCCCCTGTCTCGATCCGCCGAGTTGATACGCTATCACCATGCCCCGTGGGACGGCGGCCGCGGCCGGGAGATCAAGGGAGAAGAGGTTCCTCTGGGCAGCCATATTCTTCACCTGGCGGACCGGGTCGCTGTGACAATGGGCCAAGAAGGGGAGATACTGGCTCAGGTCGGGCGAATCTTGGACAAGATAGAGACGAGAGGCGGCCGGCTGTTTGTCCCCGAGCTGGTGGATGCATTCAAGAGTCTGTGCGACCGTGAGGCGTTCTGGCTTGACGCTTCCTATCCGCAAGTAAGTGAGGTTTTGAGAGAGCGCTCCGGTCCAGGGACCGTGGAACTGGATATGCCTGAGCTAACCAGCCTCGCCGAGTTGTTTTGCCGCGTCATTGACTTTCGCAGCCGCTTCACCGCCACTCACTCGCACGGAGTGGCTTCCGTGGCTGAGCGTTTGGCCTCTCTCGCCGGATTTACCGAACGAGAAACAGGGCTGATGAAGATTGCCGGGTATCTGCACGATCTCGGCAAGCTCGCGGTTCCTCAGGAGGTTCTCGACAAGCCGGGAAACCTGAACCCCAACGACTGGCACGTCATGAAGAAGCATCCCTATGTCACATACAGGATAGTGGGCGGGATCAGAGGACTGGAGACTGCGGCAGCTTGGGCGGCCTTCCATCATGAACAGCCTAATGGCAAGGGATATCCGTTTCATCTTAAAGGAACCGACCTGCCCCAGGGGGCAAAGATCCTGGCGGTGGCCGATGTGTTCACGGCAATTGCGGAGGACCGCCCTTACAGGGCCGCCATTTCTCTTGAGAGGGGACTTCAGGCATTGTTGAGCATGGCCGCGGGCAACAGGCTGGACCGGGATACGGTGGCTTTGCTCTGCGACAACGCAGAAGAGATTGATGAGGTGCGGCGGTCGGCTCAGAAGGCTGTCGTCAGGGAATACAAGGAATTAAGTTCGGATTACTGTTCCGATGGGTCTGGAGAATGATGTTACCGGGCCTCCTCCTTAAATCCCCAGTTGCACGGCGTACATTCCCACCCCCTTTTTCCTTGACTTGTTCTCCCTGTTGCAGAAAATTATAGTAGCTTTTTTCGGCTCAGTAAGGAAGACGCGGCATCCTTTGTCCGAGCCGACTCCAAATGCTCAAAAAACAGGAGTCAGCGTTTTAGATCGATGACAGGGGAGAAGCCGGACGGCCTTGGATTTGAGCCTCGTGTAGCTGTGGACCGGGACTCTGGACCGGCCCGGAATAGCCACGATCCTTTGCTTCGAGGCAGACATCAAGGCTTGGAGCGATTGCCGGAGCCCGTACCCGATGATGGCTATGCTCCATATCACGCCGGTAACCTGGATAGGAAGGTCGCTCCAGAAAATACAGTAGGTCCGGGACTGATCGTGTCAGTTTAGTCCTGTCGCCGCGAATCGGTAAAGTGAAGCCATGAACAGGGTTGAAGCCCCGTTCGATCCCGGCGCTGTACCCCCTCACCCGCAGGAGCGTCACGAAATGAATGACAGTGAGGATGATTTCACTGAACTCGAAGAAAATCGGGCTTTCGAGGACGTCTGCGGGACTGGTTTTGGGCGGGAAAACCTTCTCCGGATCAGGACCGAGCCGGCGGGCGCGGAGGTCCTGCTCGAAGGGCGAAGCCTAGGCAATACAACCTCATACGGGTTGAGCGTTCCCTGGAACGAGGGGCCCATTACCATCAAGAAACCCTATTTCCGGTCGGAAACCCTCAATTACTCCTCCCCCCCGGCCTTGAACGACGTCCTGATCAAGCTTCGACCGATTATCCCGTGGAAACCTGCTGCAGTTGCAGGAGCGATTCTGGCGGTTCTGGCGGGCGTGCTGGTCTGGACTCATCTGAACAAACGTCCTGAAATGATCGAACTACTGATTGTCACAGCTCCTGACGGAACGGAAGTGTTCCTTGGCGACGACGTGACCCCAGTGGGTGTCACGGATTCTTCGGGACGTCTCAGAGTGAAAATCGAGGGCCCTTCAGATGTCTCGCTACGCTTCGCCAAAGAGAATTACCTCCCCGTCATTCGAAAGTTCCACGTGGACCGGACCACGGCCGCAAATTTTCCTTCGGTCAGCCTGGCGAGAGCTGCAGGTAATCTCCTTGTGACCACCAGGCAACCCGGGGTTTCGGTAACGGTTAACGGAAAGGCTGCAGGCGAGACTGATGCAGATGGAAAACTCATGGTACGCGGGGTTCAGCCGGAGGTCCCGATTGAGTTGACCTTTACAAAGGACGGTTTTTCAGATTTCAGCAGGAAGATCACGATCCCTCCGGTAGAGATCTATTCCTTGCAACTGGTGGACCTGGAACGCCCCAGGGGTAGCATCGAGATCCTGTCCGATCCGCCTCTCGCAGAGGTTTTCTTGGACTCGGGCTCCGGTTTTGAGCACGCGGGACGATCCGATCACGAGGGGCGTATCGTTCTTGGTGATCTCCCCGTGGAAACCCCTGTCCATGTGAAGGTGGTCAAAGAAGGATACAAGGAAGCTATTTCCGGACCTCACGTCCTGACCGAGACAGAGATGGCCCCTCCGACGATCAAGATACCGCTCGACAAAGCAGCGGCCACAATGAAGATCGTGACCGAACCCCCGTTTACAAGGGTAAAAATTGACGGGCAAGATGCAGGGTACACCGGACCCGACGGAACAACCGAGTTGCCTGATGTCCGGCTGGATGTGCCTCATACTATCGAGTTCAGAAAAGAGGGATACACAACGGATAGCGTTTCAATAGTGATCCCGTCATCTTTTCAGGGCGGGCTGTTCGAAATGGAAAAGATGCGCCTTGCCGTGGACCTGACTCCTTTCCGGGCTGAAGGTGATAATTCTGCACTGCCGGAGCGCATCGAGCTGCCGATTAACACCGATGTCCCGGGTGTGGAGATATATTTCGGCAACCTGGAAGAACCCCTGGGAGTCACTGGCGATTCCGGTTCGCTCACCGTGCCTTTCCTCGGTCCGGGTAAGCTCACCCTGCACTTCAGAAAGGATGAGTACGAGCCTCGAACCATCGTCTACGATGTGAACGCGAGGAATGCCGAAAGCTTCCCGAGGGTGGAGATGAAGAGAGTGGAGGCTGACTCCAAATCGGATTCGGAGGAGGCTCCCGAAGAAACGATCATCACGACAGAGCCCGCTCCGGTGAAGGACGAGCAGAGAAGTTCCCCGAGCGTGGAGCTGTCGGCAGATCCGGCAATGCCGACTGCCTTGGACGCCAAAGCAGAAGCGGAGAAAATCCAGAACCCCGGTTCCGAATTCCAGGTGCAGATCTGGACGGAACGCGGCAACGGAAAGTATGGGATGGGCGAAGACCTAGTGCTCCTGGTCAAAGCCAATCGCGACGCTCACCTCAACGTCATTGACATAGGGACCAGCGGGAAATGTATGCTGCTCTTCCCCAACGATTTCCACCGATCCAACCTGGTCCTAAAAGATCAGATCTATAGAATACCTCCCGAAAAAGCACACTTCTGCCTGAGAACAGGGCCGCCGGCTGGAGAGAACTATGTCAAAGCCATCGCAACTCTCGAGGATTTCGATTGTATCAAGAGCCGATTTCTGGAATCCGCAGGAGAGTTTCGGGAGATAAAGGAACCCGCGGAAGCCATCCGGCATTTGTCAAGCGAGCTCCAGAAGCTGGCCCCCGACCACTGGGCTGCTGCTCAGGTGAAGATCACCATCCAGAATGCAGAACAGGGAGCGACGGCATCCACTGAACCTCGAACCAGCCTAACCCCTGCGGGTGAACAGCCGGGCAATGACGGAATTCACCCAGGACTCGAGCGCATCCTGGAGGAATCCAGAAAGATCAGGAACGACAGTCCGGATTTCCGAGTGAAGTTAGGGACCGAGAGACACAAGACCGCCTATGCAGTGGGTGAGTCCATCTCTCTGACATTCGATTCTGACCAGGACTGTCACGTGACGATCCTGCACATAGGGAGCAACGGCAGGGTTCACAGCTGGTTCCCCAACAGGTGGCACCAATCGGACAAGATTCGGAAGGGTGCCGCGTACAAGATTCCTCCCGAAGCAAGCCACTGCCGGCTCATAGTTCAGGGTCCGGAAGGCATGGAATACGTCAAAGTCATAGCCTCCCGTGAACCGCTCCAGGTTCTTCAGGGCCCTCAAGCGAAGTCTGTGGGAGACTTCAAAGAGATAAGGAATCCCGACATGCTGCTAAGGGCGATTAAGGAGGAACTGTCCAAACAAGACCCCACGAGCTGGAGCGAAACGGAGTTCTCCTTCCGTATAATCGGCCCGAAATAGCAGATGAAAGCCTGATGGCACCAACTCCCAGGCTCCTCTCCCCCGCGCAAGTGAATGCTTACACGTGGAGCAAGTTTGTCGTTGATTTTTCACCGCGCTGCGGTTAAAATAAGCCTGCTATGAAAAGAGTAATTAAGAGATCCTTACTGCTGCTGATTGTGGCTGTCTTGGCCGTGACCGTAGTGCTGGTGCCGGCCGTTGCCGACAATTATCCCGCATCGGACCCCGACGTAAAGCAACAATCCCCCGCGGTTTCTCCATCCCAGCAGAAAATGTTTTACGGCTACGTTCCCCCTCCCCCCATCCGCCAGACCTGGCCCGGCGGTTACCGGGTCATATTCCACGAATTGATCAACACCCTCATGGAGCACTGCGCCGGCTGGTACTAATTGCAGTCGGACGGAACCCCCGCCGGTGATCCCACCGCAGCCCAGCAGCGGTACTGCGTTTTTTTGTCAAAAGGCCTTGACTGTTTGACGACGGGGCGCATCATTAAAGAAGCGTTTTTCGCTGACGCGGTTGGACGCGCGATAATCCCCGATCCGCTGATTACAAGGAATTCAAATGTTGCGTGAGGAAGACCCCATTTCCAATGGTAAGCGCTTTCTCGGACCGGCCGCGTGCTGCTCTTCACCGGCTCCGAAACCCAAGCCCGCTTCCAGTTGCTGACCGCCGCCGGATGAGGCTCAGTTGAGCCGATCCCGCTTTGACCAACCGTTTGTGGTCTCAACAGTGTGGACGCCCGCAGGCGGAGTCCCGAGGGTTTCCAACGATCTC
>Ga0172375_10005813_pt1 | contig 17584 bp, 16 predicted proteins | sample LakKiv1m_FD_114537 | JGI IMG/M metagenome (GOLD analysis project Ga0172375, IMG submission 114537) | Freshwater microbial communities from Kabuno Bay, South-Kivu, Congo - kab_092012_11.1m | ecosystem: Environmental > Aquatic > Freshwater > Lake | place: Democratic Republic of the Congo...
AACAAGCCGGTGATACGGGTCGAGAACCCGTCGCTGGCTTTTACGAACGTCCTTTCTCTTTTTGTACCTCCTATTCCTGAGCGCAAGCCGGGTGTTCATTCGACGGCCGTCGTCGATCCCAGCGTTGAAATCGGGTCTTCCGTCTCGATCGGGCCTTATGTGGTCATCGAAGAAGGATGCCGGATCGGCGAGGGTTCCGCGTTGGATGCGCACGTTTACGTGGGGCGGGAAACCAGACTGGGTCAAGGCTGTATCATTTATCCCAACGTGACGATCCGCGAGAGATGCTCTCTCGGCAACCGCGTCATCGTCCACAGCGGGACGGTGATCGGAAGCGATGGTTTCGGATACGAAACGGTCAAAGGGAAACATCAAAAAATTCCTCATTATGGCTGCGTGGTCATCGAAGACGATGTGGAAATCGGATCCAACGTCAGTATCGATCGCGGCCGGTTCGATAAGACGTGGATCAAAGAAGGGTCCAAAATCGACAATTTGGTTCAAATCGCTCATAACGTCGTCGTCGGACCGCATTGTCTGATCGTTTCTCAAGCGGGTATTTCAGGGTCGACCGAATTAGGCCGGAATGTCGTCATCGCCGGACAAAGCGGGATTGTCGGTCACATTACGCTGGGCGACGAGGTGATCGTGGGTGCCGGCGCGGGCGTGACGAAATCCTGGCCCGAAAAAACGATCCTTCTGGGCGGTCCGGCAAAGCCCATCTCCGAACAGAAGAAAATTTTCGCTTTAATTGCGCGTCTCCCCGAATTGTTTCGAGACATGGCCAAACTAAAGAAGAACCAAACGAATTAAAGTTTTGTTTCGCGGTATTTCCATGAAATTGAATTGCCAACGAACCATTTCAACCGAAGGGTCACTGAGCGGGATAGGTCTCCATACCGGCGCTGCGGTGACGGTGACATTTCGTCCGGCGCCCGCAGGATCGGGCATTCGTTTTTTTAGATCCGGAAAAGAAGCTTCTTATGACCGGGCCGATCGGCGTTCCCGTTGCACGTCCGTGGGTTCGGGCGAAACCGAGATCTTGACGGTCGAACATCTCGTCGCGGCCGTGAGGGGACTGGGAATCACGAACGTCGACGTCGAGGTCGACGGACCCGAAATCCCCGGAGCGGACGGAAGCGCTTTATCGTTTGTACGGTTCCTGAAGCAACTGGGATTGTCCGATCAAAAGGAGTCTGCTTCCGTTTACAAAATCCGCGAGCCCATTTTTTGCGGACAGGAAGGGGCTTCGATCTGTGTTTTTCCGTCCGATGAATTTTCGGTTCATTATGTACTGGACTATCCGCATCCGGAATTGCGCGACCAGCGCGTTGAATTCACCTGGAACAGCCCTGAGGAATTCGAGCGTCAAATCGCTCCGGCTCGGACGTTTTGTACGGACGATGAAGCGCACGAGTTGCGTCGTCGAGGTTTAGGCGCGGGAGCCAATCGGGAAAACACGCTTGTCGTCGAGCGCGGCGGCGGCCATCAGTCGAGTCTGCGTTTTCCGGATGAATGCGCGCGTCATAAAGTGCTGGATTTGATGGGAGATTTGGGACTTCTGCCGTTTACCGTGATGGGACGTTTTGTCGCCATCCGCAGCGGACATGCATTAAACGCCGAGCTGGCGAGACAGATCGCAAAACAAAAGGGAGTGACCGTGACGGACCATTCGAAAAAAAACTTTATTGGGATCGAAGAGATCAAAAAGACGATTCCGCACCGATATCCTTTTTTGCTCGTCGATCGCGTGACCGCGATGGACGGAAGCCATATCGTAGGGATCAAGAATGTCACGGCAAACGAACCTTTTTTTCAAGGACATTTTCCTCAAAAACCGGTCATGCCGGGCGTTTTGATCATCGAGGCGATGGCGCAGCTTGGGGGCATTCTCATGCTGAAGAAAAGCAACCGCGAAGGCGGACTGGCGTATTTGGCGGCGATTAATCACGCCCGCTTCCGAAAAATGGTGGTACCCGGGGATCAGCTCGAGATGCACATCGAAGTGTTGAAGGAGAAAACGAAGGTAGGCCTTATCAAAGGCACCGCCAAAGTCGAGGGTCAGCCCGTCTGCGAAGCGGAAATCATGTTTAGTTTCGCGGACTGAGAAAAGCATTTTCAAGAGATTTAAAAAATGAGTTCGGCCAAGAACGTGAAAATTCATCCTTCTGCAATCGTTGCCCCGAGTGCCGAATTGGCCGAAGGGGTCGAGATCGGGCCTTATTCGATCATCGGACCGAATGTACGGATCGGCCGCATGACGCGCATCTCGAACGCGGTCGTGGTCGAAGGGAAGACGACGATCGGGGAGCGTTGCCTGATTCATACGGGAGCGTGCCTCGGAACGGCGGCTCAAGTCAAAAAGGAAATTCCGTTCGATACGTTTTTAAAAATAGGCAACGACAACGTCATTCGCGAGTACGTCACGATGAACCCGGCTATTTTCGAAAATCAATCGACGGTGATCGGAGACCGAAATTTCTTCATGATAGGCTGTCATGTCGCGCACGATTGCCGCATCGGCAGCGATATCGTCATCGCCAATACCGTGGCTTTGGCGGGTCACGTGACGGTCGAAGATCGCGTCGTCATGGGGGGATCGGCCGCCGTGCACCAGTTTACGCGCATCGGCACTTTATCGATCGTCGGCGGGCTTTCGAAAGTGATCATGGATGTGCCGCCGTATTCAATGTGTGACGGTCATCCGGCCCGGTTTTATGGATTGAATGCGATCGGTTTGCGACGCGCGGGATATTCGGCTGAGCGGATGAAGAAAGTGAAGGACGCGCTCAAGATATTACTATCTTCGTTGAAAAGGGCGCAGGCTCTCGAGGATCTCAAGGCGCGTTTTAAGGACGACGCTGATGTCGGCCATTTAATCGAGTTTGCAAAAAATTCTAAACGGGGGCTTTGCCGCCGCGTATTGCGTTCTCATGACGATGTGGTGGAATAACTTTTTTTCGCGTCGGTTCGGGCTGATCGCCGGGCAGGGAGAATTCCCGGTTTTGGTGGCCCAATCGGCGGCGGCGATGGGAAAGCCGATCACCGTCATCGGGATCGAAGACGTCACGGATCGGTCGATCGAAGCGCATGCGAAAGAAACGCATTACGTTCGTTTCGGCGAACTCGAAAAATTGATCGAACTTCTGAAGCGGCTGGGAATCCGCCGGGTTCTTTTTGCGGGAGGCGTTCCCAAAAAAAATATCTTTAAGCCTGATTTTCGCATGGACTCCGAAGCGGCCAAACTGATCGGGCAGCAAAAAGACCGCGGGGATGACCGGCTTTTGCGGGCGTTGGCTCTTTTTCTCAAAGTTCGATGCGGTGTGCGCGTCGTAGACGGCCGCGGATACTTGAAGGACATGATCGCCTTTAAAGGGGTATTGACGCGCCGGCTTCCCGATCAGCGGGAATGGGACGATCTTTTGCTGGGATGGAAAGCCGCCAAAGCGATCGGAAATCTCGATATCGGACAAAGTGTGATCGTGAAGGAAAAAGTGATTCTCGCGGTCGAAGGGATTGAAGGTACCGATGAGGCGATCTTGCGGGGAGGCCGGTTTGGTAAGACCGGATCGGTCGTCGTCAAAGTCTCGAAGCCCAATCAGGATCTGCGTTTTGATCTGCCCTGCGTGGGCCCGGCGACGTTGAAGACGATGCAGGAGGCCGGATGCAATGTGCTCGGCATCGAGGCGGGAAAGACACTGGTGCTTTTTAAGGATAAGTTTATCGAAGAGGCGGATCGCCTCGGTATGACGGTCGTGGGTCTACCGCGGTAAAATGATCGAGAGGAACCTATGACGGGATTCGATCCTGATAATCGGCGATCAAAACAAGCAAGGTCTTGAGCTCAAAGACGCGCTCAAGAAAGAGACGCATTTTTCCGTGCAAGTCGCGGCGAAAAATCCCTTCGTTGAAGGGGGCGATCGCCGTCCGGATCTGATCGTTCTCAATCCCAAAGCAACCTACACGGAAGCGCTCGAAACGTATTATGCTCTTAAAAAAGAGCCGCAAAGCCAGGATATTCCGATTCTCCTTCTCGTGGACGAAGCCGAGATGAAACATGCGGATTTGCCTTCGGGGATCGAGGATATTCTTTACCGTCCGCTTCGTTTTCCCGAATCGATCATTCGCGTACAAATGGCGTTCAAGAAAGCGCACCGGATCGACCAAAAAAATCTCATTCAAAGCGGAAAGATCACGATCGACGTGGCTCGATACGAGGTACGCGTCGGCGACCGCAAGATCGATTTGACCTATACGGAATTTGAATTGCTCAAATTTCTGTGTTCAAATCCCGGGACTGCTTTCACGCGGGAAGTGCTTCTCAATAAAGTTTGGGGCTATGAGTATTACGGCGGCACGCGTACCGTCGACGTTCACATCCGGCGTCTGCGATCAAAGATCGAAGGAAAGTCCGTCACCTTTATCGAAACGGTCCGGAATATCGGGTACAAATTGATTTGTGAGGATTGATCGCATCCATGTCCCTTTTTAAAAAAATAAGAACGACTCTCGTCGGCAAAGCGCGAAACCCGCTCGATCGAAGCGTGTTCCACAGCATTTCGCTTGTCGCAATTCTCGCCTGGATCGGACTGGGCGCCGACGGTCTTTCGTCTTCGTGTTACGGTCCCGAAGAAGCTTATCTGGCTCTGGGGCAACACGTCTATTTGAGCGTGTTTGTGGCGCTGGCGACGATGTTGACGGTCTTCATCATCAGCGCCAGTTATTCGCAGATCATCGACCTGTTCCCGAGCGGCGGGGGCGGATATCTGGTCGCAAGTAAGCTCCTTTCTCCTTCGGCCGGCATGGTCTCGGGATGTGCACTCATGATCGATTACGTGTTGACGATCACGATTTCCGTGGCCAGCGGAACGGATGCGCTCTTCAGTTTTCTGCCTTTGCCGTGGCATGCCCACAAACTGGCGTTTTCGGTTTTTGGGGTCCTGGTCCTGATGATTCTCAATATGCGGGGCGTAAAAGAATCGGTTGTACCGCTCATCCCAATTTTCATGCTGTTTCTGATCACGCACATCTTCGTCATCGTTTACGCGCTCGTCACCCACGTGGCGAACGTTCCGAGTTTTGCGCAGACTCTCCATACGGATCTTTCGCGTACGCATGCGGAGTTGGGAACGTTGGGATTGTTTTTTCTCGTGATGCGATCCTACAGTTTGGGTGCCGGTACGTACACGGGAATCGAGGCCGTCAGCAATGGACTTCCGATCCTGAGGGAGCCCCGAGTCCGAACGGGAAAGCGCACGATGCGCTATATGGCCGTTTCGCTGGCCTTCACCGTTTTTGGCCTGTTGATCGCTTATTTATTCTTCAACGTCCAGCCACAATCCGGAAAGACGCTGAATGCGGGCCTTTTCGAGGCGATCTCGAGTGGCTGGAAGTTTGGCCCCCAGTTTGTCTGGGTGACGCTTCTGACCGAAGCACTTCTTCTTTTCGTCGCGGCGCAAACCGGTTTTCTCGGAGGACCGAGGGTGTTGGCCAGCATGGCGCTCGATCGTTGGTTCCCCACGCGGTTTGCGTCCCTCAGCGATCGTTTGGTGACGCAGAACGGGATTTTGTTGATGGGCGGAGCCGCCATCATCACGATGGTTCTCACGAAGGCCTCGGTGCGATTTCTCGTCGTCCTTTACAGTATCAACGTGTTCATCACATTCTGTCTTTCTCAGTTGGGCATGGTCCGGCATTGGTGGATGAATCGGCGGCAAGTTCGGGGTTGGGTCTATCGTCTTTTCGTCAATGGGATCGGTCTTTTATTGACTGGGTTTATTCTGCTGTCCGTCGTGGTGTTGAAATTCAATGAGGGCGGATGGATGACGATTTTCGTGACGCTCGGTCTGGTCGCCGTGGCGATCGGCATCAAACGGCATTATTGGCACACGGTTCAACTTCTACGTCGTTTGAACGATTTGGTCCAGGTTGCCTCGGCAAGCATTCCCAAGACCGAACTGGCTCCCGCAACACCCGATTTCAGGGCCAAAACGGCGGTGCTTTTGGTGAACGGGTTCAATGGGCTGGGGCTTCACACGCTTTTCAACATCATCCGTTTTTTTGGAAATGAGTTTCATAATTTTGTCTTCATCCAGGTCGGCGTGCTCGATGCGGGAAATTTCAAAGGATCCGAAGAGGTGACCCATCTGCAAGGGCAAATCGAGAAAGAGGTGGACCGTTACGTTCAATTTATGCGATCTCAGGGTTATTATGCCGAAGGTCGAACGATCATCGGAACGGATGTGATCGGAGAAATCGAAAAATTGGCTCCGGCCATTCTCGTCAAATTCCCGACGACGGTTTTCTTCGGCGGACAGCTCGTTTTTCCCAGAGAATCGATCTTTACGAGGTGGCTGCACAACTATACGGTTTTTACCATGCAGAGGCGGTTTTACAGTCAGGGGATCCCATTTGTGATTTTACCGATCCGGGTTTGAGATGCGGATCTCAAAAATGAAGGAGAGCGTTCGTGCAGAATAAAACGCCCGTGCGAAACGGAAAAGAATTCGTTCTAAAAAAAGCCAAAGATCTGAACGTGAAATTTATCCGTCTTTGGTTTTCGGACATCCTGGGGCTCCTGAAGAGCTTCGCGATCACGATTGATGAGCTCGAAGACACCCTGAACGAGGGCAAGTTCTTCGACGGCAGTTCGATCGAAGGGTTTGCGCGCGCCAGCGAAGCGGACATGCGCGCGTTTCCCGACCCCACGACGTTTCAGGTCCTTCCTTGGCGTCCGAAAGAAAATGCCGTGGCCCGCATGTTTGCCGAAGTGACCGATGCGGAAGGCCGTCCGTTTTCGGGCGACCCGCGTCAATGTCTCAAACGGCAGTTGAAAAAAGCGGCCGACTTGGGATTCACGTTTTACGTCGGTCCCGAGATCGAGTTTTTCTATTTCGAAAACGCCGAAGGAACGAAGCCCCTCGACAAAGGCGGCTATTTCGACCTGACTCCGCTCGATGCGGGATCCGACCTTCGCCGAGAGACCGTTCTCATGCTCGAGGAAATGGGGATCGGCGTTCAGTCCAGTCATCACGAGGTCGCGCCCAGCCAGCATGAGATCGGGCTTCGGTATACCGACGCGCTCACCATGGCGGACAATGCGACGACCTACCGGCTCGTCGTCAAAGAAATCGCGTTGAAAAACGGTTTTTATGCGACGTTTATGCCCAAACCCGCGAAAGATCTTTGCGGCAGCGGCATGCATGTCCATCAGTCGCTTTTTAAGGGCGATCAGAACGCGTTTTACGATAAGAACGATCCCTACCACCTTTCCAAAACGGCCAAACACTATATCGCGGGTCTTTTGAAGTATGCTCCGGAGATCTGCATCGTGACGAATCAGTGGGTGAATTCGTATAAGCGCCTCATTCCCGGATACGAGGCCCCGCTGCACGTTTCCTGGGCCCGGTGCAATCCCCAGGCGCTTGTGCGCGTACCCTCCACCAAACCCGGGCGTCCGAATGCGACGCGCGTGGAACTTCGCTCTCCCGACGCGGCGTGCAATCCGTATCTGGCGTTTTCCGTGATGCTCGCGGCCGGGCTCGAGGGAATCAAAAAAGAATACAAGCTTCCCGAAGCGCTCGAGGGAGATTTGAATAAAATGACCGATGCCGAGAAACAAAAGCGCGGCGTATCCACGCTTCCCTCGAGTTTGGGCGAAGCGATCAAGCTGGCCGAGGGCAGTTCCTTCTTGCGCCAGGCTCTCGGGGATCACATCTACCAGTCGCTCATCGAGAATAAGAAAATCGAGTGGCGCGATTACTGCGCGGAAGTCACGGGTTACGAACGGGACAAATACCTTCCGGTTTTGTAGGAAAGGTTAAAGACCGAGCGTTTTCAGTACTTCTTCGGCGGCGCGGCGGCTGGCTCCGCCCGATCCCAGTCGGGACGACACCTCGCGCAAATCCCGCTTCATCGTTTCCCAACGGACCCGATCGGATAGAATCGTCACGGCTTCGGCGGCAATCGGATCGGCCGCGGCTTTTTGTTGCAAGAGCTCGGGGCAGACGGATCGGCCCAGTACGATATTCGGCAAGCCGAGAAAAGGCACGCGAATCAGGAGTTTGGCGAAGACGTACGTCAAAAAACTTCCGCGGTTCGAAATGATCATGGGCACTCCCAGAAGCGCGCATTCGAGCGTGGCCGTTCCCGAACACACCAGAGCCAAATCGCACGATCCGATCGTTTCATACCGGTTTTCCGTCACCCATTCGAGTTTGACGTTCCGCCGCCCCAAAAGCCGTTCGTAAAAAGACCGGTCCTGAGTGGGGGACTGGACGAGAAAAAATCGCGCCAATGGAAACAGACGCGCTATTTTCTCGGCGGCGCCGAGAAAAGCGGGAAGCAGCATCTCCAGCTCGCCTTTTCTCGAGCCGGGCATGAGAGCGATTCGCTTCTCCTTTTCGGTCCAGGCTCGCCGCTCGTTTTCCGCGATCAGATCTTTCAGGGGATGTCCGACGAACGAAACGGGGATCGCGTGTTTTTCGTAAAGGTCTTTTTCGAATTCGAAAAAGACGAGAACTTTTTGCACAAACCGTTTCATCTCGAATACGCGTTGGGGAGCCCAGGCCCATAATTGCGGAGAAACGTAATAAACGATGGGAATTCCGAGCCGGTTGATTTTTTTCCCGATGTGAAAATTAAAACCCGGGTTATCGATGAGCACGACCAGGTCCGGGCGGACGCGCTTGAGAGAGTCCAATAGGATTTTTTCGGCTCGACGATAAAGAGGGATTTTACAGATGGCCTGTGTCAGCCCGGTCGCGTGAAAACGCGCGAGGTCATAAAATCCGAGCGCTCCCGTGTCGCGGATGTGATCGCCGCCGACGCCGTGGATTTCGAGACGATCGCCCGCCGCGTTCTTCAGTTCTTCGATGAGGTGCTTGCCGTGGAGGTCGCCCGAGGCCTCGCCGGCGAGAATGAATATTTTTTTTCGCATATCGACCCGTCTCAGCGGGCACCGTTTTTTTGGCGGTGAATCTGGCCGGAGATATCGAGGGCCACGGCGAGGGCTTGGCGCGCATCCTCGCCGCCCACGAGCGGTTTTCGCCCCGTGTGTACGCAGTCGACGAAATCCGCAATTTCTTCCTTCAGCGAATCGCCTTTGGTGATGTCCATCTTTTTGTGACGAATGTGCGTACCCTCTTTATGGTAAATCTCGGCTTCTTGGGTGACATAATCGAGAGAGATATAGGCGTCGTCCTGAAAGATTCTAATTTTTCGCATCGTATCCGGAGTGATACGGCTTGCCGTGAGATTGCACACGGCCTGGTTGGCGAAGCGTACGCGGGCGTTGGCGATGTCTTCGGTTTTCGAAAGGACGAAGGCGCCGACCGCATCGATGGTCTGTACCGGAGAACCCACCAAACTCAAAACGATGTCGATGTCGTGGATCATGAGATCCAGCGTCACGCCGACATCGGCAACGCGCGGCTGGTAAGGGCCGAGGCGATGACATTCGATGAAACGGGGTTGCTTGACGATTTCCCGGACGGTCCGGAGCGCCGCATTATACCGTTCGATGTGTCCGACTTGAATGATGAGATTCTTTTCTTTGGCCAGAGCCAGCAGCGCATCCGCCTGGGAGAGATCCGTCGTGATGGGTTTCTCGATCAAAAGATGGCAGCCGCCTTCCAGAAAATCCTTCGAGATCGCATAATGGAGATGGGAGGGGACGGCGATGCTGGCCGCGTCGACCGATCCGAGGAGCTGACGGTAATCGGTAAAAGCCTTGGTGCCGAGCGCAAGGGCCGTTTCATGGGCTTTCGATTCGACGGTATCGCACACGCCCACCAGTTCGACGCCGTGAGTTTTGGCATACGTGGCCGCGTGTCGAGAGCCGAGCTTACCGGACCCGATCACCGCGACGCGAAGTTTTCGTGCGGTCAAGGAACGCCTCCTATTAAAGCCGTATTGTAGCACAATGGGGCCGGGAACGTTCCCGGCCCCGGTGGCTGACAGGCCGCCCAATGTATGCTATGATTTCCCTGACATTTTCCCGTGAATCAATCCATTCAGAATTATAAACGGATGATCGGACTCGTACGGCCTCATTTAATGAGGCTGTACGCGGCTTTTTTTGCCATGATGATGAATTCCGTTTTCAGCGGTCTGCCGATCATTGGTCTTATTATTCCCTTTGTCGACACGATTTTGGCGGGAAGGCCGATCGTCCTGCCGCATCAGGAACAACTGCCGGCTTTTCTCGTCGACCTCGTATTTCGCATGAATTCCATGTCGCGCTGGGCACTGCTCAACTGGCTCATCGTCATTACGGTCATCGTTTCGTTCATCCGGCTGGTTTTTGAATATTTCCAATCGTACCTCATGAATGACGTCAGCCAACGCGTCATTCGCGATTTACGCAACAGCGTGTACGCCAAAATCGTCTCTTTGCCTCTGGGTTTCTTCGGTCGTTCACAAACGGGAGCTCTCGTCTCGAGGATCACCTACGATACGACCGTCATCCGCGACGCGATTTCGGAAGGCCTGACGGATTTCCTGTTTCAGCCGATCCAGGTCGTCGTGAATGTCGTCGCGCTCCTTTTCGTGAAATTCGTTTTCGACATTCCCTGGTCCCTCGTCGGAGTCATTTTCCTGCTTTTACCGCTCGTCGTTTTTCCCGTGTTGCGCGTCGGAAAACGTCTGAAAAAAATAAGCCGGGCCAGCCAGGAACAGGTTGCGCGAATCAATTCGACTCTCTTCGAGTCGTTTTCGGGAATCCGGATCGTGCAGGGCTTCAGCATGGAGAAATACGAAAGGGAGCGTTTTGCCGGTCAGAATCATTCTTTATACAAGACGATGATGCTCTCGATCAGCCGGATGATCATTGTCAGTCCCTTGACGGAATTCATCGGTTTTTGCTGCTTGGGCGCGGTACTCTGGATCGGCGGCAAAGAAGTGATCAACAACCATATGTCTCCGGGCGCTTTTTTGGCGTTTCTCGTGGCTCTTTTTTCGCTTTTGCGTCCGTTTAAGCGTCTGAGCCGGGTTTACGGAATCAATCAGCATGCGATGGCCGCGGCGGAACGTATTTTTGAAATTCTCGACACTCCGAACGAAATTATCGATGCCTCCGATGCGAGAGACTTGGCGCCCGTCAAAAAAGAAATCTGTTTCGAGCGTGTTTCTTTCGGCTACGGGAACGACAAGCGGGTTTTTGAAGAAATCGACCTGAAGGTAAAAGTGGGCGAGATCATCGCCATCGTCGGCCCCAGCGGTGTCGGCAAGACGAGTCTGGTGAATCTTCTTCCGCGGTTTTATGACCCGGTCTCAGGGAAAATTCTGATCGATGGCAAAGATATCAAACAAGCGACGATCAAGTCGTTGAGGGATCAGATCGGGTTGGTGACTCAGGAGACGATCCTGTTCAATGACACGATCAGCGCCAATATCGCCTATGGCCGGTTTAAGACGGCCCAAGCGGACATCCAAAAGGCGGCTGAAATTGCCAATGCCCATGGGTTTATTTCGAAGTTGCCTCAAGGCTATCAAACCGTCGTCGGAGATCGCGGTTTTCGCCTGTCCGGGGGCGAAAAACAAAGAATCTCGATCGCAAGGGCGGTTTTGAAGAATCCGCCCATTCTCGTTTTGGACGAAGCCACCTCGGCTCTCGATTCCGAATCCGAAGTGCTGGTGCAAGAGGCGATCCATAATTTGATGAGAGGGCGCACGGTGTTCGTTATTGCGCATCGCCTTTCAACGATTAAAGATGCGCACCGTATCCTTGTCCTGAACCAGGGGTGCATCGCCGAAATCGGCACGCACGAAGAGCTTCTGGCCCGGAATGGGATTTATAAGCGGCTTTATGAGCTTCAATTCAAGGTTTAACCCCGCCTAAACCCTGTCCACCCGACCCTTTTTTGACCCCTTTTTCCCCTTGTTTGTCGGTCGAAGTTTGGTATAATTAAGCATTTCCAAAAGCCATCCAAACAGGCCAAAGGGGTCTTTTTTTGATGGTTAGGCACGAAGGGTTCCGGAATGATCCGGAGCAGGGAAAAACGGCCTTCCGTGCATAAGTTATTTAATATAAATAGCTTATGTGTTCCCATTAATGGAGGATGTATACGTGGATAAGAAAGCACTGATTCAAAATCTTCTCGAGGCCGGGGTCCATTTCGGTCACCAGACCAAGAAATGGAATCCCAAGATGAAGCCGTTCATTTACGGCGAAAAAAACGGGATTTATATTCTCAATCTCGATAAGACGGCCGACTATCTCATCAAAGCCTGCAATTTCATCCGTCAGGCGGCTTCCCAAAATTTGCCCGTTCTGTTCGTCGGGACCAAGCCCCAGGCACAGGAAATCGTGCAATCCGAAGCCAAACGCGCGGGGATGTATTTTGTCGTTCATCGCTGGCTCGGCGGAACGCTCACCAACTATATGACGATCCGCAACAGTGTTCGCCGTTACAAGAGTCTTTTGACGATGCGCGAAGACGGTACGTTCGCGGCATTGACGAAAAAAGAGGTTTCCGAGCTCGAGAAGGAAATCACCAAGCTCGAGAAAAATCTCTGCGGGGTTTCGGAAATGGGACGCTTGCCGGGTGTCCTCGTGGTCGTGGATGCTAAAAAAGAAGACATCGCGATCAAAGAAGCGAACCGTCTTGGGATTCCCGTCGTGGCGATGGTGGATACGGACTCGGACCCGGATTCGGTCGAGTACCCCGTTCCGGCCAACGACGATGCGATCCGTTCGATTCGTCTGGTAATGAGTTTGCTCGTGGATTCAATCCTCGAAGGGGTTCAGAAGGTTGATCGCGCCGGTCAAAAGACCGTGGCCGCCTCGGAGACCGCGCAAGCGGCCGCCGCTTCGAAAGTTTAAGGAGTTATTATGGAACGCATCAAAGAATTAAGAGAACGTACGGGCGCCGGCATTATGGATTGTAAAGCGGCGCTGGCGGCTTCGAATAACGATCTCGAGCAGGCCGTCGATTTCCTGAGAAAGAAGGGGATGGCCCAGGCCGCGAAAAGAGCGGGACGCGAAGCCAAAGAAGGGCTCGTGGTTTCGAAGATTAGCGGCAAGAAGGCCGCGCTCGTCGAAGTGAATTGCGAGACGGATTTCGTCGCGAGAACCGAAGATTTCCGGAAGCTGGCCAATCTGGCTCTCGAAGAAACGCTGGCGCAGGGGGAAAAGGCCCTGACTTCCGATAAGATCTCTCAATGTCTGGCCGAGCTTTCGGGCAAGATCGGCGAGAAGCTCGTCGTGCGTCGCGCCAAAGTCATCGAAACGCCGAAAGGAACGCTGTTCAGCTACATTCATTCCAACCAAAAACTTGGAATTCTCCTCGAGATGGAGTCGCAGAAGGATGTGACGCTTCAAAACGCGGATTTCCAGGAGTTGGGCAAGAATCTGGCTATGCAAGTCGCGGCAAGCAATCCGCTTTGCCTCGACCGCGCAGGCGTTCCCGCCGATGTTCTCGAGCGCGAAAAAGGGATTTATCGCGAAGAGATCAAGGGGAAGCCCGAAGCGATCGTCGAAAAAATCCTTCAGGGCAAACTCGCCAAGTTTTATCAGGGCAGCTGCCTCCTCGAGCAGCCGTTTATCAAAGACGATAAGGTTTCGGTCAAGGATCTCATTGCCCAGGCCGAAAAAAAGATCGGGGATGCCATCCAGGTCAAGCGGTTTGTCCGTTTTCAGCTCGGAGAAACGGTCGCCGCTTAAATAAGGAAACGTCTTATGACGCCAGAAAAGCACTACAAGCGCGTGCTCTTGAAACTGAGCGGCGAAGCCCTCCAGGGGCGCGAGGGATACGGAATCGATCCCCGCGTCGTGGATGATATCGCTCGCCAACTCAAAGAGGTCAAGGATCTTGGAGTGGAACTGGCGGTCGTGATCGGCGGAGGAAACATCTTCCGCGGGTTTGAGGCCGAATCCGGCGGGATGGATCGGGCGACGGCCGATTATATGGGCATGCTCGCGACCGTCATCAACGGTATGGCGCTTCAAGATGCATTGGAGCGTAAGGGTGTTTTCACCCGCGTGCAAACGGCGATTGCGATGTCGGCTCTCGCGGAACCCTATATTCGCCGACGGGCGATCCGGCACCTCGAAAAAGGCCGGATTGTCATTCTAGCGGGCGGAACGGGAAATCCGTATTTTACGACGGACACCGCCGCGGCGCTTCGGGCGATCGAACTGGGGGCAGACGTGATTCTCAAAGCCACGAAAGTGGACGGGATTTACGACGCGGACCCGAAAAAAGTGAAGAACGCCAAGCGTTTCACGCGTTTGCGTTACATGGATGTTTTGAAGAAGAGGCTGAAAGTGATGGATGCAACGGCGATCAGCCTTTGCATGGACAACGAACTGCCCATCATCGTGTTTGATTTGATGAAACAGGGGAATATCCGAAGGGCGATCCTCAAACAAAACATAGGGACCATCGTAGACAAATGATAAGCGCTCAAACGATCTTGAAAGAAACCGAAGACAAGATGAAGAAGTCGCTCGAAGTCGTCCAGATGAATTTTTCGGGTGTGCGTACGGGCCGGGCGAATTCGGGTATGGTCGAAAATATTCGGGTCGATTATTACGGCACGCCGACTCCGATGAAGCAGGTTGCGAATATCACGATCCCCGAGCCCCGGATGATTTTGATCCATCCTTGGGACGCGTCGCAGCTCAAGGCCGTCGAAAAGGCGATCCTCGATTCGGATCTGGGGATCAGTCCGATGATCGACGGAAAATTCGTAAGATTGGTGGTTCCGTCGCTCACGCGTGAACGCCGTGAAGAGCTCGTCAAGATCGTTCATAAGCAGGCCGAAGAGGGTCGCGTGGCGCTACGGTCGATTCGTCGCGAGTCGAACGAACGCGTCAAGCAGGTCGAGAAAGAAAAGACGATCACTGAGGACGAGAGTTTCAAGGCCCAGGCGGAAATCCAAAAGCTGACCGATAAGTATATCCAGCTGATCGATCAAGCCCAAGCCGCCAAAGAAAAAGAACTCATCCAAAATTAAAAAAGTCGAGAGCCGATAGCTCAGTCGGTAGAGCACTGCCCTTTTAAGGCAGGTGTCCTGGGTTCGATCCCCAGTCGGCTCACGTTTTTGTTTTGCGAACTCGATGTCGTTGACGGGGGCGCAGGAGTTCGGAAGCACCCCGCGCATTCTCGCCACCCCCTCACCCGACCCCAATCCGGACAGATTCAAAATCTCATCGTTTGTTGTATCTTCAATAGATATAAATACTTCCAAAGTGTCTTTTGAGAACACTATCTTTCGTATTACCCTTTTCACGGCAAGGCATTTTTCAATCTGAGTCGAATTTTCCATCTTGTTTTTGAACTCCATCAGTACCTGTTGGACTCGGTTAGCGAGCTTTTCTGAGGACACCTCCGTGGGTTCAATTCCCGATCCGTGGGGTATTTTATGGACCAATCTGAAGACAAGATTATCAATATATTGCCGGTCTTGCGAGATTCTTGAAAGATTCTCAATTATGAATAATTCGATTTTTTCTGCGTTTACCTCTCGGACCGAACAAACGGCATTTTTTCCTTCTTTTGCGACCTTATTGCATTTGTAGTAATAATATCTTCTTTTGATTTTATTAGTGAAGACATTCGTCATGGAAGATTCACAGCTCCCGCATTTGACAAGACCGCTTAAAAGAAATTCCTTGTACAGCCGTTTTTTTCGTACCTTTTTCGTTGTCAAAGATTGAGCTTCATTAAAGATCTCTTTAGAAATAATTGGCTCGTGCAATCCATCAAAAACCTTTTCGTTCCATTTAATTTTTCCTATGTAGACGGGGTTTCTCAAAATTCTAAAGACAGAATTAAGCGGGTAGGGGGTATCGTTGTATACCTTCATGATATTTTCTTCTTTTATTCGTTTCATTACGGCGACTATTGATCCGGTCGCTATAAATTCTTCAAACATTAAGCGGACAAATGGCGCCGTTTTTTTATCAATGAGAAGTTTTTTGTCTTCGTTCTTATATCCAAAGGGCGCTCTGCCACCGTACCATATACCTTTTATGGCCATCTGCTCGATTTTGTGTTTGATCCTCTCCGAACCCATCTCTCTTTCAAACTGGGCGAAGGTGAGCATGATATTGCGAAGAAGCCGCCCGGACGGGGAAGAGGTGTCAAATCTCTCTGTAACCGAGATATATGAAACATTGTATTTCTCAAAGAATTCGATGACAGAATAAAAGTCTTTAAGTGACCTCGTGAATCGGTCTATCTTGTAGGTCAAAACCACATCGATTTTCTTTTGAGTGATGTCCTTGAACAATTGTTGCAGTGAAGGCCTTTCAAGATCTTTGCCGCTAAATGCCGGATCGGAGTACTCTTTTGTGAATTCTAAATCCTCTTGGCTCTTGATGAAGGACATAATTCTGTCCCTTTGGGCGTCGCAAGAGCTGTATTCTGCTTCGTTTTGCATCGATGTTGAAACGCGAGAATAAATTGCGCATCTTTTTTTCATTATTTTTTCCTTTCGTCCAAAACCGTTGAATTAGAGCAAGCCGTTCGATAGTCCTGATAATTTTTGACTTCAAGAAAACCATTTCCCTTACTAACTAAAATGAATTCACCATTAACCTTTGTGCGTCCGTGGTGCCTTGTCATGTTCCACGATCAATATTTCACATGAAATCCAATCTGTTTTTTGGTTTTTGGCTCCGGGTGAAGAATTTCGCGGATGGCGTCAAAGACCAGTTTGAAATGACCATCGTATTTTTTCTCCATCTCGTCGATCTTTTTTTGGAGGTTTTTATGAGTCAGCAGTATTTCTTTGATCCGGATAAACGTGCGCATGATTTCAATGTTGACCTGAACCGCTCTCTGGCTATGAAGAACAGAGCTAATCATCAAAATGCCATAGTCTGTAAAGACTCTGGGTCTTATTTGGGTGCCGCCGCGGTTTGGTCTTCCAATTTGGAATACCAAACTTTTAAACTCATGAGGGTTTAATTGAAACATGAAGTCACCGGGGAAACGCTCAAGGTTTCTCATGACGGCCTTGTTTAGGTTGCCGGTAGTCACCCCATACAGATTGGCTAGGTCGCGGTCCAGCATTACTTTCTTGCCGCGGATGAGATAGATTTTTCTTTCGATAACCTCATGAGACAGATACGACGAGACTTGAACGGATTTATTTTTTTGCATTGTCAAACCCTCTCTTTATCAATGAAAATAAGTTAACGGTTTAAACTATTTTCATCGAGATGGGCTCGACTACTTCGACCACAAAAATTAGCGGTGGGCTTCAGTGGCTAGGGGAAGGAACTAGCGTTATTATGTCTTTTGGATTTTGTTCTGTAAAGCAGTTTTTTTTCGGCGTGCTTTTTTTGGTTGCCGTAGTTTTTTGAAAGAATTTTTGTCTATTGAAGATACAACAAACGATGAGATTTTGAATCTGTCCGGATTGGGGTCGGGCGAGGGGGTGGCGAGAATGCGCGGGGTGCTTCCGAACTCCTGCGCCCCCGTCAACGACATCGAGTTCGCAAAACAAAAACGTGATGAGACTCAAATCTCTTCAAACAGCTTGAATGAGCCTCGTACAATATCGGTGATTTTACCACATAACCTTTTATCCAGGACACTTCTAAAATCATAAAACTGCAGAACCGTACCCTTGA
>Ga0172375_10005815_pt1 | contig 17578 bp, 16 predicted proteins | sample LakKiv1m_FD_114537 | JGI IMG/M metagenome (GOLD analysis project Ga0172375, IMG submission 114537) | Freshwater microbial communities from Kabuno Bay, South-Kivu, Congo - kab_092012_11.1m | ecosystem: Environmental > Aquatic > Freshwater > Lake | place: Democratic Republic of the Congo...
ATCTCTTGATCGGAAGTTCCGCCGCGGTTCGCCTCGTCGCACGTCTCTTTGAGCCGATGCGACGATACTGTCGGAACAACCCTTGAAACTGAGAAGCGTAGTGATGTTGCAAAGAACATCAATCTAGAGACACCGGATATAGCTTCAACGACCATTTCGACTCAGCAAGTGGAACGACAGGACAACCAGGTCAAAACGACCTCCGTAGTTGTTGCCGTGGTAGTCTGCCGACAGGTAATCGAGAGATGGGTCAAGATAAACTCCCAATTTAATCCTCGAAGACACCGCCTGACACCTGATTCCTGAATTTAGCCTTTGGATATTGAGTGTTGGACTTGGATATTGGATATTCTTTGTTATCGGATCGTGAATGCCCAGGGATTATACTGGTTGTTAAAGAATCGGCGGAAAGCATGCGAATTGCGGTAATAGGGGTGATGTGGCTTTTGATTGTTGTCGGGGTATCGGGTGTCGCGATCCTTAACCGGCGTCGGCCTTCATCCGAACATGCCGCGCTTTGGAAGAAAACAGGGTGGTACATTGTCATTGTGAATGCCGTGGTATTCGCCATCGGCTTCGGACCGGGCCGGATATGGCCGGTGCTGGCGTGTGCAATTGTCGGCGCCGGTTTGTTTGAGCTGCTCTTCCTGCACTATTCCAACCCGCAGCGCAGTTTGCCCGTGATAGCTCTTGCCCTGCCTGTTTACGTCTTGATCGGGGCTTTGTTCCTGCTTTTTGCGGTCACTGTCTGGCGGGACATGCAGTTGCTGGTCTACGCAGGAGTCGCTGTGTTCGATGGATTTTCGCAGGTGACCGGTCAATTGGCGGGCCGCCGCAAGCTTGCGCCGTCGATAAGTCCGGCCAAGACCATTGAAGGCGCTTTTGGCGGTTTCATCATGACCATGCTTGCGGTTGTCTTTCTCGGCCGTTTCGCCGGATGGTCCACGGGCGAATCCGCCGGGATTGGCGCAGGGATCGCGATTTCAGCGCTCTTCGGCGATCTGCTGGTTTCTCTCTTCAAGCGCACGGAAGGAGCAAAGGACTTCGGCAGGATTCTTCCGGGACAGGGCGGAGTCCTGGACAGGTTCAACAGTTTCCTCGCTGCGGGCGCGTGCTGGATCGTGATAGCCGCATTGAGTCTCGATAGCGGCGGCACTTCCGGCTCCGCACTGGCTGTGATCCTGTTCGTGGCAGTACTGCTTGCAGCCGAGGTTGTACACGGCAGGGGAAACGTGGCGGTGGAATGGACGAGGAAGGCGGCGCATTCTGCGGCATGCCTGGCGGTGCTTGCGTTTCCCGCGCTGGGAATCAGGAGTTGGCAGGCCGTGATCCTTGGCGTCGTTTTCGGGCTGGTTATCTACTCTACAAAGCGCCTTGGATTCATGCGCTCGATTCATGCGACCGGACGCGAATCTGTCGGCAGTTTCTTCATGCCGGTGTCGCTTGCGTTGTGTTGCGTGATTTACGCGGCAACGGGCAGTGTTACATTGTTCCGGATTCCAATCCTGATCCTGGCGCTTGCGGACCCGGCTGCGGCAATAATCGGGAAGACCTGGCCGGTCGGGCCGTTCGTGGTCCGTGGCAGCAGGAAAACCCTGGGGCCGGATCGGCGGCGTTTTTCCTGACCGCATTTGCGGTCGCAGCGTGTTTCAGCGGCGGTATCAATTCGCGCGTGCTTGTCGGGTCCGCGATAATAGCCGCAATTACGACCGGCGTCGAAGCTCTCAGTCCGCGGGGTAGCGATAACCTGACTGTTCCCGTTGCAACGCTGGCGGCCCTCTGGGCCCTTGGCTGGTGAACAGGGTGTAAGTCGCGGTAGTACGCGAAGTTGTTCCGCCCAAAAGGTAGACTGTTCCAGACTCCTGAATGATGGGCCTCGAACAGTTCTACCAGGGTGTTTGTAATGACAATCGGATCAGGCGATCGTGATGTTTTCGATCTTGATTTCCTTCACGGGCCGGTCACGCGGGTCGGTCTGGGCCTTGCCTATGGCCTCAACCACGTCCATGCCCGTCTTCACTTTTCCGAAGACTGCATGTTTGCCGTCCAGCCACGGGGTTGCCGCTAGGGTAATGAAGAACTGGGATCCGCCGGTATCCGGGCCGGCATTGGCCATTGATAGGACTCCCTTGCCGTCATGCTTAAGGTCTTTATGGAATTCGTCCTTGATTTTATAACCCGGCCCGCCGGTTCCAGTGCCTTGCGGACATCCGCCCTGGATCATGAAATCCTCGATAATACGATGAAATACCAGTCCGTTATAAAACCCCTTGTTCACGAGGCTGATAAAATTCCCGGTCGTCACCGGCGCCTTGTCCTCAAACAATTCTATGCTGAAACTGCCTTTATTCGTCTTGAATGAAGCGGTTCTATTCATGTTGTCTCCTTTTTAAACAATATATTATATAACAACCCACACAGTTGCCATGCGTTTTTCTCACAACGTCCTGTATCGCGGCAGCATGCGGCCATGGGCTGAGATAAGGTCGTCGCATAACGAGCGGATGCGGTCTATCGGCAGTTCCGAGGACGTATGCGGATCGAGCATCGCCGCCTGGTAAATCAGGTCGCGTTTGCGGCAAAGGGCAGCTTCAACCGCGAGGATTTGAGGATTGATATTTGTGCGGTTCAGCGCCGCGCACGCCTCTGGCAGGTCGCCGACATAACACGGCTGCACTCCGTTCCGATCCACCATGCAGGGAACTTCTACGCATGCCTTGGCCGGCAGGTTTGTGATCAATCCCGTGTTCATCACGTTGCCGCCGATCCGATAGGGCGCATCGGTTTCCATGGCTTCCATGATGTACGATCCATATTCGTGTGTCCTGGAATGCGAGAGGCTCGTATCGCGCAGGAGTTGTTTGCTCAAGGTCTTCCATCCGTCGATCTGGGCGATACAACGACGGGGATATTCATCCAGCGGAATATTGAATTCCTCGATGAGTTCAGGATATTGACTCTTGATAAAGTAAGGCAGGTATTCGGAGCAATGCTCGGAGGACTCCGTGATATAATAGCCGAAATTCAACATCATGTAATGCCGGACCATATCCCAGTGTTTTGGGCCACCCTTTCGGCGCGCTTTAGCCAGTAACGAGGCTGCCCTTCGCTTGATTTCAGGATAGAGATCCCGTCCGTTGTCGGTGATTTCCAGCAGCCATGACTGGTGGTTGATGCCGGCGATTTTCCATTACAGGCTTTTTACATCCTGGCGCATTTCGAGGTGATTCAGGATTCCGTCGGCGCAACACTGCACGGAGTGGCAAAGGCCGACTGTGCGAACTGCCGTGGCGCGGCACATCGCTGCGGTGAGCATGGCCATCGGATTGGTGTAATTAAGGAGCCACGCATCCGGGCATACGGCTTCCATGTCGCGGGCGAATTCCAGCATAACCGGGATTGTCCGCAGGGCGCGAAAGATGCCGCCGATGCCGAGCGTGTCGGCGATTGTCTGGCGGAGCCCGTAGCGCTTTGGAACATCGAAATCGATCACTGTGCCCGGCTTGTATCCGCCTACCTGGATTGCGTTGACGACATAATCGGCACTTCGCAGCGCGGCGCGCCGGCTTGCCGGGCCGAGATGGGCGGTAATCGTTGCCTGTCCTGAGTTAAGATTGGTGTTGAGGGTGTCCAGAATCCGCTTGGATTCCTTGAGCCGCACGCCATCGATGTCGTACAAGGCGATATGCGCATCATGCAGCGCCGGGGAGAGCATTGAATCGCCAAGCACATTTTTCGCGAAAACAGTACTGCCGGCTCCCATGAATGTAATTTTGGCCATAAATATGTCCTCTCCGCCCTGATTTCAGGAAATTAAAGGTTGTTTTGCTTCTCGACCGGCATAATAAAATGCAGGAAGAAAACAGGATGCAGCAATCGGGGCAAAACCGTAAGCGAGACCGGCGGGGAGAGTCAAGAAAAACGCGTCACAATGTCGGGATTGAAACAATTTGCGACGAAGCCTGAAATGTGGTATGTTATTCAATAATGAAAGTGCAGGTATGAGCCTTTGGGTTCAGCAGCACATGATACGATATCGGTTCAACTGAACGTTGCAGACAGGCTGAAGCATGTTGTTTGCGGTGCGGGCAGAATAACTGGAGGTGTTTTATGTCGACAGACAGCGAATACAAGGATGGGGCGCGGACAAGGACGGATGCATTCACAAATGTTGCCTTCTGGCAGTTGATGGCATTCGTATTCCTCATGTGTTTCATCTGGCTGAACGAGTACATGGATTTGCCTGCAATCGTATTCGGCACATGCGCGGTCGGTTTTGATCCGTACCGCGCCGCCATGTTGAGCGCCGGTGTGATTACAGCCGGCATCATTACGGTTGGTCATACATACGAGCGGCAGCGCAAAATGGTTCAGCAACTCGTGCAGACCTGTCTTTACTGCCACAGGGTAATGAATGAAGACGGCCGGTGGGAGCATGTTGAAGAATATTTTGTCCGCAATTTTCCGGTAAGCCTGAACACTTCGGCCTGCCCTGATTGCCAGCAGATGCTTGAAGCGGTGGACGCCAGCAAGAAGAAAATCGCCAAGATACAGGATGAAAAGTTACAACCGGGAGCCAATTGACACGGGTACACGGCGTTGCCGGGGAATTTGAGAAAAAGGCACGATAAGAAGTTCACGCGTCACTCAGGTCTCCTCATGTACGGTCGAGTTCCGTAGAAGTTGCGTCTCGCTGCTTCTAACACTCGACTGGGGCGTCGCGTCTACGTGGTCACACGGTCCAGCCTACCTGCGCAGTTACCTTCAGGCTTTATCAGAGGGGCCGGAGAATATTCCTGTTTCCGTATCCTGCCGCCATCCGTTCATTGCAACCGGAACCGGGTTGAGTCGCATCCGGCCCCTGATCATGCGCGTGGTTTCCTGCCATGTTCTTATGCCGCTTGTAGCGTCGGCCGCCTGCAGGTTCTGGCACCCGATCATGCAGCAGTAGCGCAGCGCGGTTTCGATTCCGCACCCGTTAAGATATGCGCTGAGAAAGCCGGCAATGGCGCTGTCACCTGATCCGGTGGCGCTGACGAGTTTTTTGACCGCGAAACTAGGTTGCCACAATTCGCGAGATCCCCAGTTTGCCGCATCCGGTCCGTGTTCGCTGATGGATTCCAACGCCTTTTGTCCGGCGGTGCGGACATACACGCCGTGTTTGCCGCACTTGATAAGGACAATTTTCGCCCCGAGGCGGATGCACGCATCTCCAACGTGTGCGATATCGGCGGCAGTGATGATATCCAGGATTTCCCGGCCACCGGCAGCCCGGCGCAGCCTTTCGTATCGCGGCCGGTCAAGCATGACCATTATTTCCTCCGCGCTTGGGACAAAGAAATCCACATAAGGCAGGGTTTTCTTCAGGATGAGCGGCCAGTCAGCGTGGCCGGAATCGCTGTTCAAATCCGGCATAGCCATATCGAGCGATGTGGGCGTACCTGTTTTTTTAACACGCCGGAAAATGCTGGAGAGTTCAACGCCGTTGTCGGCATACATCCTGCGCATGAGAGGAGGATAGCCGAAATGGAACAAACGCGCCGTCCTGACTATGTCCAGGTTCACGTCGTCGGCTTCGAACGTATTATTGGCGCCGGGGCAGTGCAGGAATATCCGGTCTATTGCCGGCGGGGCAATGACCACGCTGTAGGAAGTCGGCTCGTTGCCGGAGACGGTCATGCTTTTTTCCGCGCCCGGAGCCTCCGCCCTGATCCGCGAGACCAGCAGGCGGCCGAATGCGTCGTCCGCGCATTTTCCCATGAGGAGCACATTCAGTCCGAGCCGGCGCATGGCGAATCCGACATTTGCGACGGCGCCGCCGGTTGACAATGTTGCGGCGCCCATGAAGAGCAGCGATCCCGGTCTCAGTACATCCTTGATTCGCGTTTTACCTGCGCTCAGGAATTCAGGCGTAATATCCAGGCAGATGTGACCGGCCACCACGGCGTCGAAAGTTCGTTTTTTCATGTTCCCTGTTCCGGCACCCGGCGTGTTGCTGTTTGCGTTGATTGATTTACCGGGAAGAATTTTTATTACAAAGCTCCGGAGTTGGCAACCGGTATTTACGATTGTTTAATTTATTCGCTGGAAACGGGTTGCAAATCCGCGGGGAAATCGTATACGAATACTTTTGCGAAGCGCAGTGCAGGTTGTTTTGCGCCGTGCGGCGGTGGATGTAGCCGTATTCGTGACGGCTGTATGCCGCTTTCAGCGCGGAATGAAGGCGAATAAACAGGGAAACGGGAAGGCACTGATATCATGATCAAGTTCGACAAGAAAATACTGTTTGTGGGATACGGGGCAGTTGCGCAGTGCGCGCTGCCGATCCTGGTGAAGGAAATCAAGGTCTCTGCCTCAAATATAACCGTCATGGATTTTGAAGACCGGCGTGAAATACTCAAGCCGTGGATCCGGCGCGGGGTGCGTTTTGTCAGGCAGCGCGTGACAAAGTCCAACATGAAGTCGCTGCTCGGCAAATACCTCTGGCAGGGAGATGTACTTATAGATCTCGCATGGAACATAGACTGCTGCGAGATATTGCAATGGTGCCATGACAGGGGCGTGATGTACGTGAACACATCGGTCGAGCTCTGGGATCCCTATGCCGGCGCGCCGAACAAACATCCTACCGAGAAAACCCTGTACTGGCGGCACATGAAAATCCGGAAGATGACATCCGGATGGAAGACGCCGGGTCCGACTGCCGTTCTGGAGCACGGTGCCAATCCGGGTTTGATTTCCCATTTCGTAAAGCAGGGGCTTCTCGACATCGGCAAGAAGATGATTGCCGACGGCAAGGCCAGGGGCGCCATGGCCGCGAAGCTGAAGGAGTTGATGGACGGGCGGGTTTTCAACCGGCTGGCCATGGAACTGGGCGTCAAGGTCATTCATGTAAGCGAGCGCGACACGCAGATATCGGACAAGCCGAAGAGGGTGGACGAATTCGTCAACACGTGGAGCATCGAGGGTTTTCGCGAAGAAGGTGTAACCACCGCGGAGATGGGGTGGGGCACTCACGAAAAGACCCTGCCCAAATACGCTTATCGCCACAAGACGGGGCCACGCAACCAGATTTGCCTGGCGCGCATGGGGATGAACACATGGGTTGCTTCATGGGTTCCGCATTACGCAATTCTCGGCATGATCGTGCGTCACGGCGAGGCTTTCACCATTTCCGACAAGTTGACGGTATGGAAGAACGGCCGGGCGGCATACAGGCCGACCATTCATTATGCCTATTGTCCATGCGACGCGGCAATAGCGTCGCTTAACGAGCTCCGCGGCTACGACTACAAGCTGGTCGAGAACCAGCGCATCATGAACGACGAAATCATCAGCGGCTCGGACATACTCGGCGCGTTGATCATGGGGCATTCGTACAAGTCGTGGTGGACCGGCAGCGATTTAAGCATACAGGAATCGCGCCGCCTTGTTCCTCACCAGAACGCGACGACGATGCAGGTTGCGATTTCCGTGGTGGCGGCCACCGCCTGGATGATCGAAAATCCGGCGCGCGGTGTCTGCGTGCCTGACGACCTGCCGCACGAGTTCATCCTCAAGATTGCCAAGCCTTACCTTGGCAAGTGGATCTCGATTCCTTCGGACTGGACTCCGCTTAAACATTACAAGAATACGTTCAAGGGCTACAACCGTCCGGAAGTTGACGCTACAGACGTGTGGCAATTCAAGAATTTCCTGATAACCGAGGGAGGAGACTAGAACATGATATCGCGCCCGCTGCTCAAGAAGCTTGCGAAGAAATACGGCACTCCGTTGTTTGTGGTGGATCATGACCAGTTGCGGCGCAACTATGCGCAGTTCAAAAAGTACCTGCCGCGCGTACAGGCATACTATGCTGTAAAGGCAAATCCGGACCCGGCCATTGTCAAAACCCTGTTCGATGCGGGCGCGAGTTTTGACGTGGCTTCTCTTCCGGAATTCCGCATGGTTTACAAGTATATAAAGAATATGCCGGCCAAGAAGCGGCAGGACTGGATATGGGACAAGATCATTTATGCAAATCCGATCAAGACCGACGATGCGTTGATTGAACTGGACCAGTACAAGCCCCTGGTCACGTACGATAATTCCGAGGAAATCAGGAAGATCAGGAAATATGCGCCACATGCCGGTCTTGCCCTTCGGTTGAAGGTGGCCAACACCGGCGCCATGGTGGAGCTTTCGTCCAAATTCGGGGCGGCCCCTGGCGAGGCTGTCGACCTGATACTGGCGGCGGACCGGGCGGGTCTGGTGGTGGAGGGATTAAGTTTTCATGTCGGCAGCCAGACGACAAATTTCGAAAATTACGTTCAGGCGTTAAACCTGGCCGCAAACATTTACAAAGAGGCGAAAGAGCGCGGTTACACAAAGATGAACCTGTTGGACATAGGCGGCGGATTTCCTGCGCCTTATGACGACAGCGTCAGGCCGTTCCGCGAACTGGCGAAGATCATCAACACTGAAATAGACCGCCTGTTTTCGCGCAATATCCAGATACTGGCCGAGCCGGGCCGGTTCATGGTGGCTACGGCTGCGACCGCGGTCTCCCGTATTGTCGGAAAGGCTGTGCGCGACGGCAAGTTATGTTATTACATTAACGATGGCGTTTATCACACTTACTCGGGTGTCATTTTCGATCACTGCCATTACCATTTGAAGGCATTTCGCGGCGGGCCCATGCAGATATGTTCCGTGTTCGGCCCCACTTGCGACGCACTGGACGTGGTTTCAATGGCGGAAAACCTGCCGTCTAACCTGGCGCTGGGGGATCTGCTTTACAGCGAAAATATCGGCGCCTACAGTCACGCCTCGTCCACATACTTCAACGGCTTCCCGCCGGCGACTGTTGTTCACATCAATCGCTGATGCCGCTTTTTTTGCCGTCACATCTGTCCAGTGTCAGCGGCCGGATGCCCGGAATTGTTGACTTTGACGGAACGTTAGGCCATAAAGTCTCGCGTATGGACAATCGCATTCGGCCAGGTGAATTGATAAGGAAGGAAGGCGTCGGTAATTTGCTTGCCGCTGCGGACCGCCCTTTTGCAGAGACTCCCGATCCCGTTCCGTTGATGGCCAAGCCGTTCGGGAATCCAGGCGAATCGCCTGACCTGCTTTACAATCTGAGCATTCTTCTCGCATCCATGAAACTTGGCCGGACCATGACAGTGGTTGATTTCGGCGCGGGTTCGTGCTGGCTGTCGCGTTGTCTGAACCAGATGGGCTGCATTACAATTGCGGTTGACCCATCCGAGAGTGCGCTGGAAATGGGACGGAAGATGTTTGCCCTCTATCCGGTCATGGGCGGAAGTATCAAGGAACCGTCCTTCCTGAAATTCGACGGGCACAGGATACCTCTTTCCGACGGGTCAGTGGACCGGATAATGTGCTTTGACAGCTTTCATCATGTTCCGAATCCAGGTGAAGTGCTGAAAGAGTTCGGGCGTATCCTCAAGCCTGGAGGACTGGCGGGATTTTCTGAGCCCGGCAGGTTCCATTCGCGCACGGCGCAGTCCCAGCACGAGATGCGCACATGGGGGGTGCTGGAGAACGATGTAATCATCGAGAATATCATGGAACAGGCAAAACAAGGCGGTTTCACGGATATCTCTATCAAGATGGCCGCTAATCCGCGTCTGGAAATGCCACTGTCGCCATACCTGGCGCTGGCGGGCAGGCGGGTGTGGCAGTGCCTCTTCAAGCCCATGTCCGTGGCCGCCCTGCTTGGGATCCAGTTTGGCCTTCTTAAAAGTGTGCTGCAGCGTTCGATATTCGTTCTACAGAAAGGTGCGTTTGTTCCTGACTGCCGGCTTTCCTGTTCTGCGACAGGAAAGTTTCCCGATCCAGGAGAGGCAAGAGATCTTGCCTGCGCGATATATTGCGACAAGACGGAAATTCGTGTCAAACCCCTGGAGCAGGCAGTGTTGCGCGTAAAAGTTGTCAATACCGGTACAGTCAAATGGCTGCGCTCGAATATTGCGGATTATGCCGCAATCAAACTTGGCATTCACCTGTGCGACGGAAACATGAGGATGCTTGATTGCGATTACCACCGTCATGAATTGCCTCGCGATGTCATGCCGGGCGAGGGGATTGAATGCGACGTTTGCCTTCCCGCTTTCGCGCAAGGTAATTACAATGCCGTTCTGGACATGGTTTCAGAACAGGTGTGCTGGTTTGAGGCTTGCGGGAACAAGCCTGTAGCCGTTAATATCACGTGTATTCCGGGTTGAGCTAGAGCCGGTAAGCCCGGCGAATCCCGTGAAATAATATGACGCACAGAGGGATAAACTCATGAAAGTGACAGTTGCCGGCAAAGAGCGAAGCGAGGAACTATGCGCCGGCTTTCCGTCTCGCATGGCTGAAATGGCAGCGCATCCGACCGCTCCATATAAAGTTGGTCCGGAGCAGGGCCGCTTGCCGGCATCTGCGCTCTGGCTGGCGACTGCAGCGAACGAACGGGAGTTCCTGGACCGGTTGATTTCCATATCAAGGACAGGGGTTGGTGTAGGCGCCATTGATTTTTACATTCCACGGAAGCCGGGTCTTGCCGGTGCTGCCATGGCGGCAATAAGGCGGATGTTCTGGAAGCTGCTCAAGTTCCAGCAGGACGAATTCGCGTTTCACCAGACCGCGGTGAATATGCAGCTTGTATCCATCATTGAATTATTGCGCGAAGAACATCGTCGGGATATTGCCCGTCTTGAAGCGAAACAGGCCGGAGAAACCCGGAGTCCCGGGGAGAAGACAGCATGACTTTTCCGCGCCGCATTGACCAGATACTGGCCGGCTTTGCCGGAGGCGATGCCATTTCCCATGAGGCCCGGGCAATCCAGGCGATGATCCGGGGCTGGGGCGTCGAGTCTGAAATATATGCCGATCGCAGGCATGTGGCGCCGGATTCGGCGGACCTCTGCCGGGGAATTGAGGAGTACCGGGGGGACTCAAGGGACGCGGTCATTCATCATTATTCGATTGCATCTCCGGCGGTGGATGTTTTCATGAAGACTTCCGCAAAGAGAATAGTTCTTTATCACAACATTACGCCGGCACAGTATTACGAGCCGTTCGACGAGAGGATAGCCGCACAACTGCGTGATGCACGTTCGGCACTGAAGGATGTGCTGCCTCGCGTTGATGCCGTATGGGCCGTATCCCGCTATAACGCAGGAGAGCTGGAAAGCATGGGCGCTGCAAAAGTCGGTGTTTTTCCTCTTCTTTTTGACAGGGATCGCCTGGACATACCGGCAGACAGGGGTGTTGTCCGAAGATATTCCGGTCCCATGAAAAACATACTTTTCGTAGGCCGGGTTGCGCCCAACAAAAAGATTGAAGATTTGATACTTGCGTTCACATGGTATCACTGCCTGATAAACCGGCAAAGCCGCCTGCTGATCGTCGGCTCCGAGCGGAGCGCCCCCCGGTATTCGCTCATGCTGGGCATGCTTTGCCGGGAGTTGTGCCTGCCCAATGCCAATTTCATTAAATTCGCTTCGCCTGAAGGACTGAGCGCTTTCTATGAAATAGCGGATCTCTTCATGACAACAAGCGAACATGAAGGCTACTGCCTCCCGCTTGTCGAGGCCATGTACAAGAAAGTGCCGGTGATTGCTCGAAACCTCGGAGGCATGCCAGAGGCACTTGGAGGCGCCGGCGTAATGTATGACAATGCCGATCCCAGGGAACTGGCCTTGTTGATGGACCGCGTCATCTCAGACGAATGCATACGGCGTGAGATTCTCGATTCACAGGAACGTCGTATTGAAGAGTTGCTTCTCAGGCGGCCGGACGATGAGTTGAAGGCGCTTGTGGCATCTCTGTAGCCGTGTGGGCAACTGCCGCTTGAATGTGGCAAAATATCAGGCTACACGAATTGAAAGCATTACATACACGATAAAAATCCCGTGGGATATTTGACATGGAAATGGCACGTGATATTATTTTTTTGCTGCTTGCTGGACCACTTGCCTCCAGTTGGACACCTCCCGCTGGCGTTCAGTCAAGCAGCATTTTGTTTATTCGATGATATCCCTTCCACAGAATCTACGCAGGGGAACCAGGGTTGCAGTCGGCATGAGCGGCGGCGTCGATTCCACTGTCGCCGCTTTTCTCCTTAAAGAGCATGGGTGCTCCGTGACAGGTGTAACCATGCAGATATGGGATGGCGCGGAGTCCGTTCATGATACCGGGCGTTCGGGCTGCTACGGCCCGGGTGAGGCCGAAGAAATTAAATCAGCCCGCCAGATTGCAGACCGGATCGGGATCCCCCACGTAGTTGTGCCGCTTGCCCCGGAATACAGGAGTTCGGTTATCGAGTATTTTCGCGCCGAGTATATGGCCGGCAGGACACCAAATCCCTGCGTGATGTGCAACCGGCGGATCAAGTTTGGCGCTTTGCTCGACAAGCTTGCCGGCATGGGAATAGAGTTCGATTTGTTTGCCACCGGGCATTATGCGAGGACAATGCGCGGAATTGCCGGCGAGCGCAATTTGCTGCTCAAGGGTGTGGATCCACTGAAAGACCAGTCGTATTTTCTCTCGCATCTTTCCCAGACGCAGCTTGGTCGGGTTGTTTTCCCTCTGGGCGGCACGACAAAAGCCGAGGTAAAGCGCTTTGCTGCCGGGCTAGGATGGTTCGACCTGACGGCTGTGCAAGAAAGTCAGGATTTCATAGATGGCGGGAATTATTCGGCGCTGTTCTCTGACCGGGAAATGACACCTGGCCGGATACTCGACACAAAAGGCCGGGTGCTGGGCACTCACCGGGGGCTGGTTCATTATACCATTGGCCAGCGCAAGAATCTCGGGCTTGGCGGAGGCTCTGACCGTCCCCTTTATGTCCTTGGGATGGACGGTTGTTCAAATACGATAACGGTTGGCGAACACGGTGAATTATTCAGCCGTGAATTACGGGCTTCCAGCCTGAACTGGATCGCTTTGGAATCTTCTCCTGTATCGCCGTTGAAAGTCTCCGCGCGTATCCGGCAGCAGCACAGGGAAGCTCCGGCGTTGTTGACAATGCTCGATGATCATACAGCCGAAGTTATTTTCGATGCGCCGCAGATGTCAATCACTCCGGGACAGGCCGTGGTTTTCTATGACGGGGATTCTGTGATTGGCGGGGGCACGATTGATACTCCGCCGGGTCGTTCTACGTCTGCTTGACTCTCAAGCGCAAGTAATGTTCACTTTGTGGCTTGATGTATAGCGGGGATGGTTGCTGGAGATTAAACTTGTTGGAGGCGGTATGAAAATTGTCGTCAACGGAAAGGCGTTGGAGACGCGGCCGGGTGTCACACTGGCTGACATTCTTGCCGGGCTCAATGCGCGCGCGGCCAGGGTGGCAACAATGATCAACGGTAACGTTATTCCGGCCGAACGCCGTGCCGCAGCAGTACTTCATGAGGGAGATCGCGTTGAAGTTCTCGCTTTTGCAGGGGGAGGCTGATGTGAGTGGAAGAAAGAATGAATCTCGAAAGAATGACGACCTTGTGCTCGGAAAACACCGTTTTGTTTCCCGGTTGCTCATGGGCACGGGCAAGTTCCGTGACCGGGCGGCGATGTTCAAGGCAATATCTGCTTCGGGGACGCAGATTGTCACGGTTGCATTGCGCAGGTTCGGGGAAGACGGCGACAGTGACGACTTGCTTTCTCCGCTGCTCAGGATAAAGGGATTGACGATTATGCCGAACACTTCCGGCGCGGCAAACGCGGAAGAGGCCATAAGGGCCGCGCGGCTGGGCCGTGAGTTGTCCGGCAGTCCTTTCGTCAAGGTTGAAATCCACCCGAATCCACATCACCTGCTGCCCGACCCTATCGAGACATACAAAGCGGCAAAAGAACTGGCGGCTGACGGCTTTGTCGTAATGCCTTATATTCCAGCTGATCCGGTACTGGCGAAACGGCTGGAAGAAGCCGGGTGTGCATCGGTTATGCCGCTTGGTTCCGCGATAGGCAGCGGACGTGGACTGGCCACTGCCGATATGCTCAAGATCATGCTCAGGGAGTGCGCGATTCCTGTGATAGTGGACGCAGGCCTGAGATCGCCGTCCGAAGCTGCGGCGGCCATGGAAATGGGATGCGCGGCCGTGTTGGTGAACAGTGCGATTGCGGCGTCTGACGATCCGCCTGTCATGGCTGACGCATTTGCATCATGTGTCAAGGCAGGCAGGCAGGCATGGCGAGCGGGCCTGATGATCAGGAGCGATAATGCGTCTGCCACGAGTCCTTTGACATCGTTTCTGGCATGAGCGAGGCATGATGCGTAACATTACAAAAAGCCTTCCGGAATGGCTGGATCCGTCTCAATGGATATCCCGTGAATACGGATCGCGTGAAATTGCCGCGGCGCTGGAGTCCGAATCGCCGGGGCCGGGCGATCTGGCGGCATTGCTCGCTCCGGATGCGGCGTACAGCCTGGAAATTCTTGCGCACAGAGCAAGAGCTGTCACGCGCCGCCATTTTGGCAGAACCATTTCTCTCTATGCTCCGCTTTATCTCTCTAATCACTGTTCCAGCGGTTGCGCGTATTGTGGATACGCTTCCGACCGGGACCAGGCGCGTCGCAAATTGTCGCTCGCAGAGGTCAGGAAAGAATTATCGGCCTTGAAAAGGCTTGGATTAAGAGAGGTACTACTGCTGACCGGAGACAAAACGCCTGATGCAGGATACGAGTATGTGGAGGAATGCGTGCGTCTGGCTGCCGGAATGTTTCCTTTTGTAGCGGTAGAGGTGTTTCCCCTGACTGTAGAAGAATATCGAGGTCTTGTCGCCGCAGGCTGTTCCGGGGTTACGATATACCAGGAAACATACTCGCCGGCGGATTACAAAAAATATCATCGCTGGGGCGAAAAGAAAAACTACATGTGGCGGCTGGAAACCCCGGACAGGGCGCTGGATGCCGGGATGAGATGGGTCGGCATGGGATTTCTCCTGGGTCTTTCCGATCCGGTTGTTGACTCCATTTGCCTGTTGAGGCATGTTGAATACCTGCGCAGGAAGCACTGGCGCGCCGGGATTTCCGTTTCGTTTCCGCGATTATGCGCGGAAAAGGGCGGTTTCAAGGCGCCGAGGCCGGTTGACGACAAATTCCTGGCAAGGATGATTTGTGCGTTCAGGATCTGCCTGCCCGACACGCCGCTGGTGCTTTCCACCCGGGAGTCGGCGCGGTTCCGCGACGGGATGGCGGGAATCGGTATTTCGAAAATGAGTGTTGCAAGCCGGACATCGGTCGGCGGTTATGCGGGAAAAGTCCGTGGCGGCGGGGAGCAGTTCGGCGTCAATGACGGACGGAGCGTCAGGGAATTCTGTGCAAGGTTGAAGGCGGCCGGACTGGAGCCGGTTTTCAAGAACTGGGATGCCGTTTACCGATGATCCCGTTCGGCGATTGACTTGTGGAATTTGACGGGTGATTTTGCGGGGAGGTATGGATTATGGAAATAGAGGCACAGTTTAAAGAACGATATGCGCGACAGATAGCGATTCCCGAAATCGGGGAGGCCGGACAGAAACAGCTTGCGGAATCGAGCGTACTGATAGTCGGCGCCGGGGGATTGGGCTCGCCTGCGGCGTTTTACCTTGCGGGATCCGGAATAGGAATTCTCGGAATCATCGACGCGGATAAGGTTGAACTCGGCAACCTGCAGCGCCAGATATTGCATTCCTCGCACGATCTTGGCCGGCCGAAAGTGGAATCGGCCGCAGTAAGGATTCGGAACTACAATCCGCTTGTCAAAGTGAATATATATCCCGAACGTCTGACCATTTCCAATGCCGCGATCGTTGCCGGTTATGATTTCATCATTGATGCCACGGATAATTTTGAATCGAAGTTCCTGATAGCCGATATCTGTCATGAGGCCCGCCGGCCATATTCGCACGCCGGCATCATAGGTTTTACCGGACAGACAATGACCGTGTATCCAGGCGAGACTGCGTGTTACAGGTGTGTTTTTGCCGGTCCGCCGCCGGAGGAAAAGAAATCCGGCCCTCCGGCCGGTCCGTTGGGAGTGATTCCGGGCGTTATCGGGACAATCCAGGCGGCCGAGGCTTTGAAGCATATCCTGGGCATTGGCGAGCCGCTGGCCAACAGTATCCTTGTTTTCGATGCGCTCGCAATGTCCTTCCGCAATATTTCTCTAAAGCGCAATCCTGCTTGCCCGTTATGCGGATCGTAAGTTCATAAGGGGCGAGTCAAATTTATCTGGCATGGCGCGACATGTCCGCATATACTGAATTGCAATTGTACGCTGTATGTGGTTTACCAATCAGGGCAGGTATAAATGGGCGACGCAACTCAAGAACAAAAGGGTCCGGCGCAGGAAATATCGCCGGCTGCAGTTGTTTTTGTTCGCAGTTTCTCCATGGTTTTCAACCAGCTTAACCTGTATGGCGTCGGCCATGCCGTCACGCACGAGACGATTTCAAAGAGTTTCACATCCCTATGCACTCTCTTGAAGGATGCGGATTCGGTGAACATCGCCATTGCGGAGGATGCGCTCATTGTTGACGGCGTTACATTTGACAGCGAAACTCCGATCATCAGGTCGTTCGTGGAGCGCATGGCAAAGCTGGATATCGCCAGTTTTTCACTCGACAGGGGAATACCGCAGGAAGAATTCAATGGCATTGTCGAGCTTTTGTGCGCCACTCCCGCAGAAATGAAGCAAGCCGGCGGATTCGCCACAGTGCTTGAGTCCCTGGGACTCAAACATGTAAGGGCAAAGAAAGTGACTTATCAGCGGGTAACCGAAGACGAGGTTGTGGTCGGCAAGGAAAAACTGGCACAGGCGGTTGGCGTCAATGTCGACACTGACCGGATAATGAAGTTTCTCAAGGGCGAGGTAACGGATGTCAATGCCGACGATTCCAGGGCGATCGACAATCTTTCCGGGAATATATCGGAATTGTCGGGCTTGTTGCTGGATGCCGCAGGCGCTGGCGGTGGTAAAACCGCTTCCAAAGACGTTGAAATGGCCGATGATGTTGTTGCAGTTCTGCGCCGTTTGTACCGGCAGTTCGCTGGTTCCCAGCGCGCACAGACGCAAAAAGGCAAGAAAGATTTGATCAAGCTGATCGAAGAACTTGAAAAAGGCGTGGCCATCGAGATAGACAAGCGTGCAGGTCAGGACACGGATGCCGCGAAGCAGACCAGGGAGCGGCTAACGCAGGCCGCTGACGAGATGATAGACGAGTTGCGGATAGATTCGTTGGCTACTGAATATGCCCGGAAAAAAGGCGGCATACAGTCCATCGAGAAACGCATCCTGCGGTTTGTAATGACGGCCGAGAAGGATACGCTGCAAAAATCGGGACTGGTTGAAAAATTGCTCGATGAAGGCGTTTCGGCCGACGAAGTGTCTGATTTGCTTGAGAAATACGGAGTTGACATGGGCGGGGCCGGAACGGGTTCCGGTGCGGCAGGCGATGCATTGCGAAAAGAATGGCAGGGTTTGAGCGCTGAACTCACTCGGATTTCGAAAACACTGACGGCAGCGGGTGCCATTGGAGGCGGGGGAGCGGGGGGCGGGGGCGGGGGATCAGGTACCGGACAGGGTGGCGATGGGATGGGTGGATTCGGCCA
>Ga0172375_10005821_pt1 | contig 17562 bp, 29 predicted proteins | sample LakKiv1m_FD_114537 | JGI IMG/M metagenome (GOLD analysis project Ga0172375, IMG submission 114537) | Freshwater microbial communities from Kabuno Bay, South-Kivu, Congo - kab_092012_11.1m | ecosystem: Environmental > Aquatic > Freshwater > Lake | place: Democratic Republic of the Congo...
AAGCTTAAGGCCATCGGCCAATTGGCAAGCGGCGTAGCTCACGATATGAGGAACCCGCTGGGGATTATAATACAGGGGGTTTCTTATCTGGAGCAGCTAATCCCTCCGGCTGAAAAAGAGCAGTTGGAGACCTTGTCAATGATTTTGGACAGCGCGCAAAGGGCAGATGGGATCGTTGCCTCGCTTCTGGATTTCTCCAGGGCCACAAAGCTGGAATTACGTTCCGAAGATATCAGCTCTATACTGGAAAGTTGCCTGAACCTGGTAAAGACAGAATTAAAACATATTAAGATAATCAGGCAAATTCAGGAAGGACTGCCAAAGGTTCCGGTAGATAAGAATAAACTGATGCAGGTATTTATTAACCTGTTTATGAACGCGGCCCACGCAATGCCGGAGAATGGGGAACTTGCCATTCGCTGTTTCCTCAAGAAAACGGAAGAAGTTATTATCGTAGAAATTGAGGATACCGGCACAGGGATTTCCGAGGAAAACCTGAAAAGGATATTTGACCCTTTCTTTACCACAAAAGGCCCAGGCAAGGGGACCGGCCTGGGGTTATCAGTAAGCCAGAATATTATTAATTTGCATAAAGGGCAGATGGAGATAAGCAGCCAGCTTGGGAAAGGGACTAAAGTCAGCGTTACTTTAAAAATCTCTAAACAGGAGGGATAGATGGATAAAAAGAAGATACTCATCATTGACGACGAAGAGAATTTCTGCAACCTGGTGAAGAAAAATGTGGAAAAGACGAATGAGTTTGAAGTGTTTACAGCGACAAACGGCGATGACGGGATCAAGTTGATTAAGGAGATAAAACCGGATTTGATATTGCTTGATATAATAATGCCGGGTTTGGACGGCGGAGATGTTATCTCCCTGATAAGGAGCGATAACAGCATAAAAGATACTCCTATCGTGTTCTTGACCTCGCTGGTAAGAAAAGAGGATGAAGGTTTTCAGCCAGGTTTTACCAAGGGGTATTCGCTCTTAGCGAAGACAGTAACTGTGGGAGAGCTTATAACCTGCATAAAACAGAATATCATTTGAGCTTGGTTAATTTCTTAATTAATGTATAATTAAAACATAAAAGGAGGTTTAGATGGAAAATAAGAATAACTGTGCCTGTACAACAATCCTGAATGTTGCGGGGATTTTACTGCTTTTAGCAGCGGCTTTTGATGTGCTTCCGTTATCAGATAACCTGGTTATATTCTTGGCGATTGCCTGTTTTATAATTAGCTCGGCAGCCAAGAAGATACTCAAAGGCAAAAGCGCCTGCTGTAAATAATAAATATTCTGTCCTATAAAAACAATGAAAGGAAATTATATGAAAAGGTATCTTTGTTTATTTTCAATTTTAGCATTTGTATTAGTTATTTGCGGTTGTGCCTCAAATAAAACAAGGGTAGCTGAAGGCGCTGGTATCGGAGGGGCTGTCGGAGCAATTGCCGGAGGGATTATCGGTTATCAGAGCGGACATCCTATCCAGGGTGCTGCTATAGGCGGAGTAATCGGCGGCGGCACAGGGGCAGTGGTTGGAGCGCAGATCAAGAAACCAACCCAGGATAGTGCATCGCAGGCGCCGGTTCAGTTAACAATACAGCAGGTAGTTGATTTGACTAAACAAGGCGTATCCAGCGATGAAATTATTGCTAAAATTAAAGCCGCAAACGCCAAGTATTTCTTAACCGCGGATGACCTTAGTTATTTACAGAAGCAGGGTGTAAGCCAGCGGGTTATTGAAACAATGCAGGCTGTGGGTAAGTAAAGGGCGCTTGCCGGGTTTTTCTGATGCCTTTTATTATTAAAGATATAACGGGGGGATAATGAAGAAGATAATTTTTTTGTTTATCTTTTTAATTGTTTTAACAGGTGTTTGTTTTGCCCTGACTATTGAGGATAACGGTTATGCCTGGGGCCCCGCGCCCTATGAAGATAAGTCAGCAGTGGGCAAGGAACTCTCAAAAAGGAACGGCAAAGACTATCTCTATTGGGTTGATATGCTTGATGCTTTTTACAGCGTTGATAACTGGGGTATTATGTCAACCAAGATCAAGGATGTAGCCGCTCAAATATCATTGCCTGATTTTCAGGAGCAGGACAAGCAATAGAGGGGCCCGGATGTTTTTCGGGCAGAAATAACTATGTGCCCAAGAACCTTTTATTTGCAGGTTTTTATAATCTTAGCAATATGGCTAATGGTATATTCCTACAGGCGCCAGATTGAAAGAGCCCGGCTTAACGCCGATATTATAAAATCTTTTCTCAAGGCTCCGGAGATGCGCCTCGGTTTTCTGAATATAAACTTTACCTTAGAGGGTTGGTATAAGGACAGGAAAATAAGTTATTTTTACCACCTGGATTCAGAATGCAACGGGTCTAAATATAATCTCTATATTACTCCTAAGTATGCCCCGATTGAAAATCGGTTGTTTCTTCTTAAATATCCGCGCCCTACGAAGAATACTTACTTAAAAAAAGACAAGATCTTCTACTCAAAATGGACTCCCTTGCGGGGAGGTTTATTTAATCCCGGAGGAATGGTTTTATTTACTGCTGAAGAGATTGGCGGCATCCTGGAGGAGTTAACCCTGGCTGCTGAACAGGTTGAAAAATCCGCAAATATAATAACTGGTTAAATTTCTTGGTTAAATATCTATTATCCTTGTTTTTGATTTTAACTTTATCCGGCTGCGCCACCCTGGAGACTCCTGGCGTATGCCCGATGAAATTTCCCTCCGGTACTATCCAGAACCCCATTGTTGACAGCAATATTACATTAGCCGAGGCCTTAAGAAAATATGCCCCGCTTGAGTTTAAAGAAAGGCAGAAGATTGTTGATGTTTTGTATTATTCATTTGACGGCAAGGTGCATAAAGGCCAGGTCGTTATTGAGCGAAGGCTGGCAGCTGATATCCGCGAGGTCTTCCGGGTTGCCTTTGAGGCAAGGTTTCCTATCAAGTCGGTAATCCCTATTTCTCACAAAAAATTCTACAGGGATGGAGAGTGGAACAGCGATGGGCAATCTATGCTCGCCAATAATACCTCTGCCTTTAATTACAGGAAGGTAACCGGAGGCAAAGGCCTTTCTATGCACGCGTATGGATTCGCTATTGATATCAACCCGCGGCAGAATCCTTATATTAAAGGAAAGATCGTGCTGCCTGAAGGGGCGGTTTACAGGCCGCAGAGTCCGGGGACACTCACCCCTTATTGCCCTGTTGTTAAGGCTTTCAAGCGCCTTGGCTGGACCTGGGGAGGGGAGTGGAAATCCTTAAAAGATTACCAGCATTTTGAGAAAGTGCTATAATAATAACACGAAAGGGATTTATGGGTTTTCCCAAGAACCGGATAATTAAGATTATAGTAATGCTGGTTTTTCTATCTTGTATGTTCTTTGCGAATTTTGTCGCGGTGAGGATGATGCTGCATTATGGCGTAGACGCCTATTTCTATGATAAGCTCCTGGTTGCTTATACTGTAGGGGGCAGGGAAGGCCTTAACCTGGAGCTTGGTAAAATACCCGTTACAGATAAGCTCCCCCGAGAGTCAGTCCTGGCTAAAGATTTTGCAGACAGGCTTGAAACTTTGGCTGACCCGGAGGCGTTCTTAAAAAATAAGGTTGATATAAGCAAGAGAACGGTAAACCTTATCAGGAATTTGCGGTCCGTGGCAATTTACCTAATGCTTTTATTGTTTGCCTGCAAGCTGATCATTGATTTTATGAATAAGTCCGGCTCTAAAAAATAATTATCAGGGTAAAAGGCCAAAGCGTTTTTTAGTTTCTCATTGACAACCTGAAGAATAGTGTTAATATTGTTTCAATGTAGCGACTTTCCTGAATTAAACTAATTAACTTAATGAGAGGGGGTGAATCAAAATGAAGAAAGTATTATTTGTGCTTTTAGCTCTTTGTTTTGTCAGCACTTTAGCTTTAGCTCAAGAAGCAGCTAAGCCTGCTGAAGAGAAGGCTGCGGTGGCAACAGAGGCCTCTGGCGTGGTTGTCGTATCAGATGAAGCAAAAGACAAGGCTGCGGCAGTTGTTACCGATGAAACCAAGATGACCGAAGAAGAGAAAATGGCAGCTGAAAAAGCGGAAGCCGAGAAAATGGAAGCTGAAAAAGCAGCTGCTGAAGCTGTAAAGAAGTAAGTTTAAAACATAAGAAGCAAACGCTGACAGCAAGTTACAGGTATCAATTACTGCCAAGCAGGTTGGCGATGAGCTGAGTAAACCCTCGATCAAAAACCAGAAATAATTCATTCTATCTATCTATATATATAAAAAGGCCTCTTTTGAGATTGAAAGAGGCCTTTTTGTTTTAAGATTGAGAGGGGGTATTTTCTTGACATTTTGAGTATAAAATGTGGTATACTTGTATGGAAGGGGGGATTATGTGTAAGCCACGGGAACCCCAGTATTGCTGGCAGTTTTGGTCGTGCGTAAAAGCTGTCAGGGAAAATTGCCTTGTCTACCAAAAAAACTACGGAAAAAGGTGCTGGTTGCTATCCGGCTGTTCGGCTATGGTAGAGCGCCAGTTTAAGAATTGCTGGGAATGCCCCTGGTATATGAAAATTAACCGGGATGAAGCAAAAGCAAGAGCTCAATAATCCTGCCTGTATAATAAAACAATGGAAGAAAGACTTATCCTGCAATTTGTAACATTAACCATCTTTTCTTTTTTGATGGGGATTATTTTTTGTGATTTTTACAGGCTGCGTATAGGACGTAAGCTTATCTGGTTTATTGTTTTTCTTGCCATCAGCATATATGCGCTCCGCAGGTATGAAGAGTTTGAGCTTGCCGTTATTCTGCCGGTGCCGATGATATTGGCAATTTGGCTTGGCTGGATGCAGAAAAAGAAGCTAAAATGAAAAAGGTTTTCCTGAGTTTTAGCCATGAAGACAGCCTGAAGGTTGAAAAGCTGATACATCTTCTTCGCTGCCCGGATTACCAGCTGGATTTTTATGAGGGCCCGCTGGATCTTGATTTTGAGGCAGAGGGATCTGAGGCAGTCCGCATGGCAATAGGTGAGAAAATAGCGAAGTGCAATATCGCGGTCTGCCTTATCGGGGAAAATACGCATAAAAGCAAGTGGGTTGATTCTCAGCTGCGCAAAAACAGGAATAAGGGGAATAAGATTATTGCTATGGCTTTAAAAGGGGTGGAGTGCGCTGTGCTGCCTGAGGTGGTAAAAGAGGAGTTCCTTACTTTTTATCCGTGGGACCCGCAGAAATTAAGGATGCTCATCACTGAAGATAACCAAAAGCCGTTTAACAATTCTTTATAATAATAGCCCAATAAAGATGGTTGGTCAGGTGCCTGATCCCAGGAAATTTATTCTTGGGATTTTTGCTTTATTGGAGTAAAATACTAGCATGCCCAGGAAAATACTAGTGCTTTCAGGCAGCCCTCTAAAAAACGGCAATACCGCTACATTGGTAAAGTGGTTTATAGAAGGCTGCCGGGAAAAAAGAGCCCAGGTTGAAATTATTCAGACTGCCTTCCTTAAATATAAGTCTAACGGCTGCACATCCTGCCGCGCCTGCCAAAAAATTCCTGAATACGAATGTGTTATAAATGATGATGCTAAAGCTGTCCTGGTAAAGATGGCAAAGGCAGATGTAATTGTGATGGCTACCCCGTTATATTTCTACGGCCCAAGCGCCCAGTTAAAGCTGGTGATGGACAGGATGTTTTCCCTTTATAAATGGGATAATCAGGCTGGGACAATGCAAACTCCGCTGAAAGGCAAGACCCTTGTTTTAATCGCCAGCGCGTTTGAAGATATAGGGCTGGATGTATTAGAGAAAATCTTTGCTATAACAGCCGATTATTCCGGGATGAAATTTAAATCCCTGCTTGTTCCAAACGCCGGTGAATCCGGAGATATCAGGAGCAAAGAGAGTATCCGTAAAAAAGCGGTTGGCTTAGGCAGGAGGGTGGCTTAAACAGGAGGAAGGTATGAAAAAATCTATCGGAGCAATTACCGTTGTTTTTCCTACCCCGGTTTTTGTTGTGGGAACATATGATAAAGAGGGCAAGCCAAACGCGATGGTTTGCGCCTGGGGAGGTATTTGTTGCTCTGACCCGGCATGCCTGAGCATTTCTTTAAGAGAAGCCACCTATACTTATGCCAATATCTTAGAAAAGAAATCTTTCACCGTTAACATCCCCTCGGAGGCGCAAATCAAAGAAGCTGATTATTTCGGTATTGTTTCCGGCAGGGCGGAAAATAAATTCGCTTCTACCGGCCTGACTCCGGTAAAAAGCGAACTGGTGGATGCCCCTTATATCAAAGAATTCCATCTGAACCTGGAGTGTTCTCTGCTGCATGCTATCAAGGTGGGGTTGCATACGCTTTTTATCGGCCAGATTAAAGATGTAAAAGTTGAAGAAGAAGTATTAACAAAAGAAGGGTTTCCGGACATAGAAAGAATTAAGCCAATAACCTTTAACCCTGCCAACCGCACATATTATGGCACCGGTAAATGCCTGGGGAAGGCCTTTTCCATCGGCAAGAAAGAATAAGAGCTATGAAGAAAACCCAATTGATTATGATTTGGTTCCTGCCGGTTATTGTGATAGGCGGGTTGTTTTATCCTGTACTGGGTTACCTGATGGTCGCGATGATGGTATTTTTTCTTACCCTGTCATTTTTTAAGGCAAGATACTGGTGCTGGAATTTATGCCCGCGGGGAGCTTTCCTTGATATTGTTATGTCCAAATTTTCTTTAAATAAGCCGTTGCCCGGGCTCTTTGCGAAAAACTGGTTCCGCCTGGCTGTATTTATTTCGCTGATGGGTTTTTTGCTTTTGCGTATTATGCGCTCCGGAGGAAACTGGGTGCTTGTAGGCTCTGTTTTTGTAGGGGTTTGCCTGATTACCACGGTTATCTCAATCGGCTTAGCCGTATTTACAAAACACAGAGGCTGGTGCGCGGTATGCCCGATGGGTTTTCTCCAGGAGAAAATCGGCAAACTGCGGAAAAAATAAAATATGGCAAAAATCAAACGCAAAGCACGCTTCTTAACTGCCGCGCAAGCCAAGGCCTTAGATAGAAAAGCCGAACTAAAATTTGGCATATCAACTCTTTTACTGATGGAGAATGCCGGGCGTTCTGTCAGCGAAGAGGCATTAAAAATCCTGCAAAGCCGGAAAGGCAATACCGCGATATTCTGCGGTAAAGGCAATAATGGAGGGGATGGGTTTTGCGCTGCCAGGCATTTGTTGGCAGCCGGCATCAAACCGGATATTTATTTGTGCGGTAGAATAGCTGATGTTAAAAATGAAGCCAGGGCTAATCTGGATATACTTTTGCGCTTGAAGCAGAAAATAATAGAACTCGGCCAAGCCAGGATGCCTTCAATAAAAACAAAGAAGTATAGTTTAATTATTGATGCGCTTTTAGGCGTTGGGCTAAAGGGAGGGGCAAGCTATATTTATCAGGAGCTTATTAATATAATCAACTCTTCAAAGGCTTATGTCTTATCGGTTGATATTCCTTCAGGGCTTGACGCAACTTCAGGTAAAGCTGCGGGTGTTTGCGTAAAGGCCGATAAAACAATTACCTTTGTTGCTGAAAAACGAGGGATGGCCTCAAAAGGCGGCAGGAAATATTGCGGAGAGGTATTGGTAAGGGGGATAGGAATTGCGTTATAGACAGATAGCGGCAATAACCTTAGTTTTGATTTTGTCATCAGGGATATTGAGTTTTGCGGGCACAGTTGGCTTTACCCTTGATTGCGGCGGATTTAACAGTTTGCCTGAGCCAAGGCTCAGGTATCCGATAAGCGAAACAGCTATTTTAACCGGCAGCGACCCTTTAGAATTCCAATGGTGGAATGACGTGGTTGGCATACGCGGGTTTATCATTAAGATATATAAAGGTTATAATATGTACGCGGGTAATTTAATCCATAAAGAAGATTTGCCTCCGGGCGCGTCTTCTGTTAAGGTTGATTCCGGTTTATTTGAGGATGGGCAGGTCTATACCTGGTCGTTAATACGGATTTCATATACGGGATATAAAAGCGACAGGAGTTTTAATTCTTTTAAAGTCATCAAAGAATAGAGAGGGCCCATGAAAAACATAAGTTTATTTTTTAGGAGTTTTTACGTAAAAGTCGCGCTCTCTTTTATACTTTCCCTGTTATTCGTAGCGCTTCTAAGCAATTTTATCCTTTTGGAATTCAGCTTGAAGTCGCAGTTCAGCCAGCTGCGTGAGAAGCTTAAGGTAATCGCGCAAACTGCCGTACTTTCGGTAAATATAAACGAATTAAATAATATCCCGCTTAATCCCGAAGGCGTAAATACCCCTGCTTTTAAGGATCTGGCTTTGCAATTGTTAAGAATAAAACAAGCTAATCCGGTAATTAAGTATATCTATATAATGTCTAAAACCGATCAGCCCGGGATTTATCAGTTTGTGGTCGATCCTGATGCGCTTACGGGAAAAACTTCCAAAGCCCGCGCGGCTTCATTGCCGGGGACCAGATACGATGCCCGGCGTTTTTCGGAGATGCTTAAGGCTTTTGATGCGCCTGCCGCGGATACTAAGCTGGTTGTTGACGAGTGGGGCAAGCTGCTTTCCGGGTATGCCCCTATTTTCAGAAATAACCAGGCAGTTGCTATATTGGGCATAGATATAGATGCCAGCGATGTGCATCTGGCTGAAAAAGGCTTGCTGCAGAGGGGCATATTTATTTTGTTAATGGGCGTTCTTTTTTCCCTGCTCCTTGGAGCGGTATTATCAATAAAAATAATTTCTCCGGTTAAAAGACTGATTGACGGAACAAAACATATTGCAGAAGGCGACCTGGAGTACCGGGTAAAAGTCCCCTCTCAGGACGAAATCGGCCGGCTGGCTGCGTCTTTTAATGATATGACCTCCAGCCTTGCGGATGCCCGCGAGAAACTGCACGATTATTTTTACAGGATGGTCCAGGCAATGGTGCGCAGCCTGGAAGCAAAAGACCCGTATACCCGCGGACATTCAGACAGGGTCAGCGAAATATCATATGAAATTGCCCTGAATATGGGGATTCCTCTTAAGGACGCGGAGATGCTAAAAAAAGCGGCGCAGATGCATGATATAGGCAAGCTGGGTATCCATGACGATATATTGAATAAAAAAAGCAGCTTGTCCCAGGGGGAATGGGACCTGGTGCGCAAACATCCCGAGGTAGGGGAGGAGATATTAAAGCCGGTGTTTTTAGACGAACAGATGCTTTCGGTAATCAGGTCGCATCATGAGCGTTATGACGGCACCGGTTATCCTGACGGCCTGAAGGCTGATGAGACCAGTATATTCGCCCAGATTGTTTCGGTAGCGGATGCTTATGACGCGATGACTTCATCCCGCTCTTACCATACGGCAATGGCTAAAGAAGAGGCGCTTGCTAAAATAAAAGCCGTCTCCGGCAGCCAGTTTAACCCCGCGGTTGTCCAGGCATTAGAGAAAATAATGGAGAAGGTATGAAATTAATTTTGATAGGCATATTTATATTGATAGGGGCAGTTTTATTATATGGGTTGTTTTTCCATATTCTGGATAATTCAGGGATTTTCAAAAAAGCCTATTCCAGGGAGCAAACAGCAAAACAAAACATACTTACTTTGTTCAGATGGATTGAAGAGGGAAGTTTGAATAGCGAGGAACTAAACAGTTCCATATCTATTATTAAAAGCCAATTGCAAATATTAAAAAAAGAATGTGCCGCAGGAAGGGCTTCTTGCGCCGGTGTATATGGTTATATGGACAATAATTTTTTCACTGCCGTTAAAAGTAAATATGAGCCCGTAATCAGTAATATGCAGCTGTTAAACAACCTCTATAGCCAGGCGGTTGCCGGTAAAACAGGCCCGGCAGAACCCAGGTATCCCTGGCTGGATGTTAAGAACAGCTTGATAGATTGTTTGCAAAATGAAGTGATAATTTGCTGTGTTTCTGAAAAAGAAAAAAGTAAAACGGATTTATTAAAACCTGAAATACTTGTTGCCGCGGATATTGATTCTGTTGTGGGGCTGGTAGATGGGGCTTTCAGGGGTATCTTTAAGAGGAAGTTCCGCTTGTCCGGGGAGTATAGGCTGGTGCATAAAGGATCAACCTCCAGAGGGACTTCTCTGGATAATACTGATTTTGATTTTGACCTGTTGTTCAAGGAGCAGGAAGACCATAATAAGTTTGTGAAAGAGTTGAATCCGTTAATTGAAAACCTTTACAGAAAATTGAGGGCCAGCGGGTATGTAATTATTAGTAAATCTGAACGCCAGGTTTTATCAAAAATAATGATTAATATTATTATTCAGGATGGGAATGGAGTTGTTTTCAGAATCCAGTTGTTCGTCGGCAAGGATTTCAAGATTTATTTTGACCATCTTAACGCGCAGATTAGACAAATAGAGGCTTTGGGGGGTAAATGGGAAGATCTCAGCGGCCAGGTTATTTTATTTAAGAGGTTAATCAGGGATGTGCTGCATAATTACGGGGAAGCATACGGCGGCTTAGGTGGGCCGGGGTGTGAACAGTTTATAATACAGGCGGATAGCTCTATGGATTACGGCAGGAAAATAACAAGCATAGGATCGTTTGATAAAACAATGCGCTGGATATACAGGGCGGGGCTTGATAAGGATTCATCAACGGTGGTCCCTTTGGATAAGGCAGCCGGACAGAGCGGGATATACCTGCAGGATTTAAAATCCACAAACTTATTGACGACATGCTCGCCAATATTCTGGAATAAGCTGGTAAATGCCGCCGCCAAATACGTGGAATTAAATAAGATTAGGATGTCGGAAGATGAGTTTGCCAGTTTGGGCTTGATAGAAGAGGCGCGGTAAAATTAATGATTAAGATGATTACTAAGCATATAAAATTATTTTTAACTCTAATCTTTGCGTTGTTATTAATAATCATAGTTTCTTTGTGTGTTATTCATTTGGCTCCTTCGGATAGTTCAGAGAACGCCTCAAAGGTTTATTCCCGGGAACAAATAGCCAAACAAAATATCTTCACTTTGTTCAGATGGATTGAAAACGGAAGCCTGGATAACTCAGAGTTTAATAACGCGATAACCGCTGTTAAAAAGCAGGTTAAACTGTTAAAAAATGAGTGTGCCGCTGGCAGGGCTTCCTGCGCTGCGGTGTACGGGTATCTGGATGGCGATTTCTTTGGCGTCATTAAGGATAAATATGAGTTTATGGAAGATAATCGTATGTTATTAAACCGCTTGTTTATTGAAGCCGGCGGAAACGTAAATACAGCCAAGCCCCGCCATCCCTGGCTGGATATTAAAAATAATCTTTTAGACTGCCTGGAGAATGAGTTAATAATCTGCTGCAGCAAATCCCCGGAAGCAGCTAAGGCGGATTTAACAAAGCCGGAGATATTTGTCGCTCCGGATATTGATTCTGTTGTTAGTTTGTTAAGGGATACATTCATATCCGTTTAGAAAACCAGGATTAGCTATCCGGTGGGTATAAGTTAGCTCATGCAGGCTCTACTTCACATGGCACTTCTCTTGATAACCTTGATTTTGATTTCAGCCTCGTATTTGAAAATCCACAAGACGTTGGTTTATACTGGGACAGGATAGATCAAATTATACGGATATTAGCCAATAGATTGAAAACCAAGGGTTACAATATTTTAAGTAAGGGTGGTTCCAAAAATAAATGGGGGAGCTTGATTAGCCTCTTTATTCAGGAGAAAGATGGGATTATTTTTAAGTTCCAGGTATCTGCTGGTAACAATGCAAATCTTTATCTTGATAATCTTAGTGCGCAGATAGAGCAGATCAAGGCCTTAGGCGGGAAATGGGATGAGCTAAGAGGCCAGATTATTCTATTCAAGAGGTTAGTCAGGGACGTACTAGGCAGCTATGGAAAGACTTTTGGCGGCTTAAGCGGCCCGGGGTGTGAACAGTTTATAATACAGGCGGATAGCTCTACGGATTACGGTAAGAAGTTAACTAGTATCGGCTCATTTGATAAGGCTATGCGTTGGGTATATAATATGGGCTTTAATAGAGAGGCATCAACCGTTATTCCATTTAACAAAGTGGTTGATAAAATCGGCATATATTATCAGGATACAAGGATGGTAAAACCGTTGGTATGCGAACCTGTGTTTTGGGCTAAGTTAGTAAATGCCGCCAGGAAATACGTGGAATTAAATAAGATTGAGATGTCAGAAGATGAGTTTGCCAGTTTGGGCTTGCCATAAAAGATTATATAGCAGGAGGTGGGGATAATGGGGCTATTTAATTTTTTCTTCGGTAAAAAAGATGATGCTGATCCGGCTCCAAGCGATAAAAGGGATATCCCGAGATGGGAAATTTCCCTGCCGGCTAAAATAAAGTTTGAAGGGTTTGATGATGAGTTGGAGTGCGAAGTAAGGGATTTGAATTTAAAGGGTTTTTCCCTGGTCTCAAGTAAGAAAATCCCAAAGGAGCAGGTGGGCGCCAAACTGCATTTTAATGAAGGCCCGTCTTTCAACGTAGAAATGTTAATTCTATGGGAAAAAGAGGCAGACAGTAAATATTTATATGGGATTAAATTTACTAAACTTTCCGGCCCGGATAGGGAGAAGATCTGCCAGGTAATGAAAGATTATTTTTCCGCCAATATCTGGTGGAAGGATTCAGGGGATATTGATAACAAAAGGAGCTGATTATGAAGGTTTTAATTGCCGCTGTGGCGGATCATGCCTGGGTTGAAAACGGGTGCCTTTCTTTATGCAGGGCATTTGATAGTATAAGCGTTGATAAGTTTCCTTATGTCCTGGCGCGTATGAGCGTAGCTTTGCGCCTTCTGATTAACAGGCTGGAAGCCGGCGAGCATAAGCTGGGTATTTCACTGACCGATGCCGACGGCCACAAGTTAATGAACAGCGATATAAAGATAAACTTTCAATTTCCCGAGGGCGCGGTTTCGGATACTTCATTTTCTTTCGCGCTTAACGGGCAAAACGTTACTTTTCAGAAACCGGGTGATTACGTGATTAACATACTGGTTGATGCCAGGATTGAGGCAAGCATACCTCTTTATGTGAGGGAGAGCAAGCCCGGGGGGAAACTGGATATTCCGGACCGGATTTAAGATAAAAGGACAATTTTTATATGGCCAGGATTAAGCTGGATTTACACGGTATCTTTAATAACGGCGGGGCGATTGAAAGCGAGCTCAGGCGGGTGATCGATGAGGCGTTGAATAAAAGGATCAATGAAATTGAGATCATCCCGGGCAAGGGAAGCGGCCAGCTGAAGAAACATGTGCTGCGCTTTCTTGAACAGCCGCAGGTCAAACGGCTTTACCACCGCCTGGAAAAAGACGACAAGAATTTCGGAAGGATATTCGTGCATTTCAGGTTCTAATAATAAACATATTATTACTGGACAAAACTTTAAAATGTGTTATAATCCTTTCAGTAGTGAATAAAGGATTAGAGGTTTGTAGGCCGCGAGGTTTAGAAAACTAACCTTGCGGTTTTTTTATTCCGGCGCGATCCGCGCCGGGATTACGCCAGGAAGCTCCGGGTTAGCCCGGGTAGGTGGCTGCATTTCTGCCGTTATTTGCTATAATTTCTAGGGAAGGGGGTAGTAAATAATGGCAAAGGGAAAAGTAAAGTGGTTTTCAGACCAGAAGGGTTTTGGGTTTATCACACCTGAATCCGGTAGCGACGTATTCGTGCATCATAGCGCAATCCAGGGTGAGGGTTATAAATCATTGGCTGAGGGTCAGGAAGTAGAGTTCAACATTGAAAAAGGACCTAAAGGCGAGCAGGCTACTAACGTAGTCAAGCTTTAACTGGTAAAAAACAGCCTGGCCTCTGATTTAGCGGCCAGGCTGTTTTTCTAAAGATGAGCAAGAGAAGAAGTAATTTAAAAACCATTGATTGTTTTAAATGCAAAAACCAGTCGGAATGCTGCCGGCTTGGGGCCTGGATTGATTTAGAGGAGGCTAAGAAAATATTGTCGCTTGGTATCAAAGGCGACTTTTTTCATTTAGAGATAGATAAGGATTTTCCTTCCGGTTATAAAGTAGGCACCAGCTATGAGGATGAGCCTTGCGTTTTCCTGGACCCCGATGGTTTATGCAGGATACATAAGGTTGATTATGCTTTTAAACCGGTGACCTGTAAAGAATTTCCGTATGAGGGGAAGAAAATAGCCCCGATTGCCGATTTTTTATGCACAATGCATAGAACGCGCATAAAAAAGGCCAAGTCCCGCAGTAAAAAGCGCTGATGGATAAAAAACAGGATAAATGGTATTTTAAGAGCTGGTCATTGATAGTTTCGTTTTTATTTGTGGGGCCGTTTATGCTGCCCCTGGTTTGGGTTAATCCGGGATTTAGCAAAAAGAAGAAAGTAATCGTAACTATAATCGTAATTGTATTAACCTGCATATTAACCGTAATTTTCTTAAAATCCCTAAAGTATTTAGATAATTATTACCAGCTTTTGCAAAATGAAATATACTAAAGGTTCGCTGGGAAGGGTTTTTCTCCTGAAATTTGAAAATAATGATATCCTGATTGACAGCTTAAGCCTTTTTGTAAAGAAGGAGAGGATTAAGGCGGCGGCTATGATTTTTATCGGCGCCCTCAGAAAAGGCGACCTGGTTACCGGGCCTAAGAAACCGGTGATTCCTCCGCAGCCGAATAAAGTGGTTTTTAAGGACGGCTGGGAAGTTATGGGTATCGGAACAGTCTTTGTAAATTCCCGGGGGCCGCAGATACATATCCATAGCAGTATGGGCAAGAAAAATAAATCTTTGACCGGGTGCGTACGGGGCAAGTCAAAGGTCTTTTTAGTTATTGAGGCTGTTGTCCTTGAGCTCAAAGGGATAAAAGCAAGTAAAGATATAGACCCTCGTACAGGGCTTAACCTTTTAAATATCCTGTAATCTATGAGTATATTTTTCCAAAAATATCAACAACCAATCCTTATAATCCTGATAATTCTTTCAGGATTTTTTGTTTATTCCAGCTCTTTGCAGGGGGAGTTTGTCTGGGATGACGAGGCATTCGTAGTAAAAAACGCCTATATAAAGGATTGGTCAAAAGCCGGATTAATTTTTATTACTGATTCCGGGGCAGGGGCTTCTACAGAGTTGAATTTCTACCGGCCCATACAGGTATTTACCTATATGATTGATTATTCGCTTTGGGGTTTAAACTCGGTTGGCTATCATCTGACTTCTGTTATACTGCACATCCTTGTTGCCCTGGCAGTTTACACCCTGATCAGAATGCTTTTTTTGAATATTCCGCTAGCGTTTTTTTCCGCTATGCTGTTTACCGTACACCCTATAAATACAGAAGCCGTATCGTATATTTCCGGCCGAGCCGACCTCTTGTCCGCTTTGTTTATATTATTGTGCCTGATTTTCTATATTAAGAACACGCATTCGCCGAAATTAAGTTCGTATATTCTGATGCTTGCGGCTTGCGTTTTGGCTTTTTATCCAAAGAAAACGCGCTGGCCATAGTTCCTATCCTGCTGCTTTATCATTATTCTTTTAAAGAAAAGATCAAATGGCAGCTTATTTTGTCCCCGTTAACAATTTCACTGGTTTATCTATTTGCCAGGTTTGTAAGTTTGCAGTCATTTTTCCTGGGGCCGGAGGCGCTCTTTAAAAGAATCCCTGGTTTTTTTGCCGCGGTCGCCAATTATTTCAGGTTATTATTCCTGCCGTTTGGTTTGCATATGGAGTACGGCAACAGGATTTTTTGTATTTTTCACCCCCAGGTGCTAATCGGAATAGCCCTACTTCTACTGCTTATATTCCTTGCTTTTAAGAAAAGAGAGAGCGACCGTTTGTTTACTTTCTCCGTATTATGGTTTTTTGTCGCGCTTCTTCCGACTAACAGCGTTTATCCGATTAACTCATTCTATATGGCAGAGCACTGGCTTTACCTGCCCGGGATCGGTTTCTTTTTGTTCCTTGCCCGCTGGCTGGACTCTTTGTATAAAAAAGAAAAGTCCCGCCTGGCATCTATCGGCATCTTTATCTGTTTATTGTCCGCCTATTCGTATTTGACCATAAAACAAAATAATTACTGGAGCAATGAGCCGCAGCTTTACAGGAGGGTTTTGAAATATACCCCCGGCAGTTATATGGTTCACAATAACCTGGGTAACTTGTATTCAAGGGCAGGGAATAAGCCGGAGGCGGCAAATGAATATTTTCTGGCGATAAAATATAACCCTAAGTTTTTGCCGGCATATTGCAGCCTTTTGAATATCCTTTATTAAAACCCGGAATTGGACGCTCAGGCAAAGACCTATCTTAAACTGGCTGAAGCTGACCCTCTTTGCGCAGAGGCGTATTATCTCTTGGGGAATAATTACCATGAACGCAATGAAAAAGATAAATCAATGTTGATGATGCGCAAGGCCATTGGATTAAACCCGAAATACCTGGAAGCCTATAACAACCTTGCTTCTGATTACGCGGAAACCGGCAACATAGAAGAGGGGATAAGGCTGTGGAATGAGGCGTTAAAGGTTAATCCTGATTTTGCGGTAGCCCATTTCAATTTATCAGTATATTATTTTAAGCTTAAGAAATACAGCCTGGCGATTGAACATTGCGATAAGGTGTTAAAGCTGGGTTTCCAGGTTGACCCCCGTTTTTTAAATGAGCTAGAGCCATTCCGGGGGAAAAAGTTATAGCCTCCCTTGAAATTTAGCGGAAAATAGTATATACTTACTATGTAAATGTACCGCCACGGTAATAAAGGTGTTTTTTAGTAAGCCTTTGTAACCGTGGTTTTTTATTTTGTGGCCTATTGTCCGCAAAATATTTCGCCTGATTTTGATGGTGGGTGCTCAATTTTGGGAGGCTACTTGTTTAACCGCTATTGGGGGAAAGACCGGCGCAGGTTCCAGCGTCTACTTTTGAACCTGACTATATGGTATAAGGTGCGCAGCCCCGAGCAGTTACGGCTTGCCTTTGGAGAAAAAGATATGGAGGCTACTACCTTGGATTTAAGCACAATCGGCCTGGCTTTTATATCCAAGCATTATATCCCGGTCTGGTCAACCCTGCTCCTGAAGTTTATCTTTTTTGGTTCAGGAGACAACTCAATAAACATAGTCAAGCCGGTTGAAGTGGAGGCAGAGGTAAAAACCTGCCTGCCGTATGAAAATGAGTTCCGTTTAGGCGTTAGTTTTAAGGGGCTTGATGAAGAACGCCGGGGCCAGCTTAGCCGTTTTATTGGCGCAACTAACCGGCCTTATAAAGAATTCTAAAAATATGTTTTAATTGTATCTGGCTGTGTTATAATACTAACCAAAGGAGATTGCTATGGACTTTAATTCCCTGAGAAGAAATATGAAACAGTTCAATTTTGAAGACCTGCGTACTGATTGCGATAATTTTTTTGAAGGAGTGATTATCCAACAGGAGCTGGATAAACTTCACCTGCATTTAAAAGATTTTATGGGCGAGCCGGTTTTCCCTTCCAAAAACAGGCTGCCGCATAAGGTGCAGGAAACAGTTAATGGCTTCGGGGGGATTATGCCCGGCCAGACGCTGTATTACAAAACTA
>Ga0172375_10005823_pt1 | contig 17559 bp, 20 predicted proteins | sample LakKiv1m_FD_114537 | JGI IMG/M metagenome (GOLD analysis project Ga0172375, IMG submission 114537) | Freshwater microbial communities from Kabuno Bay, South-Kivu, Congo - kab_092012_11.1m | ecosystem: Environmental > Aquatic > Freshwater > Lake | place: Democratic Republic of the Congo...
CGGCCATCGGACCATTTTATAAAAATTTAGCACTATTAAAAGTATATAACAAAATTCAGCTTATCAAAAATATTTTTTCCGGTCAAACAAAAAGCGCCCCGCACATGCAGGGCGCCTTTTTATCGAAACATTCTTTTGTTTAGTAAATGACTTCCGCGGTTAAATTTCGTCTGCCGAAAGCAAAAGCTTCGGACTTATTTTCAACGTAGATATCGAAGTGGTTGCCTTTGATGGCACCACCACGATCCTCACAGACATAGATTCCCATGCCGTCAATTTTAATCTTGACGCCGAAGGGAAACTGGGGAGGACAGGCTAATGTCCGTTTTTCTTTAACTTTCAAACCGCTAGCTGTAATTCCGTCGCTTTTGCCGCATTCATCGGCGGCGGCGGTATAAGCTGAAGCGTTGATAGTAAACTGGCCTTTAGGCAAAATAGCCTTTTCGATCTTGCTTTTAAATCTGGCTAATTTTTCTTCTCTTTTGATTTCTTCCTCGCTTAAAGCCTTAATTTCGGCATAAGTACGGGGAATATTGACCAAAAGATCGGTATCGCCATAAACCCGGCCATCATCTAAAATTAAAATATTGGTATTAGTTTGTGTTTCATCAGTATTGGCTTTGGCTGCCAGGCTTTTCGGGGCAAAAACCATGAAAACTACCAGCAGCATCACTAAAATACTAATGATACGCATGAATTGTCTTTAATTGTTAATATCAAGCCAAAAAACCTAGATTTTCAGCATGACGGTACAGTATAGCAAAAAAAGAGCTATTAGTCAATGATTATAGCCTAATTTTGGCTTAAATAAGCCATTTATATTTTTGCTTTGGCCTTTTTTGGCTTAAATAAGGCATAAAATTTAAAAATTCTTTGCAACCAAAAAACACCTTTCAAAAGGTGTTTTATCTGAGCGGGTCGCCTTATGGCGAGCCTCGCTCAAAAATTTTGAAGAAAATTTTTGAGCGGGTAACGGGAATCGAACCCGTCGCTCGTCCTTGGCAAGGACGTGTATTACCGATATACTATACCCGCTTTTTTAAATATTTTTATTAAGTCCTTCTATCCAGCCGATAATCCTAAAAAATAATTTAACATCATTTATTCTAATGTGAATTGTGCCATACGTCAAACTATGTTTGTTTCTTTTATTTTTGCTAGAAATGCTTAATTTTGAATATGTCTTAATAAATTGCTCCTTTGGAATTTTTGTCAATGACGACCAAAAGTGAACAGCTTTATTGATATCCATATTTTTGTGGGCAATCAATTGCGCCTTGATTTTGTACGCGCTTACACCACATATAATTTTGAAAAACTTCATCATTATCCTTACTAGTTCCGGATCTGAATTGGCAAAATCAACTGCTTTCCACTTACTTCCATAAGCTCCTTTTTTATATCCTTCGGCCCAATATAAGGATGTTCCAACTAGGAATAATCTATTGTCAATCAGCTTTTTTGCTTCATTAATAGCCCTGGCACGAATTTCTTCTGCTCTTTTTCTCGCTAACACGGTCTGATTTTTATTCCTTTCTATCAAACTTCTAATACTGCCTTCAAAAACTTTTTTTGACAATCTCTTTTTGGCTGTTTCTGATATTTCTAAATGGGAAAGCCAATAACTCAAGGTGCTTTTAGAAATTCCGGTTTTTCTATTTATTTCATTATAACTAAGCCCTTTTCTTCTCAATTTTATGGCTAATTGCCTTTCTTTCCGCATATAAATTGAACCTATGATACATAGACATTATATCATAGGTTCAATTTTTGTACAGTGCCGAGGGGCGGGATTGAACCGCCGACACAAGGATTTTCCTTTTCATTTTTCTTGGGTTTCCCCAAGGATCGGACTATTTCATCACCCCGCTAAACGGGGGTCGGGCGCTATTTGCGAGCTTATTGTTGGGACTCACTCGCTAGTCTCTACACCTTTCTTGAAACCTTTGCCCTTCAAGAATTGGCTCGAGATTGCCTTTTCCCGCTTAGCGGGATTTAGGTTTCCTCGAATTCACCCGATTTTTTGCGCTATAGGCGCATCCGCCTAAGGCGGAAATCACACATCACTGCGTGATGGACCGAAAACCAGTCCTCTGCTCTACCACTGAGCTACCTCGGCTTAAATAATTCAAATAATGTGCACGCTGAGGGACTTTCACCCCCGCACCATTTTCAAGGAAAAATTTTCCTTTCATAAGGTCCGAGAGCGAAGCGACTTCGTCTTAAATATATCAACTACCACATTTTTTTCTAAAAATGGTGTTGGGGCGGGCCCCCAACCCCACATTCGGTGCCCGAAAAAAATTTTGGGCTCCTGGTGGGCAATGTAGGACTTGAACCTACGACCCTCTCGGTGTAAACGAGATGCTCTAGCCAACTGAGCTAATTGCCCAAAATTTGGTGCTGGAGTGAATAAACGAGGCGCTCTAGCCAACTGAGCTAAGCGCGCAGATGGTGAGGGGGTAAATAAACGAGATGCTCCCCGCCTTGCGTCGACTCGCCGCGATTTAGCGAAGCGGACGAGCAATTTCCGCGAGTCGAGGCGGGTAGTGATTGCCTGCCCCGTAGTCAAATGTGGAGCATTTGTACTTTGGGGAGCTAAGCGTGCTCTCGTGTGGGGATAGAGGGACTCGAACCCTCACGCCTAGAAGGCCACGCCCCTCAAACGTGTGTGTATGCCAATTCCACCATATCCCCGAATCTGGAATATCCAAAATATTAAACTACTCCTTAGTTTCTGCTTCTGGTTCTTTGGTTGCCTCTTCGATTTTTTCAATTTCCGCTTCTTTTTTATCTTCCGCAATAAATTCAGAAATGTCTTTGTATTTCATCCGGCTCTTTTTGGCGCTGACGCCGCGGACATAATACAGCTTGGAACGCCGCACCTTAGCGCGTTTTACCAGTTCAATTTTTTCAATATTCGGCGAAAGCACCGGCACAATTATTTCCACGCCCACGCCGCCAGAAACTTTGCGCACCGTAATCATCGGCGAAGCGCTCTGCCCGCCTTTTTTCGCAATCACCAGGCCTTCAAAAACCTGGATTCTTTCCTTATTGCCTTCCTTGATTTTCCGGTGGATACGCACCACATCGCCAGATTGAAAATCAATTTTCTTATCTGCTCTTTTTTCCTTGTTAAAATCAATTATTTTTTTCTGCATAAATTTATACTAATTATATTATAAACAAAAAAAATCAGCCAATAGCTGAAAAAACTTAATTTTTTAGCCTTTTTATCCTACCTTTTTATTGACTTTTGGTCAAGTCTAATTTTTTATGGTTTTCCCAGCATTTCCAGCAATTGGTCTTCCCAGCCAAAGCAGGTTTTCTCGCCTTTCAGTCGCTTAAAAACCACCAGGCAATCGGGATTGGCCGCGGCGAATTGCCGGAGCAATCCGACGGTTTCTTCCATAAACCCGCCGACAGTTCCGTCTGAATCGTCAACTCCGCAAGATATTTTCCTATCCAGACGCAGAAGAAGCTTGACCAAGAGTTCGGCAGTTTGTCGGCTGGCTGGCAAATCGGATACGATCGCCGCCAGGCGGTTACATCCTTCGGAAAGCGCGGCTTGGTAAGCAAACCAAATTTTTGACGGTCCATTATAATTTTTGATATGTTTTAAAGCTTCGGAAAATTCTTTTTTGATTTCTAAAATTTTTTCTTTGGAAAGTTCTCCGGTTTTTTCGCTGAATCTCGGCCCGGAAATATATTCTTTTTCTTCCGCCTTCATCGGCTTTCCCCGCAAAACAGAATAGATCGCCAACGCCACCATATGTTTGCACAGATAGTCGTTCTGCCCCAAATAGCAATCACAATTTCCACGATTAAAATTTTTGGCTGAAATTAAAACATGATAAAGATTGCCGCCCAAAACAGCGGCCGAATATTCTCCATATTCATCCTTAAAACCCTTGACTTTATCGCCTTCGTATAGGCCTGCCGCTTTTTCAAAGGTGCCTCGGTCAGTTGAGAATTTTATTTTGTTCAGATCGAATTTCGGTTGCATATTTTTCTCGCTTGCGCTTAGAAACCTATTTTCCAAACCGCATAAATATAGATACGGCTTACAAATTCGTCAATTTCCCGCATATGCATGTACTTGACCAATCATCCATATCGGGATGTTTCTTGCTTGCGTACTGCCCGCGCTTAGAAAATTCTTTCCTAAGTTGCATAAAATTTTGAAAATCTTCCGGCATTTTTACCTCAAAATCATATTTTTTGCCGAAAAGTTCAAACTCCAGTTCTTTGGCATGCAGTAATTGCCTTCCGATGTTTTGCGCTTCAGTTTTTATATTACGCGCTTTATATATCTTATCTCCTGCCACCGGATGGCCGATAGACGCCAAATGCACCCGAATCTGATGCGTTCGCCCCGTTTGAGGTTTAACCTCAATTAATGAATAATTTTCAAATTCTTTTATTACTTTATACTCGGTCACCGCCGGCCGGATTTTGGTTTTAGTCCGCCCGCCGGCCACTACCTGCTTTTTATAATCCGCCGCTTTGGCCAGTGGTTTATCAATTAAGCCTTTTTTATTTTCCAACTGGCCGTAAACCAGCGCCAGATAAATTTTCCTAACTTTTCTGTCCTGGAATAATTTTTTCAGCTTGTCAAAAGTTTTTTGGTTTCGCGCCACCACCATCACGCCGGAAGTGTCTTTATCCAGCCTGTGTACAATCCCAGGTCTCAATTCACTGCCAGACGAACCATCATTAATATTTTTAATTTCCGGGAATTTATAAATTAATCCATTAACCAAAGCATTGTCCTGACCAAAATTAACTGGGTGCACAGATATTCCTGCCGGCTTATTGACCACTATAATATTCTTATCTTCATATATAATTCCGAATTTTATATTTTTATCCACAACCAACTGTGAACTGTGAACCACTGACTGTGAACTTATCCTATCGCCAACTTTGAGAATATAGCTAGGTTTAATCTTCTTGCCATTTACCAAGACATTGCCGTTTTTAATATTTTGAATGATTTCCCCGCGCGTAACTTCCGAATTAAAAAAAACTTCCTTTTTAAGGAACTTATCAATTCTTTGACCTGCATTTTCTTTTTTTACTTTTCTTTCCACGTGGGCGAGAGAGGAATTGAACCTCCATGGATTTTACTCCACCAGCTCCTAAGGCTGGCGCGTCTGCCAATTTCGCCACTCGCCCGATTGACATATTGTGTGGGGATAGAGAGAGTCGAACTCTCAAGGTATTGCTACCACTAGCTCCTGAAGCTAGCGCGTCTGCCAATTTCGCCATATCCCCATTTTTAAAATTTGCGCGCCTGCCCCGTTATTCCACCTCGGAATTTTACGAGGTATGCCAGCTTGCCCCGCACCAATCCGCCTCGGATTTGGTGCTGGGGTTTCGCCACGTGCCCGATTTAAAAGTATGTATAATAGTACAACGATATCCAGTTATAATCAACCCCGTTAGAAAACTCTTTGATTATAATCTAAGATTAATTTTAGCCGGAAATTATTCAAAGTTTTTTTCTAACGGGGTCAACCCCGGCCGATGATTTCTTTAATCCTTTCCGCTTCTGATTTCAGCGGACCCTCTTCCGCATATTCTCCATGATGCCGGGTGTTGTCGCCATAGGTATTTTTTTTCTGATCCAAATGAATATTGATGATCAGCTGGCTGCCGTTAAGACTGGCATACATATGAAACCGCGGATAACCGGCGCGCGCCAAAGGCCGGATAAAACTCATTTCCCCTTCATCATTTCTTTGAAAAACATAACCGGCGCGGCGCAAAATATCCACCGGATTAGCTTTTATATTTTCAATTTTAATTTTCATAATTCATTGGACACCCGGTGTCTTACGACCATAGCGGCTGAAAGACACCTGGTGTCCTTAACGTTATACTTTACGCGTTGCGGGAATCTATATTATTTCGTCAGTCACTTTGCTTAAAATTTCTACAACTTTTTTATTTTCCCGCAATCTGTCAACAATTTTGACAATATCACCGGCAATGCCAGACAATTTCGGCAATTTGGAAAGAAAAATTCCCATACTCCGGCTGTCAGGCTTTTTCTCAAAATATTTTGAATTGATTGCGTACCAAAGCGAGAGTGTTTCATGTGAAACCAGATCATTTTTTACCGGCGGTATATTATTGAAATAATTCACCAGTTTTTCCCAATTATCGTATTGCCCATAAATTATTTCATCTTCCATCAGTTTGGAAGGAATATGCCAGAAATCAGATGTTCCTTTTAGGCCATAGAAATTATGCTTGCTCAAAACTTCTTCCCGCTTCATATCGCAGTACAGATGAAATTTCCAGCCGGCATCAAAAGAGCTTAGTTTTTCAAAATTCAAATCAACGGGATCAAAACACAAATGGGTCTGTTTACGTTTTAAATTTCCGTCAATCCGCCGGATATCCGGGAAAACCGAACCCAGCATAAACTCGTCCTTATTGAGCTTGGAAGGATATTTGGCAAAATATTTCTGGCAATATATTATGTGGGCGACTTGGGAAGCCATGGATTAGCTTTTAGCTATTAGTTTATAGCTTTTAGTATATAGTATTTTTTGGAAAATAAAAAAGGAGCCGCCCTTATGGGCTAGCTCCGTTTATTTTTACGCTGATCGGATTTTTTAGGATCAACGCCAGAAAGAATCTTTCTGAATTCATTTTTAAGTTCGGGGCTATGGCGGAGGATATCTGTCAGCTCTGCTGCGGTTAACCCAGGAATATATTCATCAATCTCCCTTATCCGCTTGAGCGCCCCTTGGATGTTTTTGTACTTTCCAGAAAAAATCAACCAAGCTTTCAATTATTACCACCTCCTTTAGAAAATTGAAGTCAACTTGCCTAAAATTCTTTTAGCCGCTTCTTTCCAATTCATCCCTTGAAAAAAGATACCTATTCCGATAATGGCACAGATGGCAATAATAGTTTTTGTTGATGCAGAAATAAAAATATTGCTAACAAAAATTTTTTCAAACATAACCTCTCCCTCCTTTGAAAGAACTGCTTGTTATTGGAATTTACATCTTGAATAACAATTATGGATTATAGGGCAAAAAGCGTTTTTTGTCAACCCTGTCAGAAAGCCCGCCAATCATATCTTAGAAATCATTTTAATTAGCTTGGTTCGTTTAAAGATTTTTTCTGACGGGGTAAATAATAAAGGCAGGCGCCGCGTTGCGACATCTGCCTTTTCGGATCACCTTTGTATATCAAGCCGGCCCAGCCTGCGGTTGACTTTTTTCATTTCATTTTCCCTTTGCTCTTCGGCTGTTTCCCAAATGGTTTTAATCAAATTTATGAAATTATTCAGCAGCTGCCAGTATTGTTCTTCTGGAATAGAAAACAAGGCAACAGCGATTAAAATAATAACAACAGCTATTAATTCCATATGTCCCTCCTTTTTATTAAATTGTTTAGGAACTGTTTTTTATTTTACCCAATATTTCCCTTTCAACTCTTTATCTTCTTCCTCTTTCTTTTCCTCAATCTTTACTTTAGCCATTTTTCGCAAATTGTCCAAATTTTCCTTATCTAGCTCTTTGGCACGAGAAAGCAACAAGTCTTTAGCATTCTTGGCCGGATCTTCAATCACTTCCGCTAAAAGCACATCCAAAATCGCCCCGATTTTCGGACCGGGTTTCATTTGAAGTTCTTTCATCAAATCGTTACCATTAACTTTTAACATTTTTACCGAAATCGCGTCGTGGGAAATTTTATCAATAATGTATTCCAGATGGCGCAGTTTATACGGCTTGGCTTTGGGCGTCCCTGAACCCAACCGGTCGGAAATCCTGAGGTCAATTAAATCTTTCATATTTTCGAGACCCACTTTTTGCACCAAGCGCCGCACCGAACTTTCCGTCACTTCGTCAGGGTTATAGTAAAACATATGATTATCCACCAAAAGTCTTACCTTATTGATTGTTTCACGTGAAAAACGCAGTCTTTCCAGAATTTTTTCCGCTACCCGCGCGCCCACGTGGTCGTGATTATAGAAAGTCGCATACATCCCCGTGCCCCTTTTGGTCTGCGGCTTGGCAATATCATGAAGAAGCGAAGCTAATCTCACTTCAAGTTTTTTGGAAGGACAATACTTAAGAGCCAGAATGCTGTGCTTATATATTGTATAGATATGATGCAGATTCTGCGAAACACCCACGCCTTTTTCCAGCTCGGGAATAATAAAATTATTAAGTCCCGTTTCATGGAGCAGGTCAATTCCTTCGGTCGGACTATCGGATAAAATTATTTTTTGCAGTTCCTCTTTGATCCGTTCTTTGGAAATAAATTCTAAATTTTTGGCATTTTTTTTAATCGCTTCCCGAGTATCTTTTTCAATAGTCCAATCTTTTGAATTTTTGGCTTTTGGATTTTGAACTTGTTTCGGATTTAGAATTTCTGATTTGGAATTTCCGTTGAGCGTTACCGCGAAACGGATGGCCCGCATCATTCTGAGCGCGTCTTCGTCAAACCGCTCGTGCGGATTGCCCACAGTCCAGATAATTTTATTCTTTATATCCTTTTGTCCATCGTAGGGATCAACAATCTCATAATCGTTCCGGTTAAGGTCCGACCTTAGACCGGACAAGGTCGGACCTTTTGCCGGCGAAACTTTTAGCGCTAAAGCGTTGATCGTAAAGTCCCTCCGGCTCAAATCTTCCTCCAATGTTTTGGCAAATTTGATTTTATCCGGATGCCGCTTATCAGAATATTTGCTTTCAATCCGATATGTCGTCACTTCAATGACATCGTGCTCTCGCCCTTCTTTTCCTTCTCGCATAAACGGCTCTACTTTCACACCTACTGTTCCAAATTCATTCTCATAAAAACTGTCCAAAAAAATTTTCTGCACTTCTTCCGGCTGTGCATTGGTTGCCACATCCCAATCCTTAGGTAATCTATCCATTAATAAATCCCGCACGCATCCGCCCACGATATAAGCTTCAAAGTTATTTTTTTCCAAAACATTTAATATTTCTAGAACCTGCAATGGAATAGATAATATTAAATTTCTATTACTTGCCTGCCCCGTGATCCGCCCTGGGCGGATTTTACGGGGGACTGGAATTTTTTCACTTTTCATAATTTTTCATTTTAAAATCAAAATCTTCATCAAAGTCTCTATAATCAACAGTCAGCTCTTCACCTACTTGAATATCTCTGGCGGCAATATCAATTTCTTCATCTGGATTATCACTAATTAAATTCGGATTATCACAGTGATTTAGAAACCTCGCGTTATCAGCGCATAGAATATAGTTCCCGGAATTTTTATTTTTATAGGCATACCGTAAAAATTCTTTTTTTTGAACACCGGAAAGTTTTTCTAAATCTTTTTCGCTAAAAATTAAATCAAAACCTGGTACAAATTTTTGAACCACCATCCCCTTAGAAATAAACTGGTCAGCAAAAAGACCTATGCCTTCAATCTCGCTTGGACCAATTTTTGTTTTAACTAAAAGCATTTTACGTGGTGCTCTCGGCAGGAATCGAACCTGCGACGCCCGCCTTAGGACGGCGGCGCTCTATCCACTGAGCTACGAGAGCTTTCAATTAAAATTATTTTTATGTTGTCAGCCCTAGGCTGATCCGCCCTTAGCGGAAACTATGGGGACAATTTATAATTATTTGCTCCCTGCCTGCCGGCAGGCAGGTATCCATTGAGCTATGAGGGCAATATATTATTGTGGACTTGAGGAGACTCGAACTCCTCACCTCTGCAATGCGCCCCAGCACTAAAAAATTTTAATTGTGGACTTAATGAGAATCGAACTCATGTCTCCGCAATGCGAATGCGGCGTATTACCACTATACTATAAGCCCATAAATTTTAGTGCTGGGTAAAAATACGGCGTTCTACCACTAGACTATAGGCCCGTTACAAAATGTGGACGATACTGGGATCGAACCAGTGACCTCCAAATATGAACGAAACGCTCCCTGCCTGCCGGCAGGCAGGTAACTTCACCCCCCACCATTTTTGTGGATGTGCTCGGACTCGAACCGAGAACCCCTACAATGTGAATGTAGTGCTCTAACCAATTGAGCTACACATCCGTAAAAATGGTGGGGGGCGAGGCTGAGCTAGTTGTCCAAGTAAATAATTGTGGACCGTACCGGACTTGAACCGGTGACCTTCTCGATGCCATCGAGACGCGCTACCATCTGCGCCAACGGCCCATTTTTAAACTTGCTTACTTAACAATTCTCCTATTTTCTTTAGTTCTATATAAATATCAGCTGAAAAATAATCAATTCGACATACACCCTTGTAATCAGTTTTCAAAGATTTTTTACCGATAGTTCTTGGATCAATCCTGGCTTTATAAAACTGGTTTAAGGATATTTTCGTAAGTCGGGACCAGAAATCCTCCAATTCGGGAATATTTTGATCCGCTCTGCATTGCACGGTGCAGCGAAATTTACCCTCATCAATTAAATAACATTTTCTTAATAGATGCACAAATAAATTTATTAAATCTGGATTAGAATTACCCAGCATTAGCGAGCCTTTTCGGCTCTTTGCGCCTTCGCCTAAATATAACATCGCAAGCGCAATTTTGGCAACACTTTTATCCAAAAACACATTTTTCAAATTTTTTATTTTCCCGTCAATTTCTGCTAGATGGCTTTCTCGCTTTTTTCTAATAACCACCAAGGCTTTCTTCTGTCCATTTAAAATATTCATTTTAACTGAATCAGCAATTCTTTTTTTTTGCTTTCTATTTAAAACAACTTGGCTACACCAAGTAGACAAAGTACTTTTAGGGATATTTTTGCCTATACTTTTTTTGATTTCGGAATAAGTTTTTCCACTTCTTCTTAAACCTAAAACTTTAGACTTTAATAAATTGTCACTTTGTCCTCGCATGTAATAATCGTACCATAGAATCATTCAATGTGTAAATAGTATTTTAAAAATTAATATTGCTATATAATAAATAACATGAAATTCTCGTGGAACACCCTGTGGAACAATTTTAAGACCCAGCCGGACATTTGGTTTTTTTATGGCTTTTTATTAACTTTTACCCTGACTATCCGCAAAGTGTTGTTTTTTTACCCTTTGGGCGGATTATTTAACGAATATACCGCCATATATTTGTATTTATCCGATCTCTTCCTTATTATCGCTTTTTTGTTATTTATATTACAATATAAAAGTTATATATTGTCAATATTTAAAACAATGTTCCACGTGGAACATTTTAAGCGATATAAAACCTTATATATAATATTAGGCTTTATCGCCTGGGTATTCATATCCCAGATTTGGGCCCAAATTTGGACTATTGCTTTATTCAGGTTTATTAAGTTTTTTGAGTTGTTTTGCCTATTCCTATATATTCGCTATAAAATTGTTCCATGCCTGCCCCGTGAAATGTTCCACGCCTGCCCCGCAGACCGCACCAAAGATAGTTTGCAAATTGTTCCACGTGAAACAATTGATAAGAAAAGTAGCGGTTCTGCTGGGGTGGAACATTTTTTATGGGGTGGAAATTATATTAAGCGCATATTTCAAATTATTATCGCTTTAGGCCTTATTCAAGCTATAATTGGCATATTACAAGTCGCTTTTCAACATTCCATCGGTCTTTTTTGGTTTAAAGAAAGCCTTATTTTTCCAGAAATGCCCGGGGTAGCTAAAATCATACTTGGCAACCATAAACTGATCCGGGCCTATGGCCTATTTCCACATCCGAATATATTAGGTGGATTTCTATTGATGACAATTTTGGTTACTCTATATTATAAAAGACTATTCCACCCCAGTAGTATATCTAATGTTCCACGTGGAACATTAGATTACTACGAGGCAGGCGTAACACAGTTTAACCAAGATAAGTTTCTAAGTAAACCAAGAGGTGTTCCACGTGGAACAATTATGTCTAAAGTTTATTTTTTAAGTCAGGCAATATTTTCATCCATAAACATAAAAATGTTCCACGTGGAACATTTTTACCAGCCCAGAGCAAATGTGCTTATTTACGGAGTTTTATTTGTTCAGATTTCGGCCCAAATCTTAACCCTATCTAAATCTGCTATTATAGGCACTATAATAAGCTTTATTGCTTTATATATGTATATTAATATTTCACCCCAGCAGGAATGTTCCACGTGGAACATTCTACGGGCCAGGCGCGGAACTAATAATATCAAAAAAATTAGCTTAATTATACTGATTGCTATAATGGCTGTTTTTATAGCCAAACCTGATCTAAATTCATTCTTATTCAAATCCTTCAATGAACGTCTTTTTTACCTAAATGTTTCACGTGGAACAATTACGCAAAACGGGCTTTTGGGCACTGGAATTGGCCAATCAGTTTCAGATATGCAAAAATATACCAATTTACCATTACAACTCTGGCAATTTCAGCCAGTCCATAATGTCTTTCTTTTAATATGGAACGAATTAGGCATAATCGGGCTTATCTTATTTATAGGAATATTATGGAACATGTTCCACCCCAGCAGGAATGTTCCACGTTTACCCCGTTGCGAAAGTTTGTTCCACATGGAACAAACTTTCTGCAACTGGGGTGGAACATCCTACAGGGCAGGCGCGGAAAAATTCAATATTAATGGAACAACTACCATAAATACTCTATTTAAAAGCATCCTAATCGGTTTTATTTTTATAATGCTTTTTGATCATTACCTTTGGGATATCCAGCAGGGAGAAATTATGCTTTGGATGGTTATGGGGTTTTTAGCCGGGGACAGTGCTAGTTGACAATATAATTATTTTATGGTTTAATATATTTTGCCGTTTAGTTAATCTGTGTTATACTGTTTTTTCAATATTGGCTATTTAAAAAATCAATACACCCAATAGGAGACTACATTATGAATGCCATGCCAGAAATTATCCGTGATGAGTTAGCTAATAAATTTTTTAATGAACTTAGAAAAGAATTTCCCGAATTGCTTGGACATTTGGCTTTGAGCGATATTAATTTTGATGAAACTGACAAGATTTTAGATATTGCGCTTGATTGGGGACTTAACTGCAAGCTCACGCTGGAAGATATAATTTTATTTGCCGGCCAGATGGGTTCTGATAAATTTTTGGATGAAGTCAATCGCCATTTGCGAATCCGCAATCTTTACGGCGAGGTTAAAAAATTAATGTTGGCTCCGGTTCTGCCTGCCCTTAAGGTTAATGCTATTTACGATTTGCATCCGCCAAAATTGCAAGCCGGAAAAATTTTCAACCGGATAAAAATTTTAAGGTGCGAACCTGAAGCTGACCATTATCTGGTTTGCGGCGTACCGAATGGCGGCGGTGAAATGATGGAATTTATTTTTATTCACCGGCCGGCCATCATTGCAAATTTTTCTTTTGATCAGAAAAATTTAAAACAGCCTTACCTTCAACTCGTCCATAAAATTATTTAGGAGAAAGAAAGGAGCGCGCATGAGTAAGCACATCAAAGTAATTACGAGTTTAGGGGAACTAGCTGCTAAATTGGGCTGCAGTGAAGAGGACGCAAAAAAACAAATTAAAAGGCATCGGCCTTACACAGTTGTATCTCTTAGAAACATAAATGACAACTCAGTTCAGCGAACCGATTAATATTCAAAAAATAAAAGCCCCGCATCAAACGATGCCGGGCTTTTTTAATTTTTACCCTGTTGAATAAATTTTGCTGGGCAAAATTATTTTTTCAGGGAAAAAATTATTCAATAGGGTGAATTATAATACTGTAATCGCCGATACCCCGTAAAATTTTGCGAGGCGCAAAATCACGGGGCAAGCCTTATCTCCTAGAGAACTGTAATGGCAGATACTTTGTCTCCAGAATCTGGCCGCATTACCCGCACGCCTTGCGTCGCCCGTCCTAAGACCGTCACGTCTTTGACGGGGATGCGGATGATCTGGCCCTTCTCGGAACTCATCAAGAGATCGGCTTCCGCGTCATCCACATTAATGACATTGGCGCCGACAATCTTGCCGGTTTTCGGCGTAACTTTGGCGGTACGGATGCCAGAACCGCCTCTTTTTTGAACCTTATACGATTTGAGATCGGAGCGTTTGCCAAAACCGTTTTCGCTGATGATTAAAAGCTGGTTGCCTTTCTGGTTTTTAAAAATCACATCCATGCCGACTACTTTGTCATCCTTTCTAAGCTTGATGCCGCGTACGCCGGTCGCCGCGCGTCCCATCGGCCGCACGTCGCTTTCCCGGAAATGGATAGCTTGGCCTTCGGAAGTGGTAATAATGACTTCATCACTGCCGGTCGTCGCCTGGACCCAGCGCAGTGCGTCGCCTTTTTCCAGCTTGATAGAGAGCAGCCCGCTGCGCCTGACATTTTCAAAATCGGCGATAGCAGTTTTTTTGACTGTGCCCATTTCTGTGGTCATCAATAAATATTTGTAAGCATCGTCTTTGTTAAAAGCTACAATGGCAGTAGCGCTTTCTTCCTGGGACAGCTGCAGGAAATTCACAATAGACTGGCCCTTGGCAACTCGGGTGGATTCCGGAATTTCATAAGCTTTGGTCTGGAAAACTTTGCCGCTGTTGGTGAAAAACAGCAAATTGTCGTGCGTCATAATGCCCAGGACCTTGGTGATGGCGTCTTCTTCTTTGGTAATCGCGCCAATCACGCCTTTGCCGCCGCGCTTCTGGACGCGGTAGACCGACGGATTCATTCTTTTAATATAGCCTTTTTCAGTAATGGTGATGATAGCTTCTTCATTGGGAATCAAATCTTCCTGCCTGAATTCGCCGATGCCGGATTTAATGATCCGGGTTTTTCTTTCATCGCCGAATTTTTCCCTAACTTCCAAAAGTTCGCTTTTCACCAGTCCCAAAATTTTCTTCTCGTTTTTGAGGATCGCTTCCAATTCTTTGATGAGCGCCAGTTTTTCTTTGAGTTCGTCTTCAATTTTTTTCCTCTCCAGTCCAGCCAGTGTCTGCAGCCGCATTTCCAAAATAGCCGTGGCCTGCTTATCGGACAAGTTGAATTTTTTCATCAGGTTGGCATGGGCAATTTCTTTGGTTTCCGATTTCCGGATAGTGCTGATGATTGCGTCAATATGATCCAGCGCTTTTTTGAGCCCTTCCAAAATATGCGCCCGCTCTTTGGCCCGGTCCAAATCAAACTGCGTGCGTCGGGTAATTACCTGCTTTCTATGGTCAATGTAATATTCCAAAATTGATTTTAAATTCAAAACCGTCGGTTCAATGCCGTCCACCAGTGCCAGCATATTGACGCCGAAATTTTTCTGGAGATCGGTCATCGTGTAAAGCTTATTGAGGACTTTTTGCGGAAAGGCGTCTTTTTTAAGTTCAATCACAATCCGCACGCCGTCTTTGTCCGATTCGTCGCGGATATCTTTGATGCCGACGATCTTGCCTTCGCGCACCAGATCCGCCATTTTTTCAATCAGCGCCGACTTATTGGTGGCGTAGGTCATCTCAGTCACGATAATCTGGAAAATTCCGGATTTGGTTTCCTGAATTTCCGTTTTGGCGCGGGTGAGCACTTTGCCGCGGCCGGTGCGGTAAGCTTCCACGATATCTTTTTTGTTATAAATGATGCCGCCGGTCGGGAAGTCCGGCCCAGGAATTATTTCCACCAGCTCTTCAATTGAGGCTTCGGGATTATCAATGAGACAAGCGACGCCATCCACGATTTCGCCCAGGTTGTGCGGCGGGATATTAGTTGCCATACCGACAGCAATGCCCATACTGCCGTTAAGGAGCAGCTGGGGCAAATTGGCAGGCAAAACGGTCGGCTCCTGATGCTGGCCGTCAAAATTCGGCACGAAATCAACCGTGTTTTTTTCAATATCCTTAAGCATTTCTTCGGCGATCTTGGAAAGTTTGGCCTCGGTATAACGGTAAGCCGCCGCGCCGTCGCCGTCCATAGAGCCGAAATTGCCCTGACCATAGACCAACGGATAACACAGGGAAAAATCCTGGGCCAGCCGCACCATAGAATCGTAAACGGCCGCGTCGCCATGCGGATGAAACTTGCCCAGCACTTCGCCGACAACTGTCGCCGATTTCCTGAATTTGGTAGTTGATCTAAGTCCCGTGTTCCACATAGAATACAAAATCCGGCGATGAACCGGCTTAAGTCCGTCGCGCACATCCGGCAATGCCCGGGACACGATCACGCTCATAGCGTAATCCAGATAAGACTGCTGGACTTCATCAATGATTTCCTGCGAAATTATATTTTTGATTTCCTGAACCATAAATTAGTTGTATTAACCCCAGAGCCGACTCTGGACTCTATTCGCGCGGCAGTTCGCGCGGTATTGACCGCGGGCTCGCCCGCCTTGGGCGGGAATTAAAATTTAATTCCCCAGCGTATTCAGCAAGTCAGAGGCATCCGGTGCCGCGCTTTCTTCCTGCTGCTTTTTTTCTTCCTGGGTTTTGTTGTAAAAATTATTATCACTGTTGTCATTTATGCCGCTATCGCCGCTGCTGAAACCTTCGCCTTGGACGGACGCCGGCGGATTATTCTGCGCTCCGGACAAACCCTGCGGCATTGCCGGAATTTCCGGCAGCTTTACGCCGCCCGAAGAATTTTCCAGTCCGGATTTAAGCGACAAGAACCAGATAATCAGAATTAAAAGCATAGAAACCGCCACTGCCAGCCAAACATAGCGCAGACGCACATATTCTGGCTTCTTTCTTATATCCTCTAATTTTTCATATATATTCATAAAATTATTCGCTAAAATAAAAAGTCAAATCTCAAAAATCAAAATATTGGAACTCGCTTCGCTCGTAGATTATATAAATAAAAATCGTGAGTGCCAGCGAACACATTTATTTTGACTTTTGCACTTTGCATTTTGCATTTTTTTAGTCAATGCTCATCAATACCACCTGCATTGATTTGCCTTCCAGGTCTTTCTTTTTGATATTCAGCCGGGAAACTTTCTCACGCGGGCAATTGCCCATTTCACCGCAGAAAGGTTTTTCGTCTTTGATATTCAAAACCGTGCCTTTCATCTTATAATGCATCGGGATAATGACAGCGGGCTCTATTTTTTTTATCAGCTCAACTGTTTTTTTGGCTCCGGAATGTTCCTGTCCGGCGACCGCTACCATCAGAACATCTACGCCGTCAATTTCTTCCAGCTGCTTTTCCGATAAATCGGCAGCCGCGTCTCCTAAATGGCAAATTCTTAAGTCTTCCGACTCCAGTATAAAGATGGTGTTATTTATCCCAATATTGCCGTCATGCGCGGAGCTGATGCCAACCACATTAACGCCTCTCACTGAGTATTCGCCGGGTATGTCCAAAACTCTCGGCTCGCCTTTGAGCGCGCCGGCATTGTTATGGTCCGGATGTTCGTGGCTCACCAGCACCAGATCAGCCTGGCCTTGCGGCGGACGCAAGCCAACTGACTTATCAAACGGATCCAGAAAAATTACCACCTCTTCCTGCCCGCGGCCGGCCGGTTTAGTGGTTATTTTAAAGCAAGAATGGCCGTAATATTGGATATTCATTTAAGTAATTTATTTTTAATAACATACTAATTTTAGCACCAAAAAAGCCACTTGTCGAGGGCGATAAATGGCTTATTTTA
>Ga0172375_10005825_pt1 | contig 17557 bp, 15 predicted proteins | sample LakKiv1m_FD_114537 | JGI IMG/M metagenome (GOLD analysis project Ga0172375, IMG submission 114537) | Freshwater microbial communities from Kabuno Bay, South-Kivu, Congo - kab_092012_11.1m | ecosystem: Environmental > Aquatic > Freshwater > Lake | place: Democratic Republic of the Congo...
GAAAAGGTGAAAAGGTGAAAAGGAAGATTACCTGTTCCAGATAATTAAACCCCTGCTCCGCAAAATTATTGTAGGGTGGACGCGGCCCACCATAATCAAAACCGTAAGACCGTAGGACCGTAGCGGGAAAGCGAAGCGCATTCCGCCTCGGGTCTTGGGAACCAGCAAAGAGAGAAATCGACCCCAAGAATGTGGCGCCGCCGCCTCGGCGGCGCCAAATGATAGCACCGCCGAGGACCGAGGTTTTTGATCTCGTTCCCAAGTTCCCGCTGGGGAACGCCTGAATTTTAGCCCAAGCTCTGCTTGGGCGCCTTAGTTATTGAATTATTTGATTTATTAGAAAATAGCTCCCCAAAGCAGACCTTTGCCTGCGAAAGCGGGTTCTTAGGCAGGCGTTTGGCAACCAGACAAAAACCATCTGAACATACAGGAATAAAAAGGAAAGTTGACCGTTAATGCACCTCAAAAAAACCATCCGTGATCTCATTACGGCCGGCGCCGCCCGGGCTCGGGACGCGGGCCGGCTGGCCTTTGAAACTATGCCCGCCTTCGAAGTGGAGCCCCCCAAACAGGCGGAGCACGGCGACCTGGCCACTAATTTAGCCCTGGCCCTGGCCTCCCAGGCCAAACGGCCCCCCCGCCAGGTGGCCCAGGCCGTCATTGACCACCTGGCGGCCCCGGCCGGCCTGCTCCGGAAAGTGGAGATCGCCGGGCCCGGCTTCATCAATTTTTTTATCGCCGACGCCTATTGGTACCGGGTGATTCCGGAAATTCACCGGCTGGGCCCGGCCTATGGCGACAGCGACCTGGGCGCGGGGCAAAAAGTGCAGGTGGAGTTCGTCAGCGCCAACCCCACCGGGCCGCTGCACATCGGCCACGGCCGGGGCGCCGCGTTGGGGGACGCCCTGGCCAATCTGCTGGCCGCCACCGGCCATGAAGTGGAGCGGGAATATTACATCAACGACGTGGGCAACCAGATCCTCACCTTGGGGAAATCCCTCTTTTTCCGCCTGCGGGAGCTGAACGGCGAGGCGGTGGAGTTCCCCGCGGACGGCTACCAGGGCGATTACCTGAAGGATATCGGCCGGGACTACCTGGCCCGAGGCCATGCCGCGCCCCCCAGGGAGCCCCGCGAAGACGACCTCCTGAACCTGGGCCGCTACGCCGCCGACGTCATCCTGGCGGATATCCAAAAGGACCTGGAGGATTTCGGGGTCGGCTTCGATCACTGGTTCAGCGAAACCGAACTCTACCGCCGGCATCTGGTGGACCAGAGCTTTACCTGGCTGAAAGAGCAGGGCTATCTCTATGAGGCCGACGGCGCCCTGTGGTTCCGGTCTACCCAGTTCGGGGATGAAAAAGACCGGGTGGTGCGCCGGAGCAACGGGGCCACCACCTACTTTGCCTCGGACGCGGCCTATCACCTGGAAAAATTCCAGCGGGGCTTTCATCAGGTGGTGGATATCTGGGGGGCCGACCACCACGGCTATGTGCCCCGGCTCCAGGCCGCGGTCCAGGCAATGGGGTTCGGCGGCCGCCTGCAGGTGATCCTGGTGCAGCTGGTGTCCCTCCTGCGGCAGGGGGAGCCCGTGGCCATGACCACCCGGGGGGGGACCTTTGTCACCCTGCGGGAGGTCCTGGACGAAGTGGGGAAAGACGCCGCCCGCTTCATTTTTCTCAGCCGGCGGCCCGACGCCCACCTGGAGTTCGACCTGGAGCTGGCCAAGCAGCAGAGCAGTGAGAATCCGGTATATTACGTCCAGTATGCCCACGCCCGGCTGGCCTCGGTCTTCCGCCAGGCCGCGGCCCAGGGCCTGGCGGTCACCGAACCTGACCCGGCCAGGTTTCCCCGGTTGACCCTGCCGGAGGAGCTGACCATCCTCAAGATGCTGGCTCATTATCCGGAACTGGTGGAGGCCGCGGCCCGCAATCTGGAGCCCCATCGGATCACTTATTTCTTGACGGAACTGGCCGGGCAATTGCATAGTTATTATTATAAACATCGCTTTATCTCCGAGGACGCCGAGCTGACCCAGGGTCGCTTGTGGCTGGTGGCCGGGGTGAAAACCGTAGTGGCCCATGGGTTGGGAATCCTGGGGGTGGCCGCGCCGGAAGCCATGTGAAATCGGTAGGAGAACCGTTTGGCGCCACAATTGCGATTACCAGGCTTCCAGCCGAAACCGCCCAAGGGAGGGGACGTGGAGACAGGCCGGGGGAAAAAGGCCAAAAAGGCCGGTTGGCATGTGTCTCTCAAACTCAGGGACGCCATCTTTATCGGGATCGGGGTGGTGGGGTTAATGATGATGAGTTTCGCTCTGGGCGTCTTGGCCGGACGGGGGGATATCTATCGGGCGGCCTATTCCTGGGGTTTGCTGCCCCCCCCAGGGGGCAGGATGGCCCAGTGGCCCCCGGCCCCCGGCCCTCCCGCAGTGGCTTCCCCGGCGGCGACCGAGACCGCGGTTGCGCCCCCGGCGCAGCCTGCCGGGGCGCCGGCTTCAAGTGCGGTCCCCCCGGCGGTGGCGGCCGCCAAGCCGAAGCCCGCGGCTCCGTTAACCGGGTCCATCGCTCCCCTGCCTCCTGCCGCCGTCACGAAGAAAAAAAGCAAAACCGGCGCCAGCCACCATGATCTCAAGTCCCGGGAAGAAGAAATGCGGCGGGTGCGTCAGGAAGTGGTCCAGAAGCTGAAATTTCAGAATAGCTTTGACTCCGGCCCCAAGCCGCGGCTGCCCAAATCAAAAGAGCATGACAAGACCCAGGCAAAGTCCGGGGCCGCCAAATCCCCTTCCGCCCAGGTGCGGGTGGCCCAATTTCGGGATAGCAAGGAGGCCCAGGCCAAGTTAGCCGAATTGCACAAAAAGGGCATCAAGGCCACCCTTAAAAAGACTAAGGATTCCAAAGGGAATCTGTATACCGTCTATAAACCCGGGACACCCGCTCCCTCGGACACCAGCAAACTGGCCCAAAAGCCAAATAAAAGCAGGGGCCCCACCCCCAAGCCTAAAACCGATTAGGGTTAACTTCCAGAATTAACTAAAGAATTGTTATAGGGGCGCAGTGTCCTGCGCCGGCCGGCAAGCTCCGAGCAATACCTTGTTCGACGACCATGTCCCCTGGAGGTTTTGTCGTTGCCTATACTTGTATGAAGGCAGCGCCTTAACCCCTATACTTCCCCCCCCTTAACCCCCAAGCTTTCCCGGAAAAACTCCCTGAATTTCTGGCACAGATCATGCTTATTACCAGAAGCAAAGGATTAAGCATCTGTTTCGGGTTATCCGGACTCGGGGTGGATGATGAGCGGGATTCCCGGTGTCCGTCGTTGCAGAAGCATGGGTGCAACCAGCCTGACCAGAAAAAAGTGGAAGAAGGAGCCGGTCATGAAGAAAATGTTGACCATCATCGCCAGCGTTGTCTTGGCGCTCAGTTTTAGTCAGGGGGCGTCGGCCTGGATCTTTGTGCCCGATCAAGGCGATACCGGATGGCAGACCTATGTCTATACCGCCGGACCTGGAGGTTTTACCGGCCAAGCCGGCTTCCTGGTGAGTAATGTCATTGATACTGCCGCCTACTCCGAACTGCTCCTGGATAACCTGTCCCAGGGAGGGGCAGGCAACCCGGGATTCGAGATGGGGAACCTCGCGGGATATGATTTGATCGGGACCAGCTTCGCCACCGTCAGTGTCTCCGCCACCTCCATCAGCGGCAACGCCTATGACCCCACCCAGGGTGATTTCCTGGCTGTCATCCAGGGGTTATCCAATGGAGTTCCTACCTCCCAGTTTTATAATGCCGCCGGCCAGGCCGGCACCGTCGGCTCCATGCTGGAAACCGGGATAACCCTGTCTCCCGGCGCGCAATTTTCCTTTAACTGGGCCTTTCTGGGGAATGATTTTAGTCCCTGGAATGATTTCGCCCGGTTTTACCTGCGAGATTCAAGCGGCGGCGCCGTCATCTTCTCCGAGGGGCTCGCCCAGGTCGGCGCGGCCCCGGTCCCGGTGCCGTCCACCCTTCTGCTCCTTGGTTCCGGGCTCCTTGGTCTGCTGGGGTTACTTGGAAAGGCCGGAAATCAGGATTGACGTCTTGCTGGAAGGAGCCGGCCCGGGGGGTCCTGACCAGGACTGGCTGATGCAGGGGAAGCGTTGCGGTTTCAGGTCTCAACGGTGCTGGCCGGCGGCCGGATTGAGGCCATGAGCCGGGAAGGCCTGGTTAAAGGTCCGGTTCTCCGGCGGCATCGTTCCTCTGGCTGTCCATGGCTTCTTCCACCAGGGCATCCACCTCGCCGGGGAAATCTTCCCCCATCTCCTGGCCCATCTTTTTGAGTACTTTGGCCACGCTTTTGGGATCGTTTTCATCCACCCCGGCCCAGGCAGAGGGGTCGGCCAGCCGTTCCAGGCGGGTTTCCTCCGAGAGTCGCACGTGCACCCGGGAGATAACCCGCTCCAGGGAGTGGTTGCCGCAATGCCGGCACACCGGGGTAAAGGGGTGGTTCACGTTCAAAATTAAGAAACTGGAAATTCGACGACATTCCTGGCAGCGATATTCATAAATCGGCATGGGGTTTCTCCGGTGATAGCCTGAGGCCGCCAGAAGACCTTCCTGCTATCCACCTGACCAGGGTTTAATTACGCACCCTGACTTTCATTTTTTGCAGGCGGGTTATTTGGTCCCGCACCTCGGTGTAATAAGGGTCACCAGGTGATAAGCTATTTAACGCCTTATTGAAATGATACATGGCGGTAGGCAGGGCCTTTACCTTGAGACTATAAAACCCCAGGTAATAATGGGCCCGACCCAGTTGTCCCTTCTCACCGTAAAGAGTCCCCAGGTTGTAATAGACCTGGCTGAAGGCGGGATTGAGCTGGTGAACCTTCTCAAACAGGGGTAAGGCCAAGTCGTTCTTTTTGGTCTCCTGATATATTCGCCCCAAAAAGTAAAGGACCACGTCGTCCTGGGGATAACGCCGGGAAAGCTCGGTCAAGGTTTGTAAAGCCTCGGGATAGCGATTAAGGTTGAAATAAAAAATGGCCAAATCCCGTTTGATCAGCCGATTATCCGGGGAAAGCCGCAAAGCTTGCTGAAAGGCGGCCAGGGCTTCGTCGCTCCGTTCCAATTTGGACAGCGCCAGGGCCCGACCATATTGAAAGACGGGCTCATTGGGCTCCCGCAACCCCTCCTGGGTCATCCGCCGTAAAAGTTGATTCGGGTTGCCGGAGAGCGAGGCCAATTTGATAGTAAAGTATTGGAAATCAGGGTTATGTCTTTCCGGCGGCAACTCGTGCTGATGTATGGCCAGTTGGTGAGAGAGCTCCACGATCCGATTGTCCACATCCGGATGGGTGCTGAGGTAGACGGGCATCTTGCCTCCCGCCAACCACCGTTGTTTATTCATTTTGCTGAATATGCTCACCATATCCCGGGGGTTATAGCCGGCTTTGAGCATCCACTTAAACCCCAGGGCGTCGGACTCATATTCATTTTCCCGGCTGTATTTCAACATAGCGCTTTCCCCGGCGGCCATGGAACCCACCAGCAGAGGCTGCGCCAGGGCCCCCCCCAGGAAAACCGACGCCAAGCCCCCGATTAACGCGGCCGCGGTGACGATCCGGGATTTTTTCATCATCTTGGCCATATGCCGGGCATAGACGTGGGAAATCTCGTGGGCCAAAACCGCCACCACTTCCCCTTCCCGTTCGGCCATGTTGATCATCCCGGTGTGAAGGAAGATGTAACCCCCGGGCACTGCAAAGGCGTTCATGGAGGGGTCCATTACGATAAAAAACTTATACTTGAAGGGCTGGGGGCCTATTTGCGCCACCAGTTTCTGACCCAACTGATTGAAATAAGAAGTAATAAAAGGGTCTTCCACCAGGGGGATATATTGCTGCAATTCCAGGAGAAACTGCTCCCCGATCTGCCTTTCCCTCTCGATGCTCAAATTCCCCACCATCTCGTCGAAAAAAGCCCGACTGGACTGGACAGGCCCCAGGAGCAAACCCGCAGTCAGCATGAGTATGACTACCAGTTTCCCGAGAGAACATTTATTCATGACTGATTGACTCGGGGTCCGTCTTGGGGTTGGAGAGCGGTTCCTGGGAAGAGATGGAAAGATGTTGGGCGGCGCGGTCAGCGTCGAAAAGCGTTTTGGGGGCCTCAGACCACAGGTCTTCTAAATTATAAAACTCGCGCTGCGGCTGGATAAAGATATGGATCACCATGGTATTGTAATCCAGTAACACCCACTGTCCTTCCTCAAGACCTTCAACTCCCAGAGGCTTAAGCCCGGCCCGAGCCATGGCCTCCTCCAGATGTTGGGCCAGGGCCAAGACATGCCGCCGGGACCTGCCGGAACAGATGAGGAAGTAATCCGCAAAAGAACAAAACTCAGTCACCTCCAGGAGCACCGGTTCGATACCCTGATGGGCGACGATGGTCCTGACGGCCAATTCTACCAGTGCGGTCGAGGTGAGAGGGGTTGAAGTTGCCGCCGCGCGTCCCTCCTACAGATAAAGTTTATGTTTTATTATATATCCTCGCACCGCCTCCGGCAAGAGATAGCGGATGGAACGTCCCTGACGCACCCTATTTCTGATGCCGGTGCCCGAGATATCCATCAGGGTGGTTTCCTGGAACACCACCCGGTGGCCGGAAGGATGTTGAAAGCCCGGCTCCGCCGCCAGGGGATGGAAGCCGGGATGGACGGTCCCCATGAGCACTTCTCTCAGCCGGCGCCGGTCATACCCAGGGCGATCCAATACTACAAAGTGGCTCAATATAAAAAGGTCTCGATAATCTTTCCAGGTGTCAATTTCCAGAATGGCGTCCAGACCCAGGATAAAAAACAGTTCCCAGGTTGAGCCCTTTTCCCCCCGAATTTGCTGCAAGGTTTCTATGGTATATGAGCGGCCCGAACGCCTGCCCTCCAGATCCGATACCGACATCGTCGGGTGTTCCCCCACCGCCAGCCGGGTCATTTCCAAACGCACTTCAAAAGGGGTGATGTCTGGAGTGGTTTTGTGGGGGGGGTGGCCTGCCGGAATAAACCACAGCTGGGTCAAGGCCAGGGCCTCGCACACCTCTTCCGCCGACCGGAGGTGGCCGTAATGAATGGGGTTGAAGGTGCCTCCGAAAAGCCCCAGGCGTTGAAGAGTCTCAGGTTCTGATTTGCCCGTCGCCATAGACGATAAACTTGGTGGTGGTCAGCTCTTCCAGACCCATGGGCCCGAAGGCGTGCAGTTTGGAGGTGTTGATGCCGATTTCCGCGCCCAAACCGAGTTCGCCACCGTCATTGAAGCGGGTGGAGGCGTTGACCAGGACCACGGATGAGTCCACCTCCTGCAAAAACCTCTGGGCCCGGGCATAATCCTGGGTGATGATGGCCTCGGTGTGGTTGGAGCTGTACCGGGCGATATGCTCCAGGGCCGCGTCCAGGTCCGGCACCACTTTTACGGCCAGGATCAGGTCCAGAAATTCCGCGCCCCAATCTTCGGCCTGGGCCGGGACCACCTGCGGGTCAAATTCCTGGGTGCGGGGGCAACCCCGCAATTCCACCCGGGCCTGGCGAAAACGGGCGAACATCCGGGGCAAAAACCCCGGGGCCGCGGCTTCATGAACCAGCAAGGTCTCCATGGCGTTGCATACTCCGGGACGCTGGACCTTGGCGTTGAAGCACACCTCTTCGGCCATGTCCGGGTCGGCGGATTCATCCACAAAGATATGGCATACTCCCTTGTAATGCTTCAACACCGGGATGTGGGAGTGCTCCGCCACAAACCGGATCAGCCCTTCGCCGCCCCGGGGGATGATCAGGTCCACCAGTTCGTCCTGCTTGAGCAGTTCCAGGGTGGCCTCCCGGGCGACGCTGGGGATGACCTGGACCGCCGCCTGGGGGGCGCCGGCCTCCACCAGGGCGTCCTGCATCACCTGGACCAGGGCCAGATTGGAGTTAAGGGCCTCCTTGCCTCCCTTCAGGATCACGGCGTTGCCACTTTTGAGACAAAGAGCGGCGGCGTCCACCGTGACATTGGGACGTGATTCATAGATAAAGCCGATAACCCCCAGGGAGATGCGCTGTCTCCCCACTTTCAGGCCGTTGGGCCGCACCCACATGCCCGTGACGGCCCCCACCGGGTCAGGCAGGGCCGCCACTTCCTGAAGACCCTGGATCATGGAGGCAAACACTTTATCAGAGAGCGTCAGCCGATCGATAAAGGCCGCGGGATAATCCTGGGCCTGGGCCGCCGCCACATCCTGGCGGTTGGCCGCCTGAATCTGGGCTTGGCGTTCCCCCAAAAGCTCCGCCACCCGGAGGATGGCCCGGTCTTTGACTCGCCGGGACAGCGTGGCCAGGCGCCGGGCGGCGCCTTTGGCTTCCCGGGCCAGATGCTGAACCATTTCTGGGATGTTCATATATTCACTCCGTCTAGCCTTTGGAACTCATCATGCCATATCATACTCAGCCTGGATTAAATATCCATCAAATTTAATTGTAATAATCGAAATATGGTCTTACACTTCGGAAAATCAGGTTGCATTTGGTCAGGAAGGTTGGCTCATTTTGGTGAGCCTCATAGTTTTTTTAAGAGTTTAATCATGAGGATATTGCTGGTCGAAGATGACCCGAAAATTGCTGCTTTCGTCAGGAAAGGATTGCAAGAGGCTGGTTTTGCCGTGGATCATGCGGACAATGGCGAGGACGGCCTAAATTTAGCCCTGAGCGAACCTTACGATGTCGCGATTATTGACATAATGCTGCCCAAGATCGATGGCCTGGAACTGATCGCGGAATTACGGCGGTATACAAAGGAGCTTGCGGTAATCATCTTGAGCGCCAAACGCTCGGTGGCCGACCGGGTAAAAGGGCTGCAAACCGGCAGCGATGACTACCTGGTAAAACCCTTTGCCTTTGCCGAGTTGCTGGCCCGGGTGCAAGCCCTTATCCGGAGGTCCAGTGGCGTGGCTTCCCCTACGCGCCTGGAGGTGGGGGACCTGGTCATGGACCTGCTTACCCGGGAAGTGTCCCGGGCGGGCCAAAAGATCGACTTGCAGCCCCGGGAATTCGCCCTGTTGGAATATCTCCTGCGTCATGACGGTAAGGTGGTTTCCAAGACCATGATTCTGGAGCACGTCTGGAATTATGACTTCGACCCACAGACCAATGTGGTTGACGTCTTGGTCTGCCGAGTGCGCCATAAGGTCGACCGGGATTTTCCCAACAAGATGATCCACACCCTGCGGGGCATCGGTTATGTCCTTAAAAGTCCTTAACCGGGTGCGCCGCACCATCGGTCTCCGGTTGACTCTGTGGTATTCAGCGATTTTTATCCTCAGCTCGGTAGTCCTTTTTGTCATCACCTATTTCTTTCTCTCGGCGTCCTTGCGCCAAAAGGACCAGGAAGTGGTGCAGGGCAGACTCAATGACCTTAAGGCCCAATATCAGGCCGGGGGGATCATCGCTCTCCGAAATGATCTTAAATTTCAAAGCTATGCGGGCAAACTTAATATCTTTTTGGTCCGGGTGGCCGGGCCAAATAACCGGACGCTTTTTCTAAATCTTCCCGAGGGCAGAGGCGATTTCAATCTCAGATCCCTGGAAGGCCAGGCGGTGGCGGCGGGATCGTGGACCCGGCTCGAAGCCAGAGTCCATGAAGGGGCCCTGGAGATCGTCACTGCCAGGTTGCCGGACGGTTTGATCCTGCAAGTGGGAAAGAACATGGAGAGTCGGGCCGAAGTTCTGGAGAGTTTCAGTAATGTCTTCATCGCCGTCATGCTGCCGATGGTGGCGCTCGCCTTTGTCGGCGGACATTTGCTGGCGGCGCGGGCCCTGCGGCCGGTTCGCCGTCTCATTCACACGGTTCGCTCCATAACTGATACTGGCGATGTCCAGGCCCGGATGCCGGTGGGCCAGACGGGGGATGAGCTCGATGAACTGGCCAGGCTTTTCAATCAAATGTTGGATAGAATCGAGACCTTGATTAAGGGTATGCGAGAGTCTCTAGATAACGTGGCCCATGATTTGCGCACCCCCATGACCCGATGGCGCGGCCTGGCCGAGATGGCCTTGCAGGTCGAGCCGGATACAGGGGCCTGCCGGGAGGTGCTGGCTGACTGTCTGGAGGAGTCCGAACGCATCCTGACTATGTTAAAAACCTTGATGGATATCTCTGAGGCGGAGACCGGGGCCATGCGCCTGCAACTGGAGCCGGTGAATCTGGCGGAATTGATCGCCAGGGTTGAGGAACTCTATCGTTATGTGGCGGAGGAGAAGCAGATCGCCCTCTCCATTACTTGTCCTCCGGGACTGGCGGCCACCATCGACCGGCCTCGGATTCAGCAAGTCCTGGCGAACCTGCTGGATAATGCCATCAAATATACTCCTTCGGGAGGTAAGGTGCAGGTGGAGGCCTATCGGGAACCGCCGTATGCGGTAGTGGCCGTCAAGGACAGCGGCGTAGGGATTCCCCCCGCAGAAATCCCCAGGATTTGGGATCGGCTCTATCGCGGCGATAAGAGCCGGACCGCCAGCGGCCTGGGATTGGGTTTGAGCCTGGTGAAGGCCGTAATTGAGGCCCACGGCGGCCGGGTGGAGGTCGCCAGCCAGCCCGGGGCCGGTTCCCGGTTTACGCTTTATCTCCCCCGGTAGATTCCTCCCTCCCGATGCAGTCATCATCTTGGTTAAGCCTTTCACATTTTTAATGTTGCAGCAAGGTTCCGGTAATCTTGGTTCTCTATACTGGTGACTAAAACCATCATACCTCCCAAAAAAGGAGAACAACCAGATGAAAAGTTTCATGAGAGTGTTAGTTGTCGTGTTGGCGGGTGCTATCTTGGCCGCCGGTCTGGCGTACGCCAAAAAGGATAAAGGCGGGGGACCTCAGATTCCGCCGGTCGTCACTGCGGACCAGGCGAAAGCTACAGTTATGTCGGCGGTGCCCAACCTGAGCCTGGGCAAACCCTATACCAAACAGGGGAAGCAGGGAGACATCAAGCTGGAGGTGCCGCTCCAGGTCGAGGGCAAAATTGTCGGCAGGGTGAGGCTGAATCCGTTAACCGGAGAAATCTTGACCAAGGGGCAGAAAATCCAGGCTCCGAAGCTGTCGGTTTCTCCTGATGAAGCAGCCAAGACGGTCCAGACGGTTCTTCCAAAACTGCAAATCGGCGCGGCCTGGCTGGGGAAGCATGGTGAATGGAAGGTTCCCTTGCTTTACAAGGGGGCCATCATTGCGGAGATGAATGTGCATGGCCAAAATGGCTCCCTTTTGCCTGACTGGAAGGCTTCCAAAGACGCCACCATGTTTGGGCGATAATCCTTTAGAAACGCGACCTCATCCCCCTGGTCATGAGCCATGGGATTTGAGGCAAGGAAGAAAGCATGAAGAAGAAAATCAGCTCTTTCTTGATTGGCACTCTTGCGCTCTTGGCGCTGTTGGGCATGATGCTATCAGGAGTTCCCATCTTTGCGGAGCAAAATCCCGGTTATCCCTGTAGTATCAAAGTTCCGAAACCGGAACCGGCTGACCTTGCGGCCCTGGCCAAAATCACTGCGGAGCAGGCCATGGCTGCGGCCCAAGCCGCTTACCCCGGCAGCAAGGTGCTGAAGGTGGAATTGGAGAATGAGAACGGCTGCCTGGTTTTTTGTGTCAACCTGAGCAACGGCCTGGAGGTCAAAGTGGATGCAGGCACCGCGGCCGTGCTCCGGCGTGAGCAAGGAGATTCCGAAGACGAAAACGACGAGGACTAATGAACAACAGAGGTAATTAAGCGACCATCAGAGGCGTTGGGGGCTGGCTTGACCATCGGCCCCCCAGGCCGCGACAAAGCTGATGGCCCCCCAGAAAATGAGACCGACTCCGGAGAAAGAAGGATATTCGCTGGTGCACTCCATAGGCGCTCGGGCTTTCAGAGCGTGCCCCCAGATCTTGTCTAGACGATGGTAACCCCCCGGGGGCTGTGGGTCAGCCATTCCACCCCGGCGGAGGTAATCCGGCCGGTGTCTTCCTGACCAATCATGCCGATTTCCGGCAGGAAAAATTTGGGTTCAAAGGCCAGGATCATGTCCGCGGCCAGGGGATAGGGAAAGCGGGCGGTGATCAAGGGAAATTCGTCCAGTTCCAACCCCACCCCGTGAGCCAGGAAACTGACCCGGTCGGTTCCCAGTCCCATAAAAAAGTCCGCCAGGCCCCGGGTCCGGACGGCGTCCCAGAGAAGGTGGAAGATTTCCTCGGGGAGTTCCCCGGGTTTGGCCGCCGCAATAAACAGCCGGTAAAGCTCCTCCACCGCCTCCCAGGCTTCCCAGGCCCGGGCGGGCAGGGACTCCAAGGCGTACATCCTGGTCATGTCCACCACGTAGCCGTTCACGCAGGCGGCCAGATCGATGCTGATGGGCTCGCCGGGGGCCAACTTCTTCCGGGAGGGTCCCTGGGGGAAGGCGGCCCCTAACCCCCGGCCGCCGCTGGGGGTGTCGGTGTAGGCCGCCAGCAATCCCGACACGCCGGAAAGTACGTGGCCGTAAAAGACCTCCAGGTCCCGGTTGCGCACCCGCACCAACCCCTGGTGACCCAGGAGCCGCAGGCGGTATTCCAGGGCGGCGGACAGTTCCAGCTCGGAGATGCCCGGCTGGAGAAGGGCCGGCACCTGCTCATGGGCTTGGTCCAGGATGGCGGCGGCATGACGCAACTGGTCCAACTCATAAGGACTTTTGATCATGCGCTGCTGCCGCACCAGGGGTGAGAGGTCAACAATGCGGGCGTTGGGGAAGAGCTGCCTCTGAAAACGCTTGAACCAGGCGGCGGGCAGGACATCCAGCTCTAAAGCGACGGAGTCCCGGGGTTCCAGTCCCGCTTCCGTCAAAATCCGGGGCAGTTCTTTCAGATCCAGGTACAGGGTCCGGGGCCAGGGCCCCGGGGCCGGTTGATCCCGGTGGTGGGGACGGCGCACCACCAGCAACGGCTGACCCTCGGGGGGCACCGCTAGAAACCCGTCCACCAGGGTCCCGGCATAATAGAACAGGGCCGCCTGCTGGCGAATCAGGGCCAGGCCAATGCCGGATGACGTCAGCGCTTTCTGAAGGGTTTCGATCCGGGAGGCGATTTCGGCCACCGGCGCCGGTTCCATTAAGCTTCCTCCTGGTACAGGACTATTTCAAGGTTTACGGGCCCCTGGGCGCCCAGCACCAGCACTTTTTCGATGTCGGCGGTGCGGCTGGGCCCGGTGAGCCAGCTCACCAGGCCCGGCCCCCGGCGTTGGACATAGGCCAGGGCCTGGGACAGGCTCAAGCGGGCATCATCCGGGGAGACCAGGACGATCTGGTTCCTGGCCCGAAAGCCCAAAGCCGCGGCGGGCCCGGAACCGGAATCCACCAGGACGCTGCCGGTCTCGGGTATGGCCCCCAGGGCCACGGTGACCGCGGTGCCGGCCTCAGGGGCCCAGTCAGCTTCAGCTAGACGGTGGCTGACTCCCAGCTTTTTTAGTTCCCCGGACACCGGTTGCAGCCAGGGATGGTCCTGGAGCCACAGGGGTGACGGGGCTCCGGCCAGTCGCCGGGCCAGGGCCGCCGGACCCTGAACCTCCACCAGGGAACTGCCGGCTTCCTGAAGCCGGTTCGCCAGGTGCGAGGTGGAGGCAGGGAGGTCCAGGTTTTCCTTCTCTGCCGCTCCCCCGGCTTCCCCTCCGAAGGGAGCGGGGGTCCAGGATTCCCCCAACCGTGACTGGGGAGCCTTCTCCTGGTCTTCCTGCGCGGATAAGGATTCAGACCGGCGGTTCCGTTGTCGCCGATGAAAGCTTTGGGATAATGATAAGGCCGGGGTTCCGGGAAGACCCCACCCCAGGCGGGCCGCGAGAGAGGCCAGCCCCCGCCAGGCGGGCTCCAGGCCTCGGTACCAGCGGGGATGGCTGAGGACCACCCCGGCCGCAGCGGTTATGGGCCGGAGGCGCCGAAACCGGCGGCTGTGAAGCCGGAGGAGGTGGATTTTTTCCATCAGGCGGATGCCCACCGGACAGATTTCCTGGCAGGCGCCGCATTGGGTGCAGAGATCGGCGATGTCTCCCACCGGCGCCAGGTACGGGGCCAGCAGGACGCCAATGGCCCCGGGATAGGTCCGGCCATAAAGGGACGAGGCCCCCACCTGAAAAATCGGGCAGACATTGAGGCAGGCCCCGCAGCGGAGGCAGTACAGGGCCTCGGCCAGGTCCGGGTCCGCAGCCAGGCGCCGCCGGCCATTATCCAGGAGCACCAGGTAAAAGGCCTGGTCCCCCTGGGGCTGGACCTTGAGCCCCCGGATAAAGTGGACCAGGGCCGTGAGCCGCTGGCCGGTGGCGCTGGCCGGCAACAACCGCAGCATGACCTCCAGGTCGGCCAGCCTGGGAATGACTTTTTCCAGGCCCATCAGGGCCAGGTGAACCCTGGGCAGAGTGGCGGTGAAGCGCAGATTGCTTTCATTTTCCAAAAGGACCAGGGTGCCGTCGGGGGTCGCAAAGTTGACCCCGGTGATGCCCATCTGGGCCTCGAAGAAACGGGGGTTGATATAGGCCGTAGCCAGCCGGGTCAACGCCCGGGGCTCCGGCGGGGACCGGAGCCCCAGGTGTTCGGCAAATATCTCGGCGATTTGGTGGCGGTTCAGGTGGAGGGCCGGGGCGGTGAGATGGGCCGGGGGATGGCCGGCTAATTGAACAATGAACTCCCCCAGGTCCGTCTCGGTGGTCTTAAGGCCCGCGGCGGCCAGGGCCGGATTGAGGCCGATCTCCTCGGTGGTCATGGACTTGGCTTTGACCACCATCTTGACTCCATGCTTCCGGGCCACGTTCAGGATAAGCCCGCACGCCTGGGCGGCGTCCCGGGCCCGGAGCACCCGCCCGCCCCAGGCGGTTACGGCCCGCTCCAGCTCCTCCAGGAGCTCATCCAGGCGGGCCACCGCCTCGGTTTTACCGGCCCGGGCCTGGCGGCGCCACTCTTCCCAAAGGGGATAGCCACCCACCAGGAGATCCCGGGCTGCCAGGGCGCGGTGGGTTGCGGCCCGGACTGCCGGGGACCTCTTTATCCTGTCGGCAGAGATCGGCGCTTCGGAATGAGTCGTAAGGTTCAAGTTTTCAGGATGAATAGCCAGAGCTAATTTTTCTCGGTAACGGCTTTTTTGAAGGAGGCCCGCCATTCGGAAAAGTGCAAATCTTCGGGGGCCTCTGTGGTAATCCGGAGAAATTCGTTGATCTGTTCCTCGAGCCAGGGATGTTTGGTTAACTCATCTATGGTTTTTCCCATGACCTCTTTAAAATCCGCGGGCAGATTTTCATCACTGGCCAGGCGGCTTTTCATGAACCCCACCATCAATTTCAGGGAGATTAGTTGCTTTTCTATCCCCGTATGGCGCAATTCATCCCGGATATCGTCCTGGACCCGGTCGCTGGCAATATTTCTGAGAAAGTGCAAGGGGTTGGCGCCGCTGAACAGGGACTGGAATATATAATAAAAATAATAAAATTTCTTTCCATATCTCCAGATGTTATGGAAAATCTCAGGGTTTTCCGGGTCTTGGCCCATGGCTTCCAAGGCAAGGCGATACGGCCGTTCGGTGCTGCTCAACATCAGGCAGTAAAAGAAATAGAAATTGATAATAAACATCCCTAAAACGCTGAGGGCGAGCACAAAAGAGGGAATCAGGGTAGGCCAGACTATGGGCATCCAGGCGAAGTAGATGAAAATAACCAAGAGGATGAATGCCTTAAGTTTACTGACGCCTGAGACTACCGGGCGCTTGTCATGTCGGTAGATGATAAAGTATGCGAGGAGCAGAATGAAAATGATTACTTCGATATAGGCGTTGCTTAGAAAGTTAATCAAATGTTGAAACATTGATTCTCCTTTCGTGGGTCAATGACGTGAAGGAAACTACTTTGATATATTGGTAAAAACGCGGTTGCTTCGCCGGACCCGGAAGTCAAGATATCCAGCCCTCTGGCATATTATCACATTTAGCGGGCCGAATCCGAGACAAATTTCTGCTTTTGGGGCGCGCTCCGGTCTCCCTTTGGGTAACGAACCCGGCTGAATGAAATTTTATCCCCGGCCGTTCCCTGGGGCGGGCTCATGTCATTCCTGGACAAACACCTTGATCTTGGCCCGGCGGCGCTCCCCGTCCAGCCAGGAGGCCAGGATAATCTGCTGCTTCTGCTTGAGAAGCTGGCCCCGCATCTGGTCCTGGGCCTGGTGAAATTCCTGAGGCGAAGGCTCCCGCCGGCTCTTAAAGGCCAGGAGGTAATAGTTGCCCTGCCACCAGAGGGGCTGCTCGGGATAGGGGTGCTGCCGGGACAGTTGAAAGGCGGCGCCGGTCAAGGATTCGGCCTCCGGCTGTTTGCGAAAACCCTGGAACCGCGTGAAAAAGCCGCTGTCCTTGACGGTCAGGCTGGCCTGGGCCGCCACCTGGGCCAAGGGCTTGCCTTGCCGGAGTTCCCCCAGGAGCCGGGCGGCTTCCCGTTCCGCCGCCTGCCGGGCCAATCGCTCCCCCAAAGCCGATTTCACCCGGTCTTTGATCTGGGCCAGAGGCGGCAGGTGGGCCGCCTGATGTTCCAGACCTTGCAGGATGGCGAAACCCTCCTTAAGTTCCACCACCTTGCTGATTTCCTGGGGCTTGAGGTCCAGGGCGGCCTGGTTGAAGGCGGGCTGCAGCCCCAGCCCCGGGACGGCCGCCGACCGGGCAAAGAGGGGGGTTTCCTGGGGGGTCATGGACAACTTCTGCGCCACCTGGGCCAGGGAACCCTGGGACAACTCGGTCCGGGCCTGTTGGGCCGCGTCCTTGGCCAGTTGCCGGGCCTGTTCTTCCTTGAGACGCTGCTCCGCCTGCTGGGCCGCCTCGGGCGCCGGACCCCTCTCCTTGATTTCTTCCATCTTGATCAGGTAAATTCCCTTGCTGGTGGCAGCCAGGCCTGCGGTCCCGGCCTTGAGGGCAAACGCGACCTTGTCCCATTCCGGGGGCTGCTGGCCCCGGCGGACGGGACCCAATTCCCCCCCCCGGTCCCGGCTGGCGGTGTCCTGGGAGTGAGCCCGGGCCAGAGCGGCGAACTCCGCCCCCGCCTTGACCTTTCCCAGCAATTCCTGGGCCTTTTGCGCCGCCTCACGGCGCTGGCTGTCCGTGGGCTTGGGGGGCAGGGCCAGCAGGATCTGCCGCACCCGAATCACCGTGGGCCGGGTATAGTCCTCCTGGTGCTCCTTAAGGAAATCCCCCACGGCCTCGGGGGTGAGCTTGACCCGGTTGAGGTAATCCCTGGTCCGAAAGAGCAGATATTTTACCCGGGCCCGGTCCGGCAGGCGAAATTCCGTCTCGTTCTCCTGGTAGTGGCGGGCCACCGCGTCGTCCCCGGGGTTTTGCCGGGTCAGGAACCGCTCCGGAGACACCTCCAGGTAGCTGACCTCCACTTGCTCGTTGGCAATCCGGAAGACTTCCTGGAGTTGAGGTTCCGAGACCTTGGCAAAGGAGGTTATTTCCTGAAAGACTTTGTGAAGAAGAAGGTTCTGGCGTTCCTGGGCCTCAAAATCCTGGGGGCTGAGGCGATTTCGGGATAGAATCCAAAAATA
>Ga0172375_10005826_pt1 | contig 17557 bp, 14 predicted proteins | sample LakKiv1m_FD_114537 | JGI IMG/M metagenome (GOLD analysis project Ga0172375, IMG submission 114537) | Freshwater microbial communities from Kabuno Bay, South-Kivu, Congo - kab_092012_11.1m | ecosystem: Environmental > Aquatic > Freshwater > Lake | place: Democratic Republic of the Congo...
GGCAGGGGCAATTTGGCTTCGACGAACACCGCCCCCGGGACCTGGTCAACCGCCCGTCGCCAGATCCGCTGGACCGCGCCGTACTCGTGATCAGTCAGCAGGACTTCGTCCCCGGGACGCAGCGCCACGCTATGGGCCAGCACGTTCATCGCGGCCGTCGCGTTTTCCGCGAACACCAGGTTGCCCTCGGCGGCCCCCAGCAGCCCAGCCAGCCGCCGCCGGGCTTGGAGCCAAGCCGGTTCGTACTGCCGCACAAAGAAATCCATCGGCTGGGCGTCCAATCGCTCCTGCCAGACGCGGCGTGCGGCCTGGACGGGACGCGGGGGCGGTCCGAACGAACCGTGATTCAGATAGGACACGCCGGGCGCCAAGTCCCATTGGGAGCGCCAGTGTGCGGCCTCGTTGCGATCGAAGACGGCGGCGATGGTCATGCGGCAGTTTCAAGGCGGGCGGCCGTCACGCGATGATCTCCTGGTGACGCTTGGCATTGCACGCGAGCACGGACTCGATGCACTCGAAGAAATTCGGAAGGCACTCGACTCGCAGCCGGTAAAACACCATCTGTCCCCGCTTCTCGACATCAACCAGTCCGGCGCCTTTCAACTGGGCCAGATGGCGGGAGACGGTGGACATATCCGAGCCGATCATGTCGGTCAACTCGCAAACGCAGCGTTCGCCATGCTTTGACAGTTCGTCGACGATCAGCAGCCGGGCGGGGTGCGCAAGCGCCTTGAGGATCTGGGCACGAGCTTCGTACTTGGCCAGCGTTTTGCCGTTCATGGTCTGATCATCGTCCCTTATTGCTTGGCAATTTAACCAAGTTTCTGCGGCAATTCAAGACCGAGTCACCCACCGAGTCACCCACCGGGTCACCCACTCCGAGTCACCCACTTCACGGCCCCGCAGTCCGAGCGGCCCGCCGTCTGCCTCCAACGGCCGGTCACTGTAGCAACTCGCCGCGTATGGCCGTCAGCGAATCCCGCACGGCCTGTTCCCGGTGAGCGTACGCGACGAGGTGATTTCCTTTCCGCGTACCGGCAAGATTGCTCGGATTGTCGGCAGGCGATACCATGTTACTCGACCGCTCGGCCCGCCGCGGGGCGCCCGCGAGACCATCCTGCCGGCTACGCTGCAGGCTGGATGGCAGGTTTTGGCCCGATCCGAATCGGTGGCAGCATTCACTGGCAGGACATCGGGATGACGACCATGAGACGAGTGAATTGGACGATGATGGTCCTGGCGAGCCTTCAGCTGGCGTGCGGGACGGCAACGGCTCCAGCCCAGGATGCACCGGAGGCGCGGCGGGAGCCGGCACTCGTCTTGCTGCTGGCCCGTTACGACGAGCCGCATCGCGATCTGGCGGCGATGACACTGGCTTGGATGGCCAACGAAGCGGGGGCAGAGTTCGATGCCTACTATGCGGCCGATCATCAAGAGGGCGGCCTGTTCGCGCCCCACGGCAGCTCCCTGATTGGCGGGCAGCATGCGCTGCGCATCGGGCGGGCGTTGAGCACCTTTCGCACCACCGTGATCCGGCTCGGCGGGGTCTCGGTGTTCGATTCGCTGGTTCGTTCGGGGGCAAGAACCGTGATCGATGCGCCCGGCGATCTACCCGGACTGTACGCGGCGGTCGCCAAGCAACTGGGCGTCCCGCTGCCCACGGTGGCGGTCGCGTTCGAGCCAAGCAAGGTGCCGTTGGCGGCGTTGTACCCCGAATGCGTGCAACGCCAAGCGCTGGCCGTGCCGCTGGACCTGCCCGCCGAGCAGGTCGAGCGGTTGAAGGAGTTGGGAGTCAATACCGTCTGGACCGTAGCCAAGTCGGATGCCGAGGTATCGGCTTGGCAGGCCCTGCAGGTAAAGCAGGCCCTGGACCTGGGCCTGGAGGACCCCAACTTGGCAGTGGTCGAGCGGTACGCGGCCGACGCGACCGGCATCGATACCTTGGAGCCCACGGTGGCCAGCTACCTGATGCCGTTCTGTATCCGCGAAGGCCGGCTGATCCTGGCCTATGGCCAGCGCGGTCCGGAGGCGGAACTACGGCGCGACCAGATGTTGCGGTTGACGGCTGACAAGCCGCAGACCTATGCCTTGGGTCGGTGGTATGGCGATCGGCAACTGCTGCCCCTGGCGGCGCGGCCGATGGGCTACAACGTGGCCGAACCGCACCGCCACATCCTGAGCGTGTTTGCCCGCCATCCGGTCACGCTCCCGCAACCGGCCAAGTCGTGGATCGACCTGGAACCGTCGGACGAACAACTGCGGCAGTGGGCCGCCGAGGGCAAGATCCTGGCGACCTGGGTGCTGCACTCGGGGGAACTGTCGCACAACGATTCCGTCCTGACGTTCTACGACTGGTGCGCCATGACCAAGGTCAAGATCGGGTCCGGCGTCCATTGGCAGCGCTACCACTGGGACCCCGACGCGGTCGAGCCGATGCACGTCCCGGTCGGCGAAGGAGGCGTGTTGGGGCTGGTCGAGCCGGTGCTGCACGCGACCGGGGCGGGTATCATCTGGGAGACGGCCGCCGACCCGCAGCGTCTGGCCGCCCTGATGGCCGACTCGCGGCAGAAGATGGCCCAAGTCGCCGGCGAACGGTTTGCGCCGCGGGGTGTGTACTGCTTCGGCGATCACCACGGCCAGGCCCAGGACGCGGTCGCCCCCGGCGCAGCGCAGCTGGCCCTGTGGAAAGCGGTCAAGGACGCGGGGTTCGAATACCTGATCACCTCGATCCTGCCCGGCGACAGCCGAGTCCTCTACCGCGACGGCGACTTCGTGGTGCTCAACCAGGCGGGCCGCTGGCATTCGGCTTCGCCGTTCGTCCGCGGCGACCCGGCGACATTTGCCGCAGTCGAGCAGAAGTTCGCCGCGGCGGGTCAGCCCGGCTGGCTGGTCGGCGCACTCGACTGTCCGATCCACGGCAGTCCCATCTACGTGGGCCGGCCGTACGGCGGCAAGAACCCGCAGCCGCGGATCAGCGAGTTCTATGACTACGTCCAACGCGGCGGAGCGACTGGCAAGGTGCTGTCCGCCACGCCGCGCACGATCGCCCGCTATGCGCGTCTGATTGCCGAGCGGTCCCCAGCGGCGGCGGCCAGCGAGTCCCGCGAGCCGGTCGTCCATCGCGCGGCGCCCGATGGGCGGCTGTGGGTCGAGGCCGAAGGATTCGAGAAGCACGGCGGCTGGGTCCTGGACACGCAGTTTGCCGAGCAGATGGGCTCGCCGTTCCTGCTGGCTCATGGTCTGGGCCAAGGCGTGGATGATGCCGTGACACGCGTCCAGTTCCCTGCGGCGGGCCGGTACCGGCTGTTCGTGCGGACGCGTGATTGGGCGCCCGGCGGCGAGCCCGGCCCGGGGCGTTTTCAGGTGCTGCTGGACGGCCTGCCGGCAGGGCCGATCTTCGGCGTCGAGGGCCAGGGCAAGTGGGTTTGGCAGGACGGCGGCGTGGTCACGGTCCAGCAGCGGGACGCCGCATTGGCCCTGCACGACTTGACCGGCTTCGAGGGCCGTTGCGACGCCGTGCTGTTTGTGCCCGACTCGGCCGCGAACACGCCGCCGCCGGACGATCTGCAGGAACATGCGGCCCTGCGCCGCCAACTGTTGCAGATCGGGCCCCTGGAGACCGTCGGAAAGTTCGATTTGGTGGTCACCGGCGGCGGTTACGCGGGCCTGTGCGCGGCCGTGGCCGCCGGGCAATTGGGACTGCAGGTCGCTTTGCTACAGGATCGCCCCACGCTGGGCGGCAACGCCAGTTCCGAGGTCGGCGTGAAACCCATCGGTAAGATCGACGTGGGGCCGTACCCGCGCAATGCTGACATCGTGAAACGCCTGATGTTCGGTCAGGACGCGCACCACGAGCAGCTGGTCCGCGCCGAGAAGAACGTGACGCTGATGTTGAACACGCAGGCTTTCGCCGTCGAGCAGGACGGGCCGCGGATCAAGGCGGTGCTGGCGCGGGACACCCGCACCGGTCGCGAGTTGCGGTTCGAGGGCGAGTTGTTCGCCGACTGCACGGGCGACGGCTGGATCGGGTTCTGGGCCGGCGCCGAGTACCGCATGGGGCGCGAAGGCCGCGACGAGACCGGCGAGTCGCTGGCTCCGCCGGCAGCCGACCGACAATCCCTCGGAGCCAGCCAGTATTGGTACGCGACAGAGCGTTCCGAGCCGCAACCGTTTCCGGCCTGTCCCTGGGCGCTGCAGATATCGTCACGCGAAGCCTTTGCAGTCTCGCCGCCCAAGTACAAAGCGCCGTTCGGACGCAGCGACCTGACCACCGGCGGTTGGTGGAACTGGGAAACGGGTTTTGCCAAAGACATGATCGCCGACGCCGAAGCGATTCGCGACCACAACTTTCGCGCGGTCTACGGCGTGTGGGATTTCTTGAAGAACCGTTCGCCGGACAAGTCGCAGTACGCCAACTTCCAGCTCGCCCGTCTGAATTATCAACTCGGCAAACGCGAAAGCCGCCGGCTGGTCGGCGACCTCGTGCTAACGCAACAGGACATCCAGGAACATAAGCTCTACCCGGACGGCTGCGTCGCCGCCACGTGGTATTTCGATCTGCACTTTCCGCATCCCTTGAACACGCGGCACTTTCCCGGCCAGGAGTTCCGCGCGATCGCTTTCGACGATCCCAACTTCGAACAGTACCGCGGTGAGATTCCCGGCCGGGAGATCAAGATCCAGCCGTACCCGATCCCCTATCGTTGCCTGTACTCGAAGAACGTGCCGAACCTGTTCATGGCCGGGCGGAACATCAGTGTGACGCACGCCGGCCTGGCGCCGGTGCGAGTGATGAACACGACGGGCATGATGGGCACGGTGGTCGGCCGCGCCGCCTATCTCTGCCGCCGCCACGGCGTCGACCCACGCGGCCTGTACGAGCGGCATCTGGAGGATTTCAAGCGGCTGCTGACCGATCCCAGACCGTAACCCAGGCGGCCCGCCTGGAGGAACCAGCCAGGCGGGCCGCCTGGGCTACGGAGGGCTCGGCTCCAGCGCCTCGATGCAACGAAGCCAGCGGAAATGGCCGTAGTCGTTCTGGATCTGGATGCCGATCGCCGGCTCGTTGCCAGTCACTTGGATCTGCACGCACTGCACCGGCTCCTTCTTCCGGACCGTCAGCGTGAGCGGACCGCCGTCGACTCCCGTTACGGTCACTTGCCGCTGGTCCGTAAACGGCACCACGCTCATCGCCAACTCGTACCGGCCGGGCTGCACTCGAAACCGAAACACGTGGTCCCGCACTCGCGTTCCGTCGCGATCCAGTTTCTGGTTTCCCATCCACGGCTGGTCGTCATCCTGCATGGCCGGCTTGTCAAAGCCAAAACCGCGTTCGTCGCTCCAGACGGTCGTGTGCAAGACCGGCACGTAATCCGTCGAATGCCCTTCGATGTTGGACCGGCCCACATGCTCGGTCGAACCGAAATCGAACAGGTACTTGTGCAGGGCCGCGATCCGCGCCAGTCGGGCGACGCGTGCCACCTCCTGGCGGTCATACTCGGCGTGCAGCCGGTCCAACGGCTCGCTGCCGGCGAAGTCCCGGAAGTACTGCGGATACGGCGTGACCTGGGGTTCGGCCGTGCGGGCGACCGTCGAGACGCCGCCAAACGAATCGGTGACGGTACACCCGCCCAGGTCGATCCCCAAGGACGCCTCGCCATCCACCGTCCAAGCCGTCAACAGGGGCTTGCCGCGCGCATCCCATTCCAGCAGCCAGACATTCGGGTCCGGGTGCGGCATGCGCCGCGCACCGCCGCGAACGCCCGTCATTTGCCGGATCGCCGTGCCCAGCGTGTACCACGACGGCTTGCGGGACAGGTCGTCCCGCAGCACACCCGAACAGGTATGCTTCGATGGCGCGCTGCCGGACTCGCGGTACACGAAGACCTTGTCGATTCCCATCACGCGTCGCAGCCGGCAGTGCGTTCCCAGGTTGACGCCCGGCAGCAAGACTTGTGGAGACACGGTTCGCTCCTCCTCGCGATCGCTCGATTGGCAAGCCAAGTGTTCTTGATTTCCGTTTGACACGGTTGATTCGATTCTGCTTCAGGCTTACGTTAGGACTCATCGAGCCGGTTTGCAACCCAGGCCGACGTGGCATCCCGGCGTCGCACCGGCGGCGGGCCTCGCTGCCGAGAGGGACAGGCGAGCCGCCTGTGTTACGCCCCGCGCGCTCGGTCGGTCGGTCGCGGCTTGGCGCAAAACGAAATCAGCGTCCTTGGGGAACCGACACGTGATTCGCCGGAAACAGTCCCCCGTTTTCTTGATCGCGTTACTGCTGACTCGCTTGTCGCAAGGGAACGGCGCCGAGCCGGTGCCAGACGTGGACGGAGGCGGTCCCAACCGTGCCGCGGACGTCTGTGGGGATGCGTCGCAGGACCGTCTGCGGCTACCCAGGCCCGACATTGCCGGCTACCGGCCAAGCCCGTCCTTGAAGATCTACGGCAATGGCGATCACGTGATCGAAAAACGCGTCTTCCGCCCCGCGACCGGAGAGTACGCCATCCGCATCGACGAGCACTCGGAAGGCCGAGTCATCATCCGCAATTGCGCCTTTATTGGTGCAGGTGGGGGCGCACCGGACGGTCTGAGCACGACGGCCGGGGGAGGCATCTTGGCCTGGAAATCCAGCCATCTGACCATCGAGAACAACTACTTCGAGTTCATTCGCGGCTTCTGCTTCCGCGCCCCGCGTACCTCCCCGGCCTTCGTCAACAAGACCAATCCGCCCGACACGGTCGTCGCCGACAACGACTGGGCAACGACCCTCGATTGGCCGACGCAGGCACGTGAAAGCCTGTCCGCTCCAGTAACCAGAATGACCACGCCGGCGATGGAGTCCCCGGCATTAACGCACTGGTCGGGCAGGATCTGATCGATCTGACCGGGATCGACCTTGACCGGCCACACCTCTCGCCTCGGCGGAACCGAGGGCATCTGGATGTCGTCACCGATCCGTCACCGATCAGCCGCTGCAGCACCTTGAGCACGCCCGAAACGGCGTTATTGACGTCGACCACCTGGGGGGACACGGTCTGCATCCGGGGCAAACGCCAGGAGCTGCCGGGTCAGGTCGGCGGAACGTAAGAGGAGACAGGATGCCAAGAACCCCAACGGGGCAGTATAGCAGGTCTTGCGATGACGCCGACGGGGGTCAGTATGGAGGAGTCGAACCGGATCGCGCTGCGGATCGAGCGGCTGCTGATGGAGATTCCCGATGTCAAGCACGTCTCGCGCCGCACCGGCCGGGCGGAACTGGACGAGCATGCCGAGAACGTGAATTTCTCGGGAATCGACGTCGACTTGATTCAGCCCGATCGGCTCAAGCCGGGGTTCCACTACGCCATCTTGCGAACCATCCCCGGATCGCATCGCTTCGGCGTGGACAAGGCCGGCCGGTCGCGAGACGAGGTGATGGCGCAGATCCGGGACATTGTCGCTGAGGTGCCCGGCGTCAAAGTGAACCTGGCCAGCCCATCTCGTACCGCCTGGACCACATGATGTCCGGCATCCGCTCGCAGATCACGCTGCTGTTGGTGAACTGGCCCAAGCCCGAGCTGCTGGCAGCCGCGTCCGGATGGAAGCTGCCGGAAGTCTGGCTCCAGGCCACGGTGCTTTCCGTGGCCCATTGGGTCGGCTTCATCACCCTCACGGGCATCGTCTGCCGCAACGGGATCATGATGATCTCGCATTCTGCACCCGCTGGCGATCGTCGTAATCGACGGCGTGGTCAGTTCCACGCTGCTCGACCAGATCGTCACCCCGTCCCTGTTCTACAAGTTCGGCCGCAAGGTGTACGAGCCGGCCGGCGAAATCAGGACGGCGGCTTGACCGGGGCGTCCGCTCCGCTGCAACTGGCCAGACAATTCGACTGACGCCGTCAGAATCGATTCAACCGGATTATTTGACCATGCCGATACCAATGGAGACGGCGGACTCTGCCGGTTCACTGGATAGGAGGGGAAGACACGTGCAAGCGAAGACGTTGGGCTCTTGGGGCCGCTGCACGCTTGCAGCCGCCACCGCGATCCTCGCGCGCCCTGGTTACGGGCAAAAGCCTGATGTTTCGCCGATGGCGACCGGCACGCCTTAACCAGTGGCGGCGACGCCCGTACCGGCGGCCCCGCTCAAGCCGCCGGGCAACTGAACCGGGCGCGCCAGGTGAGCCAGGTGGATGTGCTGCAGACGCGGGTGGAAGCCAATTCGGCGCGGCTGCAGCAGGTGGGGGCCCGCAAATCGCATGCGGCGGCCTGGCGGCAGTTGGCCGCCGTGGTCGGCGTTCCGGACATGGAGCCCGCCGCGATTGAGGGGCAACTGGAGGACGAGTTGCCGGAACCGGCGTGGAGCGACTCCGTCGCCAAGCTGCTGAACGGCAGTCCCCAACTGGCCCCAGCCTTGGCCGGGATCGAGCGCGCCAAGGCGGCGGTCGCGGCGGCCTGGGCGCAGCGCACGCCGAACGTCGAAGCGCTGGCGGCCTTGCGGTATAACGACGGCTCGGACAGCACCAACGCCAGCCGCAAGGCAAGTTCGGCTACCTGCAGTTGCTGAGGGCCCAACAGACCTACTCGTGGACGAATCTGGCCTACGTCGAGCGGCTGCGCGAACTGCGGCTGCGGGCGGTGGAAATCCAGGGCCTGCTCCTGACCGGCGAACTCCAGGCTCCGGGCGAATAACCCTCGCCGCAGCGGGCACCGCGTTCCGCGCCGCCTTCATCATTTCGTCCACCGGCGCGACACCGTGAACCGGCAAGTCAGCTCGAGGCCGCCAACATGGAATCCTCTCCGTCGGAGCCCTTTCCCGCCGCCGGCTGATTGCTTGCCGGGCGCACAGCCCGTATTCTATCTCCCATGCGTGCGGCGCACGATCCGGCTGGGGGCCCTGCCGAACTTCCAGACTCATCCCTTTGCTGCAGGGACTCGCGGCCGCGCCGGCGGCGAACCCCTGAGGAATCGATGAAGCAGACCACTGAGATCGGCCTAACCAGTGTCCAGCAGGTCTACAGCGGCCCGGAGGCCGAGTTGTGGGAACTGGTCATGGGCCAACAGATTCACATCGGCGGCTTCCGCTCGTCACAGGATCTGGCCGAGCGGGCCGGGATCGGGCCGGGGCTGTCGGGCGTCGACCTGTGCTGCTGCACGGGCGCGGGAATGCGGTTCCTGGTCCGCTTTCGCGGCGTGGCTCGGATGCAAGGCGTAGACGCCACGCCTGCGATGGTCGAACGGGGCCAGCGGCGCTGCCGGGAGGAAGGACTGGCCGACCGGATCGCTTTCACGCTGGCGGACTCCTGCCGCACGGGACTGCCGTCTGCGGCGGCCGACTTCGTCTGGGGCGAGGACGCCTGGTGCTATGTCGTGGACAAGCGGCAGTTGATTGCCGAGGCCGCACGGCTGGTGAAACCCGGCGGCGTGATCGCCTTTACCGATTGGATCGAAGGTCCTCGCGGCCTGACCGACGACGAAGCCCTGCGGTTGCTGCGGTTCATGAAGTTCCCCAACGTGCAGGATCTGGGGGGCTATATCCAGCTGTTAGCGCAGCAGGGGTGTGAGGTCCTGGCCGCCGAGGACACCGGGCGGTTTGGACCGTACGTGGATCTGTATTTGAACATGCTGAACATGCAGCTGACCTACGACGCCTTGCGAATCATCGGATTCGATGCGGCGCTCATGGAGTCCCTGGCGGCGGAAATGGCCTTCATGCAACAGTTGGCCCACGCGGGAAAGCTCGTCCAAGGCCTGTTCGTTGCAAGGCGGAGTACGTAATCCCAGCGGGCAAGGAGCCGCGACATGACCCACGAGACGACCGCGGCCGCCTGTTGCGGTCGCACCAACCCCGCGCCGCCGCAGGGCGGAGGCCAGCAACGGCAGAGTCCGCGCGAGTACTTTGCGCAGATGATCGGGAACTGCCTGAAATACGCCCAGGCGGCCCATGCCGCAGGGCGTCCGCTGGTCGGCATCCTGTGCGAATTCACTCCCCGTGAGCTGATCCTGGCCGCCGGAGCGGTGCCCGTCTGTCTGTGCGGCGGCACGGTCAAGACGATCCCGGCCGCGGAACAGCATTTACCCGCCAACTTGTGCCCGTTGATCAAGTCGACTTTCGGCTATCACATCCAGCAGAACAATCCGTTCCTCGAGCTGGCCGACCTGGTCGTGGCGGAGACGACTTGTGACGGCAAGAAGAAGATGTACGAGTTGCTGGCGGAGACGCGGCCGGTGTACGTCCTGGAGTTGCCGCAGAAGGTCGACGAGGCCGAGGCCTTGGAGTATTGGTTTCGCGAGTTGCAGAAGTTCCGCAGTTTTCTCGAACAGCGGTTCCAGACACAAATCACCGCGGACTCGTTGCGTCAAGCGATCGCGACGATGAACCGGGAGCGCGGTTTGCGCCGGCAACTGGCCGGCCTGATGGCCGCCGACTCGCCTCCGCTGACCGGCCGCCAACTGCTGGACTTCAAGAGCAGCATTTCCGGCATCGACGAGGATCTTCGCCAGTACGAGCGGGCGCTGGCGGAGGGGCTTGGCCACGACGCATTGAACACCGAAGTGCGGGCCGATGGCGGGGGCTCGCCGTCCCCATGCTGCGGCCGGCTCGCGCCCGCTGCCACGGGCCGGCGCGTTCGCGTGCTCCTGACGGGCGTGCCGACCGTGCATGGCGCGGAGCGAGTTGTGGAGTTGATCGAGGACGCCGGGGGATTGGTGGTGGCCGCCGAAAACTGTACGGGCTTGAAGCCGATCCTGGACGACGTCGACCAGACGGCGTCCGATCCGTTACGGGCGTTGGCCGAGAAGTACTTCCATCTGCCTTGCTCGGTCATGACCCGCAACGATCGGCGTCTGGAGTCCCTGCGGCGTTTGGCCGCCGAGTACCGTGCGGAATGCGTGGTCGAGCTGATCTGGCAGGCTTGCCTGACTTATGATGTCGAGGCCCACCGCGTTCGGCGGCTGGCCGAGGACACGCTCGGCCTGCCGTATCTGCGGATCGAGACCGACTACTCGCCGTCCGATTCCGCGCGGATCGCCGTGCGGGTCGAGGCGTTGTTCGAGACGATTCGCGGCCAGCGCGCGTGCCCGGCCCTGGAATCACCTTGATACCGCCTTGCGACGATGAACACGGTCGCCTACTGCAACCCGTTTGTTCCGGTCGAGTGGCTCGGGGCGCATGGTTTCCAGCCGCGCTGGCTGCGATTGCCGCGCCGCGGCCTCGCCGGCTCGCTGGCTGGCCCTCCGAGTGCCGAAGAACCGACCGTTGGCGGATATCGGCATGTGGAGGGGAGACGAGGCGTCTGCCCGCTGGCGGCCGCGTCCGTGGCTGCGATTTCCTCCGCCTCCGTGGATTCGGCCGTGGTGCTGACGACGTGCTGTGACCAGATGCGCTACGCGGCTTCCTTGCTGGAACAGCGGCCCCGTGTCCCGCTGTTCACGCTGAACGTACCGTCCACCTGGCAGACGCCGGCTGCCCGCGGGCTGTACTTGGCGGAACTTCAGCGGCTGAGTCGTTTCCTGGTTTCGCTCGGCGGACGGCCGCCCGCGGACGACGAGCTGGCGAGCGTGATCGGGCGGTTCGAGCGGGCGCGTGCGGCGCTGCTTGCCGCCCGTTCCGGCTTGTCCGCCCGCGACTTTGCCGCCGGCCTGTTGGCGGTCCGGGAGAACGCGGATTGCGCGCTGCCGCGACAGTCTGAGCCTGATGCGGGGCTGCCGCTGGCCCTGGTGGGCGGCCCTGTGCCCGAATCGGATGACGCGCTGTTCGACTGGATCCAGCACGCGGGCGGGCGAATCGTCTTGGATGCGACGGAGTGGGGCGAGCGGACGCTGCCGCAGGGCGTGGATGTTTCACGCACGCAGCGCGAGCCGCTGGCGGCACTAGCCGACGCCTATTTTGCGATCCCCGACGTTTTTCGCCGTCCCAACACCGCGTTGTACGAATACCTGGGCCGCGAACTGGCGGCCCGGAAAGTCCACGGACTGGTCGTCCGCCGTTTCCTGTGGTGCGACCTGTGGCATGCCGAAGTGGCGGAACTCAAAGCCTGGAGTCCGGTGCCTGTCTTGGACTTGGATGCGGCGGACAGCGAAGCAAGTTCCGCAGGCCGCACGCGCGGCCGCATCGAGGCGTTCTTGGAGATGTTGCGATGAGCGTGCCGGCACGGCGGATCACCCTGGACGAATGGGACCAGCGTTACGCCGAGTTACTGGCGGCCGGGCTGACGGAGCCGTGGTACGGAGGGCCGCTGCGCCGTCACGTCGAAGCCGGCGACCGGCGGCTGCAGAAACTCCACCTGGACAACTCGGCCGCCGCCCTGCGCTTGTGGAATTTCCTGCTGACCGAAGAGCAGCGTTTGCGGCAAGCCCGCGAGCAAGGCTGGCGGATCCTGGGCACGCTCAAGGATCTGGGCACGATTCCGGTCATGGCCTACGCGCTGGAACGCGTCGTGGCGTTCTATCCGGACGGAGCTTGGTGGCTGCCGTGCATGATGGAGAACCAGACCGGCCTGCTGGAGTTGGCGGACCAAGAGGGCGTGGACGAATCGTTCTGCCCCGTGCGGGCGATGTTGGGCGCGTTCGTCTGCCAGACGCACTTCCCGATTCCGGACCTGCTGACCTGCAGCGTCGGGGCCACCTGCGATGACGTCTCGGCGATCGCCCAACGGTTGGTCCGCTTGGGGCATCCCATGCTGTGGTGGGAGATTCCACATCGGCGCCACCCCGAGGCCGGCGAGGAAGCGATCCGCTTGCCGGGCGGCTTTCGGGCGCCGGCGTGTCAAGTGGCGTTCGTGCGCGGCGAGCTGGAACGGATCCGTACGGCCTTGGAGGAATGGGCCGGCCAGCGACTGAGCGACGACCGACTGCGGGCGGGCATCCGGCGGGCCAACCAGGTGCGGGCCCAGCTTCGCGAGTTGCGACGGCTGGGCTATACGGCCGATCCCTGTCCTCTGCCAGCCTTGGAAATGCTCGTCGCCGAGATGCTCGCCCTCCATTTCTGCTCGGACCAAGCCGAGGCCAGGGGCGTATTGGAGGAGTTGCTGGTTGAAGTCCGCCGCCGAGTGGCCGCCGGACAGGGCGTGTTGCCGGCCCAGTCCGTGCGCGTCTACTGGGTCAACCCCGTGGCGGACTTGCGGGTCATGAACCTGCTGGAAGAGGTTGGCGGACGCGTCTGCGGCTCGGAGTACCTGTTTTGCCATGCCCTCGACCCGATCCCGGAGGACGCCGCCCCGCTGGAAGCGTTGGCGCGCTGTGCCTTGGCGGATCCGCTGGTCGGTTCGCCCGCCGATCGCGCCGCGCGGATCTGCCGCGAGGCGCACGAGTCCGCGGCCCAGGCCGTGGTCGTTTCCCGGATTCCCGGGGCGAGCCATTGCGGCCTGGAAGGCCTGGTCATCGCCGACGCGGTCCGGACCCGGTTGGACCTGCCCGTGGTGGAGATCGAAGTCCCCCCCATCACCGATGCGCTCGAGCCCAGCCTGCGGACCCGGCTCGAAGCGCTGGTCGAGACGGCCGGAGGCGGCCCTGGTGTGGGGTGATGAACAAGCCCCGGAAGCCATGGGAGCGCGGCCCCCGGCCCTGACGTGTCAGCCGCCGACTGGCGCGTCAGCCGCCCCGTTGCTTTCCGCGCCTTCCCGGCTACACTGGCTCCGGTGCGGGGAAACCGGGCTCCGAGCACCAAACGGGAAGCGGGCTTCCCAGGGTGTCGTTCATGTCGTCACGCTTTTTCACAGATTGGGCTCAGACGTACAGAATTCAAAATTGGCCGAGCAGGGCTTGGAACCTATGGCTGGCATTAGCCTCGGCCAATTTTGAATTCTGTACGTCTGAGCCTGGAGCCGAACCGTGATTTCATAGACGACCCGACGAACCCCCAGTAGCCCGTTTGGTGCTCGTCCGTCCATCCCCATCCTGACCCAACTCCCACGCCGGTCGTGTCTCCGACTTCCAGAAAGGCCGCCTTCGATGATCTGCGCTGGCATCGACGCCGGATCGAGAACGCTGAAGGTCGTATTGATCGAGCCCGAGGTGGCTGGCACGCTCACGGCTCGCATTGTCGCGGCCGGCGTGCGCGACCAGAGCATCGACCAGGATGCGTTGGCCGCCCAGTTGCTGGATGACTTGCTGGGTCAGCAAGGGCTGAGCCGCGGCGATGTCGAGGCGATTGTGGCGACAGGCTATGGGCGGCGACTGATCCGTTTTGCGGACACCGCAGTGACCGAGGTGACATGCCAGGGCTGGGGAGTGCGCCGGCGCGTGCCGGCCGCGCACGCGGTGATCGACATCGGCGGCCAGGACAGCAAGGTGCTGCGGCTGAAGCCGGACGGGGGAGTCGCCGATTTCGTGATGAACGACCGCTGCGCCGCGGGCACGGGCCGATTCCTCGAGGTCGTCGCGGCACGCCTGGGCGTCAAGCTTTCGGCGCTGGGAGCGTTGGCCGCCGACAGTCGCACGGCCGCCACGATCAGCAGCATGTGCGTGGTGTTCGCCGAGACGGAGATCATCGGACTGCTGGCGTCCGATGTGTCGGCCGAGGACATTGTGGCCGGCGTCCAGGCCGCGGTCGCCTCGCGCGTGGTAGCGATGGCCGGGCGGAATCTGCCGGAGCCGATTGTCTTTACGGGCGGCGTGGCCCTGGTGCCGGGAATGCAGGCCGCGCTGGAGAACGCCTTGAGCAAATCGGTCGTCGTCGCACCCGACCCGCAGCTGACATGCGCCCTGGGAGCGGCCATCCTGGCGGGACAACGCCGCGGTGCGGGCCGCCCGCCGCACGACTGAGGCGGGGTGACGGCGAGTTGCGCCGGCTTGCCAAGCTCTGCGGGGCAGGCCCAAGCCTCGGCTGCTCGCCGTGGTCGCCTACTTCGAGGTCGGCAGCCCTTCTGAGGCGAGGCGACGGATGAAGTCGTCCAATTGTCGCAGGTAATCCGCCGTCAGCCAGTTGTGGTGGTCCGCCCCCGCTATCTTGACGAATGTCTTCGATCCGTGACAATTCGCGCAGTTTCGCGCGGGCGGCTTTCGCGTCGCGGAGTGCGCCCTCGACGGTTGGGACACCCTCACTTCGACCGTACCCTCGGTAATCAAAGATCAATGTCGCCACGTGCGCTCTCGCTTGCAGGTACTTCAACCAGGCTGCACGAGACGCGACGTGACCTGCGTTGCCGTGGGCGATGAGGATGGTCGCGCGAGCATTCTCGCACGGGCAATACCAGCCGTGCAAACGCGTCTTGTCCTCGGCCAGAAACCAAACGTCGACGAACCGCAAATCTTCGGGCGTCCAATTGCCAACCGGGTACTTCGTTGGGAAGAACAACAGCAGTTCGTCGAGGAAAGGAGCTTTCGCGCCGTCCGATTCGGCACGGCCTTGGAGCACCTGGGCTCGGCACGGCCATGTGGCGCAGACGCTCACCACCACCACGCAGACGGCAAGCCGTTGGAGCACGATCCGACGCGAATTCATCGGGCGCCTTCACCGCTGATCGACACGGGGCACACGGGCAGCTCGCGTGACCAACCAGCGGGAGCTACTGTCCCCGCCGGCTGAGTTTGCCAGCCTGGACGAAATGTGCCTCGGCCCTTGGCTCGTCGCCCAGTTTCCGATACACGCGGCCTCGGTCATTGTAAGCGGCTTGGTAATCGGGTTCCAGCCGGATCGTCTCTTCGTAGTCCGCAAACGCCTCTTCGATCCTGCCGAACGTCTGATAGAGATCGCCCCGGTGGCGATACGCATCCGCCAGTTCCGGATTGAGCTTGATGGCCTCGGTATACCAGTGAATGGCGCAGGCCGGAACGGCATCTTCGAGGCATACCTTCCCCAAACTGCATGCGACCGCAGCGAATTCCGGGTCCCGATCGGCAGCCCCCTTGCGGAAATCTTCACAGGCCTGGACGAAGTCGCCCATTTTTTGATGCACAACCGCTCGGTCGACGTAGGCCGCGGAGAGACTCGGATTAATCCGGAGCGCCTCATTCAAATCGGCGAAAGCCCGGGTGAGGTCCCCTCTGGCGCAATAGCCGCTTCCGCGGCAATCGTACGCCTCCGCGCATTCCGGATCGAGTCGGATCGCCTCGCTGCAGTCGGCAATCGCCTTGTCGATCTCGCCCTTGCTCCGATAGGCTCGCCCTCGACACTCATACGCGGCGACGTAGTCTGGCTTAAGCCGGATTGCCTCGCTCAGGTCGGCAAGCGCGTCTTCCAGTGCTTTCTTTCTCAAGTAGATCCGGCCCCGCTGGTAGAACGCCTCGGCATGCTTCGGCTCGCGCTCGATGGCCTTGCTAAACGCGATCAGGGCGGAATCGAAGTCGTTCCGATTGAGGCACGCCCGGCCTTCTGCATAGGCTTCGGGATAGGCTTCTTGCGGACTCTTCGAGCAGCCCGTGAGGATGGAGAGGGCGAACAACGCGGTGAAGATTCGATTCGCTTGCATCACCATGCCTGCATCCCGGTTTCCGGGTCCCATAAGGTTATCCAGCCGTCGCGTCCTCCAGACGCCAGTCGTTTCCCGTCTGCGGAAAACGAAATGGCGGTGACTGTCAGGAAATGGCCTCCGGCCAGAGTCCGTATTTTCTGGGCGGTCTTCGCGTCCCACAGGGTAATGTTGACTGAGTCCTCGCCATTCCCGGCGGTCGCCAAGACCTTGCCATCGGGAGAAAACGTGGGCAAGTATCCGGAGCAGGTCGCCATGACCTTGGCCGCCTCGACGTCCCACAGCTTAACAGTGTTATCTGTCCCCGCGCTCGCCAGCGCCCTGCCATCCGGCGAAAGTGCGATCCCGATGACAGGGTCCCCGTGAAACAGGAGCCGTGTCCTGCGGAGCACGGGGACTCCTTCCAGTTCCGGCGTGCCTGTTGGCACCCAGCTCCGGCCTTGCTCCCGAATCCTCCCCGCCGGAAACGCCGTCAGGCACATGGACACCTTGGCCGCGTTCTCGTTGCGAAACGAAAGCCACATCAGAAACTCCTGCCCCGCCTTGAGGCTGGGACCTTCCAGCACACGGGCGACCGTGATCTCGCCCGTCTGCTGATCCGGGTATACAGAAATGTACCTCACTTGGGCGTCGGGCAAGTCGCCGGCCACCGGAGTGATTTGACAATCGGTGAGGTTGGGCGGGAAAACGACGGTCCAGAGAAGATCCACCGGCCCGCCCTCCGGGAGCTTGAAACGGACGGCGTCGACGCGGTCCTTGGTGAGGTTCATGTTGACCTCGTGCCACTGGACCGGCTGGGGATCTGAGCCCACGCCGATCTCCGCCAGTTCGCCCGCGGCCAACTGCAATTCGCTCACCGCCTCCGCGGGCCGCCGCTCTTGGAATCGAGTGCCGGCTTTCGCGAAGACCGCCTTGGGCCGCTGAGAGTCATTGCGACGAATCATCTCGCGGGTGGATTCGCGTCGCCACTGGCTCGGGTTGTCCGGCTGCTTCATGTCCCAAATGCACACAGGCCCCCGGCAGTCCGGAGAGTCGTCGACGAACCCAGGGTCGACGGCGGTTGCCAGTTTGGTGGCATCCGCCGAGAGCGCAACGCGAACAGGGTGTCCCTCGGGATGCATGGCGAGGGCATGCCAATCTCCCGTCGGCACGCGCCGGATCTTGACC
>Ga0172375_10005827_pt1 | contig 17556 bp, 16 predicted proteins | sample LakKiv1m_FD_114537 | JGI IMG/M metagenome (GOLD analysis project Ga0172375, IMG submission 114537) | Freshwater microbial communities from Kabuno Bay, South-Kivu, Congo - kab_092012_11.1m | ecosystem: Environmental > Aquatic > Freshwater > Lake | place: Democratic Republic of the Congo...
ATGCGGCGGCTTGACGCCGCTTTTGATCAATAACGAAAGCGCTGTCAAGCCAGCGCAGTCCAAAAGCGCTACGCGCATTAAGCACGAAAAAAACTGCTTAACTTAGCGCCATTCGAATCAGGCCTTATCTGGATATTGTTTCTTAATGGCATCTTTCCAGATGTCGTAGAAGAGGAAGCACTGGAAAGGATACCGGGCAACGTAATCTTCCATGTGCTTTGCAAAGACCTGCACCCAGTCGCGCAACTGTTCCTTCTTGTCCCTGTCCCCGGTGTATTTCGGATAAACCACGTCGACTACCCTGACGCTGTGCTCGTGGACCGATGTCTTGGCGGAAAGCAGCGTAACGACCGGACAGCCTGCCAGCGCGGCGACATGGAATGCGCCGCAGGAGAATTTTGCCTGGTCACCGAGGAAATTTACATTAACGGATGTAAACTCGTAACTGCGGTCACCCATGATGGAAACAATTCCGCCTTCCTTGATCGCATCCATTATGGCGACTATGCTGCCGACCGGGTCTTCCGACGAGATAACCGAGATGTTGCCTCCGCCGGCGTCAAGTTTCAGTGACTCTGCCACCGCGGCGTTGTCTTCCGGGCGCATCAGGAGAAATATCCTGCGGTTTATCCTTCGGAGCGCGGTCATTATTGCCTGCCAGTTTCCGAGATGGGACATCAGGAGCACGAACCCATGTTGGGTTTTCAGAAGGTCAGTAACCTTGTCCCAGCCTTCCACCGGGACGTTCATTTCCGGGCCGCCGGCGAGCAGGTAGAAGCGGTCAACTAGGTTTTTGCCCTGGCTCACAAAGAGCAGGTATGCGTCGATACGCTGTCGAAACGGGTTGTGATCCGGGAAACGGCGTCGGATATAGGCCAGGGCGGATTCAACAGCGGACCTGTCAAAAAAGAGGTAATAGGTGCAGACTATGTAGAGGAGTCCGTAGGTGCCGCGCAATCCAAAGAGCCGAAGGCTGGTCTTGAAGAACCAGAAACCGAGCGCATTGCCGCGCCTGCGGGCCGGCATTTTCTTAACAATGGGCGGTTCTGCGGTCATTTTGAATTCCGTACTTTCTTTTCCGATTCGGCGAAAGTCCAGATCAGGGCGGTTCCAACCAGAAAGTTGTTATTCTCGCTCACCATCGGGCTGTCTTCGTAAACAGCTCCGTTGACATTATCCCACCGCATGAAAAATCCCCAGTTCAGCGTGCGTGTGATCTTCCTGCTCGCAAATGCCGAGAATGAGAAACCTCCATAGCCGCCGCTGCTCGAGTAGGCATTGCGTCCGGGGATTACCTGTTCATCAGTCACGTCGTAGAAATAGCCGTTATATTTGTAATTGGCAAAATCAATTCCAATGCTCCCGCCGAATTCCCATGGGGACCCGGTCCCTGGCTTGTAGTCGCTCAGGACCAGGCTCAGGCCGCCCCGCAGTCCGGCATAAGAAGGTCCCAGGTCTTTGGTGTCCACTGAGAATGCCCCGCGCACGGCTAGTTTCAGGTACAGCCTGGTCCCCGGTTTCTCATTAAGAAAATACAACCTGAATGCCGGACCGATTTCGACCAGCGGATCCAGATCAGGCATTTCTTCGCGGAGATCATCATCCTTTACCGGTGGATTTCCGTTGAGGGAGAAATTCAATTCACCCCAGGGGCGTTTCCAGAAGATGCCGCGCGCACCCTCCCTCTCCACTTCAAGAATTTCACCGCGGTAGATAAGGAAAGGAATCGGCACTGCGTAGAAGTCGTAGTTCCCGGACCCGCGGTAGTGTGGAAGGCGGATCGCACCGCCGAAGACGCCGATTTCCCATACCGGCTCGCTGTCGGGGGAGATCGCTGCTGTCTCCTGTGTTGCGGAAACAACAGTGGCGGTGAAGAGGACGGCGACAAATAACGCGAAGGGAAGTTGGCGGGTCATTCTGTCTTCTGGCTCCTGACTTCTGTATTCTTACTTTGTGCCTGTGTGCCTTTGTCCCTTTGTGCCTTCTTCTGCACTGCCGATGCCAGGGCGAATATTGTCAGTCCGATTACAACCGCGAGCAGGGGTCCAAGGATCAGCGATCCGATTAACCACTCCCACAGGCGCATCGGCGCCTGGTGGAGAAGCGTTTCCTGTGACATCTCTTTCAGCCAGCTTCCGTGTCTTATAAAGTATCCGATCTCGATGCATACTGCTGGCACGAAAGGCGGTGCGCAAAGGTTCTGGATTACAACAGCCATGATACGGTTCATCTTCAGCCGGGTTGTGACATAAACGATAACGATTGTATGAAGGGAGAAAATCGGCAGGGCGGCGATGAATGTGCCGACTGCCGCGGAAATTCCTAGTTCAGCAGGGGATGCGCGCTCCTTGAGGAGCATGCCGCAGAACTTCAGGGGATGACGAAGCAGCATAAGGAATTCGTTTGGTCCGCCCGGTACCAGCCTTTTGTGCGGCCAGGGACAGAGGCGGCGCCCAACCAGAAGGGCGTGCCGGTGTGTAAGGATCAGGTTGTCCAGGAATGGATGGAAATGGGAAACGCGCTCTTCTTTCACGGCATAGGTTACATCTACATCGACAGACACGATGCCCAGACCTGCCCAGGCGGCCTTGGCCAGTACCTCCGCCTCGAAGTCGTAACTGCTTCCGCGGAAGGACAGCTGAGAGATGTGGGATACCGGGTATGCCCTGAATCCGCTCTGGGAATCGCGCACGGATATTCCTGTTTCAAGTCTGAGCCAGAAGTCGGAGAATTTCATTCCGAACCGGCTGGATGCGGGTACGTTCGGCGCATTCATGCGCCTGGCCCCGATTATGATGCAGTCAGGATTCGCGGCGATTGCGGGGCGGAGCAGGCGGATGTCCTCAGGGTGGTGCTGGCCATCGGCATCGATGGTGATCATGAATTCTGCGCCGTGTTCCTTCAGGTAGCGAAGAGCCGTGAGGATCGCCCGGCCTTTTCCCTGGTTTTTGCCGTGCCGAAGGACAGTTATGTCAGTGCCCTTGAACAGCGATGCAACATCAACGTCTGTGCTGCCGTCGTCGACCACAACTACGTGGCTGAGTTCGTCGCGGCATGCTATTGCCACGGAACGGATGGTGTCTTTGTTGTTAAACACCGGAACAACGCACCAGACAGTGTTCTTTTGTTTTTCCGGGATATTATTCATGGCCTTGACTTAACGTCTGTTGGCTGCGTTGTGCATTTCGGCGAAATCATTCCGCTAAAAGATCGAAATGCACAACGCGGAGTCATCGCCATGAAGCATGGCGAACTCTTTAAGAATCCCTCTCCCTTGAGGGGAGAGGGACTGGGTGAGGGTGTAACATCAACAGTCTTCATGAAATTCAACCTTTGTGGCTGCATGTCCGCCGTAGCTTAAGCGAAGGCGGATGTGCCTTTGTTACTATTTGCCTTTTCTTTGCGCGGCTTATCTGCTTTTGCAACCAGGTCCCATAATGAACCGGTGTAGCCCATTTTGAACAGGAAATGCAGTTTTGATTCAAGCGCATCGGGAGGAAATACAATGTGCCGTGTTTTAAAAAAAGCTTCCCTGAGCGTTGTCTCAAGCCACTGGCGGTCCACTCGAGGTGAGATGTAGTAAACGGATTCAAGAAGCGACTGGTCTTTCCTGATCAGTCCCTCGCGCAGCGCGATGTCGGCCAGGGCGGTGTTGGGCAGGATTCGTATGCCCATGAACACGAAAATCGCGGTCTTTGAGAGTTTCATGATGTTGTCGATGCCTTCACGCACTGTTTCGGGTGTCTCGCCGGGACATCCGAACATGAAATAGTGGGCCGTTGCAATCCCGTGTTTCAGGAAGAGGTTGTTGCAGTTGACTACATCCTGGAAAAGGAAATCCTTCCCGATGCCGCGGAGTGTTGTGTCGCTGGGCGCATCCGATCCGATTTCCGCAGCCCTAAGGCCTGTCTCCTTCATCAGTTCCATGATCTCGTCGTCAAGTTCCATGCTGGGCTTGAAAAATGCCGACCACGGGATCTGCAGGTTCCGCCTCTTGAGTTCGCGCACAATCCCGCGGTAGCGGCCGCGGTTGTCGTTGAATACCGAATCAGTAAAAAAGATGTACTTGGCCTGGTGGTTGTTAACGAGCGCCTCCATGTCGTCGACGACGGCGGAGGGCTCGCGTTCGCGGATGGTTCGTCCTTCCAGGAGGGGGTAGGTGCAGTAAACGCAGCCGTATTCACAGCCGCGTTTGGTCTGGATGGAGGCCATGTGCCCGCTTTGCAGGTAGAACCGCATAATTTCAGGATCGTAGACAGCTGAAGGAATTCCGGTACCTGCCAGCCTGTGCTCGGCTTTGATGATGCGTTCCTGCGGGTAGCGGCCACTGGCGGCTTCCGCAACAAACTTCCGGAAGATATCTTCGCCTTCACCGGTAATCCCATAGTCTGCGCCGACTGCCTCGAGTACTGCTGCAGGCATTACGGAAAAACCGGAACCGCCGATGACAATTTTGACGGTTGTTTCCCTGCGGATGGCGCCCACTATTGCCTTTACCGTATCGATGTAGCGCTGTTCGTTCAGCGAGTTGACGTTGTCGATGTTGCGGATGGAGATCCCGATGAGCTCCGGCTTCACGCGCCGGACAACATCTGTTACAGCGTCCAGCGACTGTCCGCGATGGAGGAAGTCGAACATTGTGATTTCATGATTGTCCTTCTTCAGCGCCGCCGCCACCATGCTCATTCCCAGTGGATACACCGCGTAGGGTGTTTCCGCTATGTTTGAGGATATAAGCAGTATGTTCATGCCTGTTCTTCGCTGACAGGTTTCTTCCAGCCGCGTGCCCGCGACAGCCGCATCGGCCGGTATGTGCCGTCAGCCTGTTCCTTGGCGATTACCTTCATGTAAAGCTTGCCCATCTTCACTTCCTTGCTGTAGTCATGGTAAAATGTTTTCCAGGCGTACTCATACATTTCCTGCAGTTTATCCGCGCTCATTCGGGCCGGTTTGAAGACGACTGTGCCGCCGGTGTATTCCTCCCAGCGGTTGTGGAATATCCGGCCCTGTTTCTCAAGGTCGTGACGGATTGATGTGTGCTGGAAAGGTGTAAGGACGGTGAACTCCGCCAGGTCCAGTTCAATCTCGAGAAGGAAATCCACCAGCCTCTTGATGTAGTCCTCGTCGTGTTCATCCGTGCCGAGAATGATCGTGCCCTCAACGCCGATGCCGCGGTCCTTGAGCCGTTTCACGCGCTGGCGTATGACATCCGCCGTGTCGATAACAGCCTGGTAGACATACCAGCAGCCGGCTGCGGCAGCCAGGTCGAGGATTTCATCGTTGTCCTTGATGGGGTGGGATATCCATTTTTTCTTGAGCGGGGCGATTGCCCGGAACAGTTCTTTTTCCCATTCATCGTTCTGCGCCAGGGAATTGTCCACGACAAAGAGCCTGTTGTTGTCGATCTGGGACAATTCTTCGACCACCCGCGCTATCGGCCTGGGCCGGAATTTACGTCCTCCGAGGAATGGCGTACAGCACGGGAAACAGTTGAACCGGCAGCCGCGCGAGGCGTGTACAAGATCCACCATCTGGACCCCGCGGAAATTGTAAAGTTCCTTCTGCAGAATGCTGCGCCGCGCGGGCCCGATCAGGTTCATGTCGGGGAAATCATTCAGGTAGTCGTAGACCTTCTTCAGCCTGCCTTTTTTGAAGTCTTCGATCACGGTTCCGAACCGGCCTTCGGTTTCGCCGAGGAAGACCGAGTCGGAATGCGGCAGGATTTCCTGGTGATGAAGCATCGTGCTTATTCCGCCGAAGATCACTGGAATCTTCCTGGCGCGGTAGTGGTCTGCTATTTCCTTTGCACGTGGAAGCTGGCAGCTCAGCATCACGGAAAGCGCCACGAGGTCCGGGGAGTCATCCAGGTCCAGGGGCTGTACGTGTTCATCGCAGAATGTCAGGTTTATGTCCGCTGGAACGGTTGCGGCGAAGCAGACAGGACCGTGCGGCGGCAAATGGAATTCCGGCTGGTTCTTCAGCTTCGGCCACCGCGGATATATCAATTTAAGGTTCATGTTTTTCTACAAAGCCTTTTCAAGTTTCAGGGCCGTATCGGCAACGCTGTCCAGGCCGGCAACAAGTTTGCGTACCTCGCCAAGCGGGAGCGACTTGCCCGCTCCTACTTCTCCCGGTCCAAGCAGAAAACAGATCGCCTCGTTAGAATGGGCTTTGACCGCCATGATCCGTGCGGCCTGTCCGTCTGCAATCAGCAGGTTCGCATCGTCCAGGAGCTTCTGTATTCCGCCACCGGGATGTACAATATACAGGTTACAGGCCTTAAGGCCAAAATGAATCGCCGATTCGGCCAGCGGACTTGTCGGCAGGGTGTAGATGAAGAGGTGACTGCTTCCCAGCTTCCGTCCTGCCTTCAGGTAATCTGAAAAATATGCACGGTTGGCATCGATGCTGCCGCCGGTGTTTGTGCCGATCAGCCCGGCATCCAGTTTCCGGCAATCTTCCACCGGGATTCCGGCATCGCGCAGTGCAAGTGCGCAGGCACAGCAGGTCAACCGGGATACAGCGTCAAAACGGCCAAAATTCTTAACCGGCCCGCCGAGAAGTTCCATGTCCTTCCATGGCGGTTGAACCCCGGCCTGTTCGCCGAAGGAGGTGCGCTCCTTCCGGCGCACACAGCCGAAAGCCCCGGTATCCAGCCAGCCGATGCCCAATACGGTTGTTTCCAGAGTATCATTCATGATTTCAAAACCAGTGCAGTGTTGATTCCGCCAAACCCTGAATTCGTGGAAAGGACAGCGTTCATGCCGCTGGCTTGTATTGCGGAAGATGAAACCCAGCCGGCGGCTTCCGGGTCGATATCGCGGGCGTTGACGGACGGCGGCACGACTCTCTCGTCCAGTGACTTTATTGCCACCAGCATGTCCACCAGCGCTGCTGCTCCCATTGTATGTCCAATGGCGCCCTTCACCGAATAGGTTGGTACCGGTGTTTTTCCGAATGCCAGCCTGAAAGCTTTTATTTCCATGGAATCGTTGTACGGCGTGCCGGTTCCGTGCGCTGAAATTGAGCCGATGGAACCTGAGACAACTCCCGACTTTCGAAGTGCTTTTTGAATTGCCATGGAAAGAGGCACGCCGTCTCGGGATGAGCCGGTCATATGGTTTGCATCACAGCTGAGGCCCCAGCCGGCAACTTCACAAAGTACATTCCTTTTTCCGCGGCGCGCAGATTCGCTGCCCATGAGCAGTACGTATCCGGCGGCTTCACCGATGGTAAGTCCTTTTCTCGATCGGTCAAAGGGACGCGCCCCTTCGGGATCAAGCGCCATGAGAGAGGAAAAACCTGAATAGACAAATTCGCTCACGGCATCACACGCCACCACGAGCACGGATTCTTTCCGGCCTGATTCTATGAGCATTCCGGCATGGGCCACGGCGACTGACGCCGAGGCGCAGGCCGCGGAAACTACAAGGCCTTTTCCTCTGACCTGCAGCAGGCCTTGTATCTTTTCAAGCAGAAGCTCAAGGCGGCTTTCGTCAGCCTTGGCTTCCCCGAGTAAATGCCTCTGCATGAGGTCGACCTCGCCGGTAGTCGATGCGAGGATCACCTCGGTGCCTGCGGGCAGTTTGCCTTTCAGAGGATTCAACAGCGGTCGCATCATTTGCATGACCAACGAAGATGAATCCGAAGCGTTGAGAGATGGAACCAGCGCGGCAATGTGGCACTGGAAGGCATCGGTATTGAAGCGTTCGACGCGAGAAAAAGCCGGTTTGCCGGAGAGGAGGCCCTGCCAGCACTTGCCTAGCCCCGGGCCGTATGCGGTCACCAGATCGTGTTCAACAACCACGACGCTCATGCCTGCAGCTCCCTGAACTCGCCCGCTTTCCAGCGCTGGCGGCAGCGTTCGAGAAGGGGAGGCGTTACAATGCAGGGCTGGTGATCGTCCGCGCCGGTAAAGAGCTGGACGGTAAATCCGCGTACTGCAATTGAGCCGTCAGTCTTGAATAATTCGTATTCCGTGTTCAGCCTCGCGCCTTCGTTCCAGACCAGGGAGCAGGCTATCTCGAACTCCTCGTCGAGATTGAGCGGCTGGATGAAGTCGACGTGGTGCTGGACAATGGGTACTCGGAGTTTCGCCTTGATGAAATCAGGGAAGGAAAGTCCGCAAAGCTTTCCAAGTTCAGTTGAAGCTTCCTCGAAGTACGTGGCATAACGGCCAAACCAGACAATGCCCATCGGATCGACTTCGCTGAACCTGACGCGCCGTTTAATCTTCAGGCCGAGCGGTTTCGGGGTTCCGGGTTCACGTTCAAAATAGACGGTTTTGGAGCGGCGTGTCATGACTGCGCTCCTTTCCCGGGAGTCAATCCCTCTACGGCAAGGGTAAGGTCGGCGACCTTCTGGGTGCCGGCTTTGACCTTTGCCTTAAGGGTTGCGCTGCCGGAATCGCCGGGAATGACCTGTACTGCGAAATTGAGCATTGTGCCGGGGCCGGCTGGTACAAACCATTTTGCCGTAACGATGCTTGCGATATTCAATGGCCTGCCAGCCGATTTGGCGGCCATGGCCATTACGGCCTGAACAATGCAGACGCCGGGAAGGACAGGGTTGCCCGGGAAATGACCCTGGAACCCTAGAAAATCGGCTGGAAAGGTGAAGCAAGCCGACAGGTTGCCCTGGCCATCAGATACGAATCCGGACATGCACGCTTCAATTAACTGCATCAATTTGTTCATAAAAGAGTGGGCGAAGAGTAGCACAGGCGCGAGGCTTAGGTCAATTGGACACATCCCTGTATTCCCTGAGCATGAATTCCAGCCGGTAGCCGTAACGGTGGTCCTGAAGGGTCATTTTGCCGGGAAGTGACGAACGTTCCCCGGCGGCAGGGTAGTTATCATAAGTAATAGTCATGGTCCGGCGCTTTCCCTCGAAGTATTCCTTGGAGAGGAGGATGGAATCTACTGTCGAGAAAGTATAGCGTGTTTTGTTATTACCGTATGTCTGTAGAAAGACGGTCTTATGACCTCTGCTGGTTGTCGCCGCGGATGGAGCGGGGGTCATGTCGAAGTAGGCCCGGAAGATGGCCTCACCGGTTGACTTGATCATCGTATCAGGGTTTCCTTTTGCCGGAAGCAGGAACACGCCGCTGGTCTGCCCGTTCGTCATCGAAACACTGAACAGCTTCATACCGAGCGGTGACATGCAGGTGACGTCGCAGGACCTGTTGGGGCGGTTCACGATCGAGTAGCCCATGGCCACCTGCCGGAATGCAGGCCACCACCAGTGCGGCTTAAATGAGACAACCACGGAGTGCATTGCCTCGAATTTCTGCTGAAGTTTGTTTTCAAACTGACGGATGGCTGCGTTCGGTGATACCACCCGGCTGGACGGCGGAACTGTTGCGCAACCGGGGAACAGGGGCGAACATGATAAAAGAGCCAGAAGCAAAATTTTTTCCAGGGAACAGCAGAATATCGAATGATGAACAGCAGAATGTAGATGTTCTGGACTTCTATATTCTATATTCGATATTCGGCAATCTGCGGTTTCTGTTCTTTTATCTTTCATGAGTGTTCCTTGGGATCATTCTTCCAGAGCAGTGCGTAGAATGCGGGGACCACCCACATGGCGGCGACGTAGCCGAACCCTACGCCGGCAACCAGCGTGAGGCCGACCGAATAAAGCGCCGGATGCTGTGCGAAGAGAAGTACCCCTGCGCCCATCACTGTAGTTGTGGCGGCGAGTGTAATGGCGGTGCGCGTCGCCCTGTCTGCGTGATGCTGGCAGGCGTGCAGGACATGGATGCCGAAATCAATACAGAGACCAAACACCACAATCCCCGAAATGAGGTTCGAAACGTTAAGCGGCTGGCCCATCACGGCCATCAGGCCAAGCAGGCCGGTAACCCCGGCCACGGCCGGCACCAGCGCAACAAGGGTTGACTTAATTGTGCGGAGGAACAGGAATGCCGTCAGCACTATGAAGAAAATGCCGAAGCACGACGTGCGGACGATCTCCTGCGAGAAGGCTTTTGAGAGAATTGAGGAAAGAGCGGTGCGTGAGACGATAAAGGCATCGTGGCGATCACCGATGACGCTTTCTATTGCCTTTACGATCTCCGGCTTATCGGGGAAAAACGAGAGCGTCTGGAATCCTTCAGCCGTGTTTTGGGCAAAGCGTTCTTTGAGACTCGCAAAAACACGGTTTGAAACCGGCTCATCTACCACAGCGCTGTTCTCGTAAAGGCGGGCAAAGAACGGGTCAAACGCATTTTCGGTGAAACCGAGGGGAGCGCCGTGTTCAGAGAGAAGGGCCTTCAGCCGTGTCTCGCGCCCGGACTTCCAGAAGTCCACCCAGCGGCGCGCATTCTCTGTGCGGACCTGGGAAGACGGCCACACCGACGCGAAGCTTGCAAAACCGCCGGCTGCGGTAATTTCCCAGGCCTTTACATAAAGCGAGTCGTTTACGGCCATTACCTGTTCGTAATTCGTTCCCGCCACCGCAAGGATGGCTTCGCTCCTTTCTCCTTTTCCCCAGACTTGCTGGAATTTCTTTTCGGTATCAAGAATTGTCCTGCTGGTTCCGTCGAGTTTTGTAACGTCGCTTTCGAAGCGTATACGGCTGGCAAACAGTCCCGCAACGACCAGGAAGATTATGAATGACCACACAAGCATCAGTGATTTGCGAGGGGGTTCTCCGGGAGCAGCCCCGGGTTTTTCGGCTTTATCATGTTCTTTCAGCCATAGCGGCAGCACGAAGAGTGCGAGGAACAGTGACAGCAGGATGCTCGTGACGCAGAAGAAGCCGAGCTGGTGGTAGCCGGGTATGTGCGAGAAGAAGAATGCAAAAAAGATTCCCATTGTGGCGATCGCTCCCACTGTAACCGGTTTGGCCACGCCTGCGACGGCCTCGCTCCGGCGGCGGCCATAGAGGACGGCGACAAAAGTGGCAATGCCGTAATCATCCGCTATGCCGGCAATCACCGGACCGAATGCGAGCACGAAATACGAAATCCTGTGAAACACCAGGCTGGTGAGTGCCATTGCAATAATCACCGACAGCACCGGCACGAGGAAAATCATCAGGCCGCGGATGTCCCTGAAGAAAAAGACGAATATCAGGATGAAGCCTACTGATGCGATAGTGAAAATCACACCCAGGTCGCGCGTGATCGTGCTCTCGTTGCTGACGGTATGGGCATAACCGGAAACGAGCGAGACCTGGACGCCGGCGGGGAGGTTCCTTGTCTGGTCCTCGAGGTATGCGAGCAGTTCACGCGCCTCGGACACGTCCGTCATCGAGGCCGATGCTTCCGCAATCAGCATTACGTGCCGGCCGTCCTGGCTGATGAAATGGCCGTTCTCGACCTTGACAGCGTAGCCGAGGCTGGTTGACAGCTCCTGCAGCCGTTCGAGGATTACGCGGTTGATATCCAGGGGGTCTGTCTGGATTGCCTGTCCCAGGAACATTCCCTCGGGTTTGAGAAGCTGGCTGTACCTTTGCTTCAGGATATTTCCGACTCCTTCCGAGGTTATGACCGAATCGATGGCAGCCAGGTCGTTGGATCTCAATATCTGGCAGGCGTACCGGAGAAAGAATCCTGCGTCGCTCATCAAGTCGGGGGCCGACATTCCCTTTGTCACCCTTGTTATCATCGGGGGTTTGAGGGATGAGGCAATGCGGTCGGCTGCTTCAAAGAGTTTGTCCTTTGAGGCGGCCGGGTCCCGGTTCTCCAGGGAGATTATCACCTTGTTGGAAAAATTTGCCGTGCGCAGGAATGTTATCATGCGGTGTGTCGGGCTTTTTGAAGGGAGCATGAGGTCGAGCGTGTTGTCGAACTGCAGGTTAAACAGGCTCAGGCCGGAAAGCGCCAGCACAGCGATCAGGATTCCCGTGACGAGGCCTCTTCGTCGTTCCAGCACTGGAAAGAAACGCAAAAGACGGCTATCTGCCATGCTGCTTGACCTCCCATGCCGCCTGGTCGATGGTTGTGTTAAGAACAGTATTCGTGAAAGTCATCAGCGTGGTGTCGCCGCCGGTTTCCTCGATCAGAATCTTCTCGAGGTAGCGCCGGTCCTCGCGGAAGGTGATGGCAATCTGTTTTATCGCCTTGCGGGCGAAGCTTTCGCTGTTGGGCGTGAGGAGAACTCTTCGCACAGCCGCCGGATCCATTCTGGCGTCAAAGTCCCTTAGCAGGGCTTCAAACTGACCGCCGAACCAGGCCTTGAGCTGGCGGCTCACGATTTCGAAGACCGGATTATTGGCGAGGGACATCTTCTGTTCTTTCCCGGTGACCTCGTCCCACTGCTGGAGTGTTGAGCCTTTCAGGATGAGGTTATAACGGATGGGTTCGGATACATGCCACGCGAAGAAGTCTGGCTGTTGAACGGCAAGCTGCCCCTTGATGATTACCCGGTTCTTCAGCATGGCCATCTGTTTTTCCTGTACGAAGCCGGTAAGCACGTTTGTTGTGGAGGAAAGCGCCTTCTGGAGTTCGGCAAGCCCCTGGGCTGAAGAATTGGCGTCAGCTGTTGCCGGTTCCGATGCGCTGAACGCGGTTATTCCTTCGGCCAGAAGGACCGATGCGACAACGATCCGAAGGATGGCTGTCTGGCTGATCTTCACTGGACTGACTCGTTTGCTTCAGCTTTTGCCGTGTTGTGCCACACCTTGATTTCGCCGCTGGCCAGCGTTTCCACGCCACGGAATACCTGTCCCTCGATGATGCCGAAGTCGCCGTAGCGGTTCGCCTTGAAAACGCGGATGGATAAAGTGTCGCCGACCTTTGCCCTTGCGGTTACTTTCACGTTGCGGGCGCCGATCAGGAAGCCCTTGATGTCGCCGTTCTGGTGCGCGGTGCGGAACCCGTTCATTGCAGCGGCGGCCTGTGCAATAAGCTCGATATAGATTTCACCGGTCAGTGAGCCGTCTTGCTCCATGAAGGGATTGTCGGAACGGATTGTTGTTTCCACGGTGGCGACCCGTTCTCCGACGGATACAATCCTGTCCACCAGCTGCATTGATCCCTTGTGGGGTATCATTCCTTCGACCGGGGCAGGGAGGGTCATGATCTCATTCCGTTTTTCGACGTTTCGCCAGCACAGGGGATCAGAAGCGAGGTAATCACCTGTCATCTGGTATGCGGCGCCGCGGCAGCCATAACAGCTGGCGGCGTTTTCGCATTCGGCGCAGGGGCCCCGGATTGTGTCCTGGTAGTTGCGGAGGTCTTTGATCACCTCGCTGTCCTTGAGGATATCGGAGAGTTTACGTTCATGGATATTGCCGACGGGAATCGTAACTCCGACGCACGGCATTACATAGCCGTATGCATTGACGAGGCATGAGAACTGGTGGCGCAGGCAGCGGCTGCCAACCAGCGGCGGCTGGGGCTCCCATTTTTCGCCGTACATGGTATGGTCGATTTCCGCCAGCTGGTCGAAAACCTTTTTCAGCGTCGGCAGGTCCACTTCCAGGTGCTTGTTCGTGACGGCATTGCCCTGGGGTGTCATGATTTCGAAATAAGGCACGATCTTCTGGTCACGGAGCCATTTCCACATGCGGACGATTTCGTGCACATTCTGGGCGCAGATGATGGTGTTGACGGCCAGAAAGTGTCCCTCGGAGGGGAATCCGGCATCGCGGAGGTTTTTGAAAGCTGTCTGTATGATCCTGTATGCGCCTTTCACGCCGGCCAGGTCATCCTGGACAGCTTCCTCGAAACTGTTCATCTTGAGAACCACCTGGATACCGAGATCATGGAGAAGCCGCGCCATGTCGGGCGTGATGTTGGTCCCGTTGGTGAACAGTTCGGCGGCAAGTTTCTGTTCGCGGATAAAGGAAAGCATTTCCCTGATCCTGGGATAGATCATCGGTTCGCCGCCGAGGATTACAATTTTCTTTGCGCCCAGCTCCTTTGCCTGGAGAATCACGTCGCGGATTTCCGGCTCGGTGAGTTCTTTCTGGCCGTTCCTGCTGTTCTGGCCGATGTAGCAGTACTGGCACCGGTAATTGCAGTTCTGGTTGAACTCGATTTCCATCGAAAGAAGACGGCCCTGTCTCGCCGTTTCGGCGATATCAGCACGAGAGAATTCGGTACCAATCATGGAACTGCGACAACTCACCTTGAAGATCTCCTATCGATGACGCGCACCGGTTTTCTTGATTCAGGCGGGTACATATGGTGCCGGACTTCGTCCTCCGGGTCAATGACAATTGTGGGTGTGACCCGCAGCCTTGACTGGAGTTTCTCCCGTATGGATCCCAGGGAAGGCAGTTTCGGGCGTGCGGCGATATGGATCACCAGGTCATCGGACAGCTCGTCTATACTTTTGATTTCGAGGTAATAATCGCCGATTTTAGGAATTTCATCCATGGCGGAGAATATGGCCTGGGGATAAAGGGTTGTTCCGCGGACTTTCATCATCTGCTGCTTCCGTCCGAGGATTGGGCCCAGCCTTGGCGATTTGCGGCCGCACGAACATGGCTCGGTAATCAGGAAACTGATATCGCCGGTCTTAAACCTGACGAGAGGCATTCCCTCGATGGAAAGAGGTGTAAGCACGACCTCGCCGGGAACCCCCGGCGGGACCGGCCGGTTCCTGCTATCCAGTATTTCCACGATTGCAAGGTCCGGATGAAGGTGGCCTCCGTCCTGGGCCGTGCATTCGCAGAACGTGGTAATGCATTCCGATGAGGCATAGGTTGAGAATACCTTTGCTTTCCACAGTTTCTCAAGGTCGCGTCCCAGTTTCAGCTGCTTCATGTCCTGGCCCCGCACAGGTTCACCAATGCAGACGAGTTTGCGGATGGATGTCTTTGCGGCGCTTACTCCATTATCGTCCAGGAAATGGCCCAGCCGACGGAGGAAGGAGGGGACCCCGATCAGCACGGTGGGTTTGATTGACCGGATGATATCCATGTGGCTTGAAAGCGTGCCGTGGCCGTTCCTGATGGCGGCGGCCCCGAGCGCGCGGATACCAAGGAAGTACGCCAGGCCGGCAATGAAGCAGCGGTCCATGGTGCAGGTCAGCAGGGCGACATCATTGGCGGTGATACCGCACGCAGCGAAGGATACTTCTTCGTTATAGGCAAGGCGCTGGAGATCGTGTTCGGTATACATTATGCGGCTGGGCCTGCCTGTTGTTCCCGAGGAAAGGACTATGTCCACGATGCCAGTCTGGCGCACCGCGAGGAACTCATCATTGTGCCTTGAGAAGTTTGTCTTATCCGTCAGCGGCAGGGTTGAAAGGTTATCCAGGCCGATTGACTGGTGCCGGATTCCTGCCTTTTTGAAGAGGCGGCGATAGTAGGGGGAATATTCTGCGCAATAGGCGAGGTGTTTCTTCAGAAGGGAGGACTGCCGCCGCCGGATAGTGTTCCGGGACTTGAATTCGATTTCCGGGCAGCCTTTGAAACTGTTCATGCGTGGTCCTCCATGGTGTCAAGTTCCCCTGCGATGATGTTCCGCACGTGATTCTTAAGTTGAAACGGATTCATATCTTTATAGTCATCCCAGGTCAGCGCCGGCAGCTGCCTTATCCTTACAACGGCGGGGTTCAGCAGCATCGTGCCGCGCGGCGGAGTCCGTTCATTTCCGCAGATACAGACTGGAATAATGGGCGCTTTTTCGGCGATTGCAAGGCGGAAGAGCGTGCCGTGGAACTGTCCCATTTCCCGGCTCCTGGCGCGGGTGCCTTCCGGGAAAGCGACAAGTGTGACGCCGTCCCGCAGCAGGCTGCCGCCTTGCGCAAAAAAATTCTCCACTGGCATTTCATTGATGCTGAGATAGTTGGCCATACGGGCGCCGAAGCCCCAGACCGGCAGGCGGAACGGCCATTTGTTCACTATCTGGATCATTTCGCCTATTGGCAGGGCGGCCATGAGGAATGGGTCGGACGAGGATTTATGGTTGCACACGACAATCGCCGGCCTTGGCCTGCGCCCGCCGGTGTGGTCCTCGTACAGGATGCGTATCAGCGGCCGGGGAAGCCTGTAGATGACTATGCTTCCATACCACACGATTGCTTTCCGGATGAGCCGCAATATGCGCCGCCGTGATGAAAACGGGACCTGGCACCCGATAAACAGGTAAAGCAGCGGGATTGCTGTGAAGGAAAACAGCACAAGCAGGATGTAAAAAGTAATATTCAGCCAGAGCAGCTTGAAGAGATTCATTGTCCTCTCAGCTTTTCTTCGCTTTTTCCTGCTCCAGGGTCAGGATGAACTCGTAGATATCGTTCAGCGTGCGGATGGTTCTCACCCGTTCGTCTTCGCGGATCTGGATCTTGAACCGTTTCTGAAGGGCAACGATAAGGTCAACCGTGTCGAGGCTGTCGAGTCCGAGTTCGTCAAATATCCTTGCGTTCGGGGTGATTTTCTCCGGCGGGACCTCGAACAGTTCTTCGAAAACACTGTTTACTATTCCGATGATTTCTTCTTTGGTCATTGTTCTTCCTTCGCTGGTATCCCCATCACGGTATCCTACATACCAAAACGGCACTGATTCCGCCAAATGCAAAACTGTTCTTTACCAGTATTTTTCCCCTCCGGTTCAGGGACGACCCGGTAATGTGGTTGATGCCGGCACAGTCAGGGCTGATATTCTCAAGGTTCCGGGTGGGATAGAGCAGGCCCTTGTGCATGCCTGCGATTGCTGCTGACAGCTCGATGGCAGCCGATGCCCCGAGCGTGTGGGCGAGATGCCCCTTGAGGCTGCTGACGGGAACGAAGCTTCCGAAGACGTCGCAGATGGCCTCTGCTTCCTCCTTGTCGCCCTGCAGGGTGGCGGTGGCATGCGCGTTAATGTAGTCAACCTGTGCCGGTTCGATTCCGGCCTGCCGGAGTGCCTCCCGCATGCATGTGGCCATTGTGGCCCTGTTGGATTCGCTGACGTGGTCGCCGCTGTTGCAGGTATAGTAGCCGAGCACTTCGGCATGTATCCGGGCGTTGCGTTTGACGGCGTGATCGTATTCCTCAAAAAGCAGGATTCCGCTGCCTTCTCCGCAGACGAGGCCGTCCCGGTCGCGGTCGAAGGGGCGCGGCGTTTTCTGCGGCTGGTCGTTGTATTTCACCGAGGTGGCAAAGAGTATGTCAAAGGAGCCCGTGGTGGTGGGATGCAGCTCTTCGGCTCCGCCGCAGAGCATGACGTCCTGTGATCCGAGCCGGATCATATCGTAGCCGAGTCCCATGGCGTGGAGCGCCGAAGCACAGGCGGCGGAAGGCGCCAGCACCATCCCGTTGAGCTTGAGGTACTGTGCGACGTTCATGGCGGCCGTGTGGGAAATGCACTGGAAGAACATCATCGAAGAGAGCTTGCTGAGGTCTTTATCCGGAAGCATGGTTTCAAATGTGTCGTTCAGGCTGATGGCGCTTCCTGTTGTTGATCCGACTGCACATCCCGCCCTGCCGGAAGATAGAAATGCGGGATCAAGGCCGGAGTCTGCGACGGCGTCCTGGGCCGCCTGTGCGGCAAATATGCTCATGCGTCCCATTGAGCGGCGGGCCTGGCGGGGAATCTGTTTCTCGTCCTTCAGTTCGGCCTGGGCCCCCACGAGGCTCCTGAGCCCGGTGTATTTGTTCCAGCCTTCCATGTATCGG
>Ga0172375_10005828_pt1 | contig 17556 bp, 21 predicted proteins | sample LakKiv1m_FD_114537 | JGI IMG/M metagenome (GOLD analysis project Ga0172375, IMG submission 114537) | Freshwater microbial communities from Kabuno Bay, South-Kivu, Congo - kab_092012_11.1m | ecosystem: Environmental > Aquatic > Freshwater > Lake | place: Democratic Republic of the Congo...
GAGGATAGATTTAAGGTGATTTTAGTCGGCGAGAGTCTCGGGTATTGATTAAAAGGGAGAAGAGATGTTCGATAAAATGAAGGCGCTGTTGGAGATGAAAAGCAAGATGGAGCAGATGAAAAGGGAGTTAGAGAATACTACCTTTGAGGTACGGAGTTCATGCGGGCTGGTGAAGGTTACGATGAGCGGCGCGCAGGAATTAAAGGAATTAAAAATCAACGGCGATATCGCAAAAATTGATAAAGCGGCTTTGGAAAATGCCTCCAGAGACGCCTTTAACCGGGCAATCAAACGTTCGCAGGAAGTCGCCGCGGATAAAATGAAGCAGGTCACCGGACTGAATCTGCCGGGATTATTTTAAAATGAGCTGCTTAAGCGGATTAGCCACCGGAATCGGAAGCCTGCCGCATACTGATGCGGCTAAGGCAGTGGAACTGGTTTTAAAATACTGCCCGCAGCTCCCATTTTGGCCGCAGCTGCCCCGCCGGGATATGAGGGAGGGGATGGTGGCGCAGTTTAGCGAGGGCTTGCCCTGTCTGAAATTGGCCGGTCAAGGAGTAGTTTTTAACGCGGAAAATAAAGAGAATCAATTGGAGAAGTTTTACGAAAAGGTAATTGGCGGAGAACTTGAGAATTTCAAGATTAGCCCCGATTATGCCAGCGGCTTATACGCCTTTTGCGAAGAGTTAAACAAAGCCGGTCTAAAAAATATAAAAGCCCTCAAATGCCACATTACCGGTCCGCTTACCTTTGCCGCCGCCATCAAGAATGAAGAGGGCAAGGCGCTTTTACACGACGAGGTATTTATGCAGGCGGTTATTAAGGGTTTGGCGATGAAGGCGCTCTGGCAGATCAAATTCTTTAAAAAATTCGGCAAAAAAATAATCATCTTTATTGACGAGCCGTACCTTGCCTGCCTTGGTTCGGGTTATACGCCCGTGAATAAGGAAGGCGTGGCTAAAATTTTAAATGAGTTGACGCAGGAGATAAAATCCGAAGATGTATTAATCGGGGTGCACTGCTGCGGCAATACCGATTGGACGGTGTTCACGGATACAGAAGGCATAGACATCATCAATTTTGACGCCTTTGGCTATCTGGATAAACTCCTGCTTTATGCGGATGACTTAAAGAAGTTTTTTGGCCGCGGCGGGATGCTCTGTTGGGGGATTGTGCCTACGCAGGAGTTTAGCGGAAAGGAAAAAGTAAAAGACTTAATCGCCAAGATTAAAGAGGGCGTTTGCGCCCTTGCCAAAAAAGGCATAGAGGAAAAAGTCGCCCGCGCCGGCCTTTTATTGAGCCCGGCCTGCGGCTTAGGGACACTGGAGCCGGCAAAGGCAGAAGCAGTATTAAAGCTACTCTCGGAAACTTCCGCAAAAATAAGTATTTGACAAAATAAAACAAAAGTTATATTATAGTAAAACTTCAGTCAAACTAATTTAATCCGCTATAGATGAAAGAAATCCGTATCCACGCCCGCGCAGGACAGGGGGCGATTACCACCGCAGCTATTTTAGGCGAAGCCTATTTTAAGGAGGGAATGTATCCTTATGCCTTCCCCAGCTTTGGCGCCGCCCGCATGGGGGCGCCGATGAACGCCTTTGTGCGCGTGGACTCAAAGCCTGTGCTTCTGCGAAGCCAGATTTACGAACCGGATTATGTAATTGTCGTTGATGCCACGTTAATGCGCGGCTTCAACTGTTTTTCCGGCCTAAAAGACGGCGGCATCGCCATTATAAACGCAAAAGAGGGCGACGAAGTTCCTTCCTTAAACGCCAAGCAGAAAAAAATCGTCATCCCTGCCAATGATATCGCGATGAAGACGATTGGCAGGCCGCTGGGCAACACTACTCTGATTGGCGCGTATGCCGCGGCAACCGGCGAAATAAAACTTGATACGTTAATAGAAGCGGTAAGAGAGAGATTTAAAGACAAAGCGCTTGAAGGAAACATTGCGGCAGTCAGGCAGGGGTATGAATTCGTGAAATAGAAAGGGTTTAATGTTTAAAACGAACATTAAACATTAAACATTAAACATTAAACAACAAACAATCTTATCTATAAGGAACTCATATGTTCGGGCCGTTAATAGTTAAACCACAGAAGAGCAAGGGAGATAACACCGGCGCCTGGCGGGTGCAGTCAAAGCCAAGTTTCCTGCAGAAAAACTGTATCGCCTGCAATATGTGCCTTTTAATCTGCCCGGAACATTGCATCAGCGGAAAAGAAAAAAATTCCTACCATACGGATTATCATTACTGCAAAGGCTGCGGCCTCTGCGCGAAGATCTGCCCCAAAGCGGATATCGTGATGGTGGATGAGCCGCAGCAGGAGAAGAAGTGAAGCAATTTTTTGAAGGTTCGCACGCAGTAGCCGAAATCATAAAATTATGCAAGCCCGGCGTTATCTCGGCCTATCCGATTACCCCTCAGACGCACATTGTCGAGGACCTGGCGCAGATGGTTGCCGACGGAGAACTTAACTCCCAGTTCGTCAATGTAGAAAGCGAGCACTCGGCAGCTTCGGTAGTGCTGGGCGGTTCGGCCGCCGGCGTGCGGGTCTACACCGCCAGCAGTTCACAAGGACTGATCTTAATGGCCGAGGTAATTTTTAATATCGCCGGGATGCGCCTGCCGGTGGTGCTGACCTGCGCCAACCGCGCGCTTTCCGCGCCGATAAATATCTGGAACGACCAGCAGGATTCCGTATCTTTGCGCGACAGCGGCTGGGTGCAGTTGTTCGCGGAAAATAATCAGGAGGTAGTCGATTTCCATTTAATTGCCTACCGCTTGGCCGAAGACAAATCCATTATGCTGCCGGTAATGGTCTGCATGGACGGCTTTATCCTCACTCACGGCATGGAGGTAGTGGATATACCGCAGCAGGAAGATGTGGATAAATTTTTGCCCCCCTATAAACCTTTATACAAACTTGACCCTGCCGAGCCTTTGAGTATGGGGCTGTTGGGGGACCCGGGTTGTTATATGGAGGCGCGTTACGCAGTACAAGAGACGCACAAGGATGTCTTAAAACTGCTTCCTAAGGCCAGCGCGGAGTTCACAGCAGTTTTTGGCCGCGACTACAAGGACTGTCTCGTCGAGGAATACCTAACCAAGGATAGCGAGCGGGTGATTGTGGCCATGGGTTCTGTCTGCGGCACGGTAAAAAAGGCGGTGGATAACTTAAGGGCAAAAGGCAAAAAGGTTGGTTTGTTAAAAATCATAAGTTTTAGGCCGTTCCCCTACGCGCGGGTGTATGAAGCCTTAAAAAATGTCCCTAAAGTCGCGGTCCTGGACAAATCAGTATCGTTGGGCGCTCAGGCCGCGCCTCTGGCATTAGAGGTCAAGGCGGCGTTTTGCGGCAAGAAATGCGCCACGAAAAATATCAGCAGTTTTGTCGCCGGTTTAGGCGGCAGGGACATCACGTTGGATTCCATAAAAGAGATATTTAAAAAACTCACCGCCAAAGAAGCCAATCTGGAATATATAGATTTAAAACCCGAACTTTTAAAGGACGAATATGGAGAATAGGTTGCTATATAAACCGGGGCATACCGCCTGCGCCGGATGCGGCCAGTCAATCGCCGCGCGTATGGTGATAGAGGCGGCCGGGCCAAATACCATTATTGTCAATAATACCGGCTGCCTTGAAGTTTTTACCACGCGTTTCCCGGAATCGGCATGGGGCGTGCCGTGGATTCACTCCTTATTTGAAAACTGCGCTGCAGTGGCATCGGGCGTTGAGGCGGCGTTGAGATATTTGGGCAAAAAGGATTCTATCAATGTGATTGCGCAGGCAGGCGACGGCGGCACCGCCGATATCGGCCTGCAGGCATTGTCGGGGATGCTGGAAAGAGGCCATGATATTTTGTATGTCTGTTACGATAATGAAGCCTATATGAACACCGGGATTCAGCGCAGCGGCCTTACTCCTTATGATACCAACACCACTACCAGTCCTGTCGGTTCGAAATCCAGCGGCAACATCCGGCCGAAAAAACCAATGCCTGAGATCGCCATGGCGCACGGCATACCCTATGTGGCGACATCTTCAGCCGGCTATCCGCAGGATATCCAGCGCAAGGTAAAAAAGGCGCTTTCAATCAAAGGCCCCAAATACATCCAGATACATGTCCCCTGCCCGCTGGGCTGGAGGCATGAGACTAATTTGACCTTAGAGGTGGCCAAATTAGCGGTGGAGACCGGGCTTTATCCTTTGATTGAATATGAGAACGGCACGCTTGCCGCAAAGAGGCAGATAGTGCCGAAACCCGTCGAGGAATACCTAAAAGTTCAAGGCAGGTTTAAGCATTTATTGAAAAGTCCTGAAGAGCTAAAGAAGATTCAGGAGATAGCGGATAATAATATAAAAAAATACGGCCTCAGAGTTGAAACTCAATGACAGTTTTAAGGGATAGTAAGGGGCAGTAGGGGATAGTAAGGGGCTTTTACTGCCCCTTCCTAACCCATACTAACCCTTAAACGAGAGTTAAAGGGAGGGGAAAATGGGTAAACAGGGAAGGGCAATAGTGGATTTGAGTTTAAAAGAACTGGTAAAAGACCTCAACAAGGCATACTGCGACGAGTGGCTGGCGTATTATCTTTATTGGTATATGGCGCAGACGGTTTCCGGAAAGGCTTACGAAGATATAAAGGAGATGCTTGAGAAAATCGCCAAGGACGAATTGGAGCACGCTACGGAATTGGCGGACCTCATAGTCAAGCTTGGCGATTTCCCGCTGGCCAATCCGATGGAGCTGGAAAAAAATGCCAACTCCCCTTATATGATGCCGCCCAAGAATACTGCCGACGTCAACAGGATTATCCGTATCGTTACCGAGGCGGAGGCCGGGGCGATAGATGTCTACAATAAAATCGCCAAAAAGACCCTTGGTAAAGACCATGTCACATATCAATTGGTCACGCATATTTTATCGGAAGAAGTGGACCACGAGGAGATATTTGAAAACCTGTTAGAGCGTTAGGAATTTTAACGGAGGATTGTCTTATGGCGAAAGTAACTGTAGATGCTTCAACGTGTGTGGGGTGCGGTTTGTGCGAACAGGTCTGTCCAGAGGTGTTTAAAGTAGAGGGGGACGGGGTGGCGCATGTGGTAAATCAGTTGTTCTCCGGGGCCACTCTTCAGGAGGCGGCACAGCAGTGCCCGGTCAACGCCATTAAGGTAAGCGGATAAAGTAAAATTAAGGGGACGGTTCTATTTTTTTTAAAATTCCTGTGTTTAAAAAATAGAACCGTCCCCTAGTTTTTTATTGCGCCTTTCTCTTGAGTTCCTCCAAAAACTTATTAAAATATTCCTCTTTTTTCTGCCCCAGCAGCCGCTGAGTAAAGGCCTCTTTCTCCTGCGCGAATTTATTCTCATCCGGCGGGACTTTCTCTTTTAGTTTAATGATGTAGAACCCCGGCGGCATAGCGATTACGCCGCTAAACTCATTATCCTTTAGCCCTTGGGCAGCCTTCCAGAATTCATCCGAAACCCCGATGTTTTCAATATAACTGCCGAATTTAAAAAGGCCGGTAGAATCCGATTTTAACCCGAAGTTTTTTGCGAATTTGTTAAAATCGGCGGACTTGGGGTTTTTCTGGTATGCCTCTTTTAATTCTTTGAGGCAGGCATCCGTTTTTTGCCCGGCAAGTTTTTTTGCCTCTTCCTGCACAAAGGTATGCTTTAGTTTTCCCTCGATAGAGGCGTATTCCGGGATATAGGGGTCTTTGCGCTCCTTTAATTTCAGGATATAGCAATATTTATCCACTTTTACCGGCGGGGAGACCTCGCCGATTTTTAGTTTCGAGGCCAGCATTAAAATATCGGGGGACCAGCCGATACCGGGGATAGCGTCGGTCTGGCCGAAGAGGCCGGTTTCTTTGACCGTGATTTTGAGTTCGGCTGCGGCCTTATCCAGACTTTTAGTTTTTGCGGCGATGGCCGCGGCGTTTTTCGCCGCTTCTTCCGATTCTAAAACGATGTAATCTAAGTTAAAGGAGAGGGGTTGTTTGAATTGCAGGGAGTTTTCGGCGAAAAACTTCAGCAGTTGTTCCTGCGTCGGTTTTATATCTTTGGCGAAATCGGCAATTATGCCGGCGATATAATAGATGCTTAGCTGTTCATTGGCCTTGCGATATTCTTCCTTGACCGCATCATCTTTTAAGGATACCCCTTCGGTGATCTTTGAATATAGTTTGGAGATGACCAGGCTCTGGCGCGTCTGTTCCTCAAAGACGCGCGGCTGGGTGCGGAAGACGTATTGCAGCAGTTCGTTGTAAATTTTGTTGTCAAATTTGCCATTGCGCTGAAAGAGGGGGTTATTTTCTATCGCCTCGATGACTTCTTGGTTTGAGGCCTTGATTCTGCGCCTTGCTGTCTCATACAGCAGTAAAAGGCGCGTCCACGCCTGCGATTCAAGGTTAAGGTAACGTTGTATCTCCGAGAAGTTGTCCCCGAACTGCATAATCGCCTGATTTTTTACCGCCTCCAGCGAGTCCCTGAATTCAAGGGAGGAGATTCTTTTGCCGTAAATCCTGCCTACGTCGCCGCCTTCCTTTGGGCCGCGCAGGGCGCTTGAAAAGCCCCAGAAGATAAACGCGGGGACGACGATTACCGCAAGGGCAATCCATACTTTTTTTGCCGTCTTTTTATTTCTTAGTTGTTTAAGCATATTATTCTCCTTGTTGTTGGCGCAAAAACCCGGATGGGCCGATATCCCCATTATAATTTAAAATTCCCCCCTTGCCAATTAAAAAATTCTTTACAAGATAACAATATACGGATATAATAAACGCGCTTTAGGAAGAAGGGGATAGCGATGAAAAACAAGATTCTAAAATTAGGACTGCCCAAGGGGAGCCTGCAGGAGGCGACCTTTAAGATGTTCAACAAGGCCGGGTTCAGTGTGGCCCTTTCGTCTTCGCGCTCATATTTTCCGTCGATAGACGACGCCGGGATCGAACCGGTATTGCTGCGCGCGCAGGAGATGTCGCGCTATGTGCAGGACGGAGCCTTGGACTGCGGCATCACCGGCAACGACTGGATTCTGGAGAACAAATCCGACATAGTCAGGGTTTCGGACTTGACTTATGCCAAACAGAGCCTCAATAAAGTAAGATGGGTCCTGGCAGTGCCCGAAGACTCCGGGATTAAATCCGTAAAGGGCTTGGCTGGCAGGCGCGTGGCAACAGAATTGGTCAGTGTTACGCAGGATTATTTTAAGAGAAATAAGGTAAAGGCTGAAATAGAGTTTAGCTGGGGCGCAACAGAGGTCAAGGTAAGCGCGGGCCTGGTGGACGCGATAGTGGAGTTGACCGAAACCGGCAGAAGCCTGCGGGCGAACAAGCTCAAAGAGATCGCCACCATCTGTGAGTCGACCACCCAGTTTATCGCCAATAAAAATTCCTATAAAGACAGTTGGAAGCGCAATAAGATGGAGGCGATTGCCGTGCTTTTAAAGGGGGCGATTTCCGCTGAGGAAAAGGTCGGCCTGAAGATGAATGTGCGCAAAGGCGACCTGAAAAAAGTGCTCGCCAAGCTTCCGGCGCTAAAGAAACCGACTATCTCCGGTCTCTCCGAAGACGGCTGGTACGCCATCGAGACGGTGATTGACGAGAGAGTCGTACGGGAATTGATACCGGAATTAAAAAAGTCCGGCGCACAGGGAATCATCGAATACCCTTTGAATAAAGTTATATATTAGTCCTAACTATGGACTAATCCGAACGAAGTGAGGATTACATGCCTTGCGGCAGAAAAAGAAAAAGAAGAAAAATCAGGACTCATAAAAGGAAAAAGGCGCGTCGCCGCCTTCGCCACCTGAAGAAGAGAGACTGGGCCTAAAACAAGTCATTTGTCCGACCAATAATGATTTCCCCATCGCTGTCTATGAAGGCCGCAGGAATTTTTTGTGCCTGCCTGCTGTTGTCGTTATCCGTAAATACAAAGTCCTTTGCTTTAGATAAAAAGGCCTCTTCGGCATTAAGCCACTATATCATGGGGGTGGTGCACGAAGACCTCGGGGATATAGACAAGGCCATTGAGGAATACAAGAAGGCGTTAAATACGGACAAAGACAGCCTGTCCATCCATTTGAACCTCGCCTGCAGTTATTTAAAGAAAAACGATTTCCCTTCGGCGATTGAAGAATTAAAGGCCTCAATAGAGATTGACCCTGAGGCCATAGAGCCGCACGCGATATTGGCCTTGATTTATACCTCCGCGCAAAAACCGGAACTTGCCCGCAGAGAATATGAAGTGGCGCTGAAGTGCGCCGCAAAACAGCATCCCGAGAACGCGGATATCTATAAGACTTTAGGCATACTTTACCTGCAGGCAGGCAAAGTAAAAGAAGCAGAAGAGGCATACCTGACTGCCGTAAAATTGTCACCGGATGACCCGCAGGCGCGGTTTTACCTTGCCACTATCTATAATGAACTTAAGAAAGACGAATTGGCGGAAAAGGAACTGGAGCGCGCCATTGCCCTGAAACCCGATTATCATGAGGCGATGAATTTCTTAGGTTATCTTTACGTGGAGCAGGATAAAAATTTATCCAAGGCAGGGGATTTAATCAGAATGGCCCTAAAACTTGAACCGGATAACGGCGCCTATATTGACAGTTTAGGCTGGTTGTATTTTAAAAATGGCAAGTATAAAGAGGCGTTGAAGGAATTAAAAAAAGCAAGTTCCCTGGCAGAGGACCCGGTAATCTACGACCATATCGGCGATACTTATTTTAGGCTCAATGATGCTGCCAACGCCCGCTCGAACTGGGAGAAATGTTTGGAACTTGACCCTAAGAATGACAGCGTCAGGAAAAAAATAGAAAAAATAGTCAATAGCTCCGCTAAAAATTCCGCGGCAAAATAAAATGCCCGACAACGAAAAAGAAATCAGGGAATTGGAAAATAAGGCCAGGCAAATTCGCCGCCTGATTATTCAGATGCTGGCAAAGGCGGGTTCCGGACATCCCGGCGGAAGCCTTTCTTCGGCGGACCTGCTCACCGCGCTTTATTTTAAGGTGCTGCGCCACAATCCTCAAGACCCCAAATGGCCGCAGCGCGACAGGTTTCATATGTCTAAAGGCCACTGCTGCCCCCTCTGGTACGCGGTATTGGCGGAGTCGGGGTATTTCCCGAAGGAGAAACTGCTTACCTTAAGGCAGCTGGGTTCAATTTTACAGGGGCATCCTGACCGGCGCACGCCGGGCGTTGAGGTGGCGTCGGGTTCTTTGGGGCAGGGTTTATCGGTTGCCTTGGGGATGAGTTTATCGGCGAGGCTGGATAAACTAGATTACCGGGTCTATTGCCTTATGGGCGACGGCGAGACACAGGAGGGCAACATCTGGGAGGCGGCGATGGCATGCAGCCACTATAAATGCGATAACCTCTGCGCCATCCTTGATTACAACGGCTTTCAGATTGACGGAAAGACCTGTGAGATTATGGAATTGGAGCCGTTGGCTGCGAAATGGCAGGCTTTTGGCTGGAAGACAATAGAGATAAACGGACACGATATGAAGGAGATCATAGGCGCCTACGCAGAGGCTAAAAAAATTAAAGGCAAGCCCGCGATAATCATCGCCCGCACCACCAAAGGTAAGGGCGTTTCATTTATGGAGAACGTCTGCGATTTTCACGGCCGTGCGCCGACTGAAGAAGAGGCGAAAATCGCGTTAAAAGAGTTAGAATAGTTATTAGGGTTATTGAGTTACTAGGGTTATAGGGGTTAAGATGAGCGAGATGTTGTATCAGCGGGATATTTACGGCAAGACCCTGGTTGAGTTAGGGAAGAAGAACAAAGACATCGTCGTATTGGACGCGGATTTATCCGGTTCGACGCGCACGAAGATTTTTGCCGCGGAATTCCCGGAAAGGTTTTTTAACTTCGGGGTTGCCGAGCAGAATATGATGGCTTCCTCCGCCGGCTTTGCCTCCTGCGGCAAGACCGTATTTGTCTCTACCTTTGCCATATTCGCCACAGGCAGGGCATGGGATCAGGTCCGCAATACCGTCAGTTACAGCAATTTTAACGTAAAGATTGTCGCCACTCACGCCGGCCTCACCGTCGGCCCTGACGGGGCAAGCCATCAGGCGCTGGAGGACATAGCGCTGATGCGGGTCATCCCGAATATGAAAATAATCGTGCCCTGCGACGGGCCGCAGACGCGCGATGCGATAACCGCCGCAGCGAATACACCGGGGCCGTTTTATGTGCGTTTAGGCAGGGCAAAAGTGCCGACTTTGGAAAAAAAGGAAGAGTTTAAATTCGGCAAGGCAGAGGTTCTCGCCGAGGGTAAAGACGTGACGATTATTGCCTGCGGAGTAATGGTCAATGAAGCGCTTGCCGCGATAAAAAGCCTCGCCGCTAAAAAAATCAAGGCCGGGTTATTAAATATGCATACCATCAGGCCTTTTGACAGCGAGGCGGTGATTTCCGCGGCGCGCTCTTCCAAGGCCTTGGTCGTCTGCGAGGAACATTCGGTTATCGGGGGCCTGGCTTCTGCGGTTGATGAGGTGATCGCGGAAAATTCTCCGGTCAAGGCGCTGCGCTTGGGAGTAAGAAACCGCTTTGGCCAGTCCGGCGAGCCGCCCGAGCTTTTAAAGGAATACCAGCTCACCGCCGCCGATATAGAAAAGACGGTCTTAAAAATTATCTAAAAAGATATTTTACACAGATTATCACGAATCAAAAGCCGAATTAACACAAATTTCTGCCTTTCGGCAGGCAGGTATTCGTGTTAATCCGTGTGTAATCCGTGTATATTCGTGCAAGAAAATATTTTAAAGCCTTCCGTTAAGTGTCTAAATTGGTCATTAATTCCTACGCCAAAGTAAACCTGTATCTGGCTGTCGTCAATAAACGCCGGGACAACTACCATAATATAAAGACATTATTTGAAAGGATTTCGCTCTCTGATAAAATTACCCTTTCCTCCCGCAGGGACAATCTGATAAAAATTTCCTGCAGCGACCCGCGTGTCCCCAAAGGCCGCTCCAACCTTTGTTTTAAAAGTGCGGAACTCCTGCGCAGGAATTTTGGCGTCAAAAAGGGAGTGGATATCCGCATCGCTAAGCGCATCCCGGTGGCTGCCGGTTTAGGCGGCGGCTCCAGCAATGCCGCAAGCGTATTATTTGGCCTGAATAAACTCTGGAAACTCAATCTCTCCCGCGGAAAACTGGTTAATCTGGCCAAAAAAATCGGCGCTGACGTGCCTTTTTTTATTTATCAGACCCCCTTTGCATTAGGATTAGAGCGCGGGGACAAGATAAGGCCGATAAGGCGGATAGAAAAAACGCGCCTCTGGCATATTCTGGTGGTACCGGATTTTAAGGTTTCTACGCCCCTAATTTATGCCAAATGGGACGAATTAAACAGGCGCAAAAGCTGTTGTAAATCTTGCGGTTCGGGGTTGACAACCCCCGAATTTGATGTTAATATATTAACTTCGGTATTAGGCAAAAAAAGCCCTTCTCTGGCAGGAGAGATTTTATATAACGGCCTGGAAGATTCGGCTGCCGGGATTTATCCTGAAATAAACCGTATCAAAGAAAAACTCGTAAGTTTAGGCGCAAAAACAATCCTGATGTCCGGAAGCGGTCCGGCTGTATTCGGAGTCGTTTCTTCAAGAAAGGAGGCCTTAATCTTACGCAGGAAGATAAAGCGAGCTTCAGGGTCCTGGCAGGTTTATGCCATAAAGACGTTTTAAAAAGGCAAAAGCATCCGCAGTAGGAGGGCGCGTTATGGAGATAACCGAAGTCAGAGTAGTGCTTAAAGATTCTCCGGATAAAAAATTAAAGGCTTATACGACGGTAACTTTCGATAACGCCTTTGTAGTACGCAATATCAAGGTGATTGAAGGCACCAGCGGATTGTTCATCGCTATGCCTTCCAGAAAAATCAAACACCCCTGCCCGAAATGCAACTTTAAAAACGAATTGCGCAGTAAATACTGCAATCAATGCGGGGCGCAGCTTCCTCTGGTCTCCAAGCCGGCGGTTCAGGAGGCTGCCGCGGGCAACACGCAGTTAGAGCACAAGGATATAGCGCATCCTATCACCCAGTCGTTTCGGGAATACCTGCAGAAGCGGGTGCTGGAGGCATACGAACAAGAGAAGGCCAGGGGAGGCGCAGGCTCAAATTCGCGAAGCGAGGTATTTGAGTAGATTGTTCTGGGATGTCGTCCAACGGTAGGACACGAGAATTTGGGTCTCGCTATTGTGGTTCGAATCCACACGTCCCAATACTGTTGAGGTTCTCCTTTTATGGTTACCCTGTTTATTTGCTCATTCGCTTTATCATTTGGGCGATTAGAATGCTGAAGCAATAATCGGTTGTCATTTAGGTTGTCATTTACAGGAACAATATTATGCCATTTAGTCCAAAATATACGATAACCGAAAAAATTTTAGATAACCTCACGGCTATTGCGGCAGCACGAGAGGTTATTGAACAGGCGCATTTGGTGCCGAAATGGGAAGCGAAATTAAGACGACAAGCCCTGCTTCGTAATACCCATTCATCTACTGCTATAGAGGGCAATAAATTAACTCTTGAACAAGTTAAGGCGTTAGCTGAAGGGAAAGACGTTGTCGCTACCAGCAAAGATAAGAAAGAAGCCCTGAATTATTTAGAGGCATTAGAAAAAATTCATAGTTTTGCTGAAAAAGGGAAATTTAAAACCGCCGACTTGCTGAACATTCACAGGATGATAACCAAAGATGTAATGCAAAATAGTACCGATTCCGGAGTGTTTAGGAACCGACAAGTTTTTGTAGGCAAGAGAGTTTTTGATGGAACAACTTTCAAGGAAGTCGTAGAATATATGCCGCCCAAGACAGAAGAGGTATCGCAGCTTGTCCAAGAATTTATAGAGTGGCTTAATCTTGATAAATCATGGGAACTTAATTCCGTCCTCTTATCAGGCATTGTTCATTATGAGATAGCCAGAATCCATCCGTTTATTGATGGTAATGGCAGAACGGCCAGGCTGGTTGCCACGTCAATTCTGTACTTAAGTGGCTTTGATCACAGGAGAATTTTTGCTCTGGACGACTATTATGATAGGGATAGACAGGCATATTACGCTGCTTTAAAGACGGCTCAAACTACTGATGGAGATATTACGCGGTGGCTGGAGTATTTCACCGATGGCATACTCTACTCAGTTACAGAAGCAAAAGACGCCGTTTTGAAAGTAGGTTCCAAAAGGAAGAACGTTCAGGCACAGATTGCTCTCACGCCAAAACAAATGAAAATAGTCGAATTTATCAATGTAAATGGCAAGGTAACGAATAAAGATTTGCAAGGGCTATTTAAAATTTCTGCTCAAGCCGTTCATAAAGAATTAGTCAAGCTCGTAGAGCTTAAGGTGATTAAGTCCGTAGGTGAAGGCAGGGCTTTGCATTATATTTTGGTTTAGGGCAAAGCGGTTGTCAATTGGTTGATGATTAGGTTGATGATTAGGTTGATGATTTCAATTCGGCCGGACGCCCAAATAGATAAAACCACGCTTAAAACGACGGACAGTCAGCTTTACAAGTAAGTGTATTTCTTGGGGTTGTGAAGTTCGTCCGGCGTCGTAGTTCGGGCAACCAGTAATCTTATGAAAAATATCGCGGTAATAATTTTGGCGGCGGGCAAGGGCACAAGGATGAAGTCGGATGTCCCGAAAGTCCTGCATCCTTTATGCGGGAGGCCCATGCTTAGGTTTGTGCTGGATTTGGCGCACAGTTTGCATCCTGAAAAAACAGTGGCGGTGCTGGGGCATAAGCAGGAGCAGGTAAAGAAAATCATCCCTGCGTGGGTAAAGATAGTCCCGCAGGAGAAACTTTTAGGCACCGGTGACGCCGTAAAAAAGGCGCTGGCGGCGCTGGCAGGTTTCAAGGGCAGCGTTTTAATACTCTACGGCGACATCCCGCTGTTAAAGAAAGAGAGTATTGATAAACTCCTAAAATTCCATATCCAGAACCAGATAGACGCGACAATACTTTCGGCAAAGTTGAATAAGCCCGCCGGTTACGGCAGGGTTTTAAGGGACAAATACTGCGCAGTACGCGCGATAGTAGAAGATGCGGATGCCAATGCGGCAGAAAAAGACATCAAGGAGATTAACACCGGTATCATTTGTTTTAATAAGGAAAAATTATCCGGGGTTTTAAACCGCCTTAAGGCAAACAACCGCAAAAAAGAATATTATCTTACCGACATTGTCGGGATTTTTTATAAAAAAGGCCTTTTGGTTGACGCGATAAAGATCGGGGATGCAAAAGAGGCGCTGGGGATAAATTCGCGCGCGGACTTAAGCAGGGCCAACGCGGTTATGCAGGAGAGGATCAACTGCCGGCTGATGGACAGCGGCGTTACCATCGTTGCCCCCGAACATACCTTTATCAGTTACGGCACAAAAATCGGCCGCGATACCATAATTTACCCTTTTACGGTAATCGAGCCCAATGTCAGGATAGGGAAACATTGTTTAATAGGGCCTTTTGCGCATTTAAGGGAGAATACCGTGCTAGAAGACGATGTGACGGCGGGGAATTTCATTGAGACCGTGCGTTCAAAAATAGGCGCTAAAAGTTTTGCCAAGCACCTTTGTTATATCGGGGATACGCGCGTCGGAAAAAGCGTAAACATCGGCGCCGGCAGCGTCACCGCCAATTTCGACGGAAAAAAGAAGAATATCACCAGAATAGAGGGCGGGGCCTTTATCGGTTCGAATACGGTTATGGTCGCGCCGCTAAAGATAGGCAAGAAGGCCATAACCGGCGCGGGTTCCGCGGTAACCAAAAACGTTGCAGATAAACAAATTGTGGTGGGTGTGCCGGCAAGGCCGTTGGTAAAAAAATAGTTTGTTAGTTGGTTAGTTTGTTAGTTGGTTAGATGGAGGAAAGATGGATAAGTTAGCGATAGTCAGCGGTACCGCGAATCCGAAGCTGGCCGGCGACATTTGTCAATACCTAAAGGTTAAATTGTGCGATGCCTTCGTGAGCAAATTCAGTGATTCGGAGACGCGGGTGAAGATTAATGAGAATGTGCGCGGAAAAGACGTTTTTGTGGTGCAGCCGACCTCACCTCCGGTAAACGAGCACTTAATGGAGTTGCTGATTATGATTGATGCCATCAGGCGTTCATCGGCCCGCAGGATTACCGCAGTCATCCCTTATTTCGGCTATGCCCGTCAGGACCGAAAAGACCAGCCGCGCGTCCCCATTACCGCAACACTTGTAGCAAATCTTTTGACTTCTACCGGCGCAGACAGGATCCTCACCGTAGACCTGCACGCCGGACAGATCCAGGGGTTTTTTGACATCCCGCTGGACCATCTATTCGCCGTCGGGGTCTTTAAAGACTATATCACCGAGTTAAAATTAAAAGATATGGTGGTGGTTTCTCCGGACGTAGGCAGCATTAAAATGGCAAGGGGTTATGCCAAGAGGCTGGAAGCGGGTTTGGCGATTATAGATAAAAGGCGCATCTCGCCGGATAAGACCGAAGATATGCATCTCTTAGGCGAAGTCAAGGGCAAAAACGCCGTTATCGTCGACGATTTAATCGCCACGGGAAGTTCGCTGGTGGAGGCGGTAGAGACCCTAAAAAAGGCCGGGGCAAAAAATATTATGGCGGCAATCACGCACGGGGTTTTGTCGGGCCCGGCGATTGAACGGTTAGATAAATGCAAAGACTTAAAAGAGATGCTTATTACCGACACCATCCCCCTTACCAAGGAAAAAAAGATCTCCCGCATCAAGGTTCTGTCAATCGCGGAGCTTTTGGGAGAGGCGATTAAGCGGATTCATAACGAGGAGTCGGTGAGCCGTTTGTTTGATTAATTACAACCAAGAGAGGAAACAATGGAAGAGATAAGTCTATCGGCGCAGTTACGCGAGGAGTTAGGCAGGGCCAAGGTTAAGAATTTGAGGGAAACAGGTTTTGTCCCGGCGGTAATCTATGCCGCGGGCAAAGAAACACTCTCCTTAAAGGTTTCTAAAAGCGAACTCATACAGTTGGTGCACCAGCACCATAATATAGAGAGCGCGGTAATCCACCTGAAAGTCAAAGGCGACTCGAAAGCAAAAAGCCGCCCCTGCCTGATCAAGGAAATTCAGTATGACCCGGTGCACGGGGAGATAATTCATGTAGACCTTAACGAGATATCATTGACCAAGGTGATTAAAGTCAATATCCCGGTGGTTGCCAAGGGAGAGCCGGTGGGGGTCAAGCAGGAAGGGGGTTCTCTTGAGCATAACCTCTGGGAGGTTGAGATTGAATGTTTGCCGACGAGTATCCCGCAGAATATCGAAGTGGATGTAAGCAATATGAAGATGGGGGATGCGGTGCACGTCAAGGACCTGCCTGTCCCGCCGGGGGTAAAAATTTTAAACGACCCTGAAGCGGCAGTGCTTTCGGTGGCCGCGCCGATGAAAGAAGAGGCGCCTGTGGAAGCCGTAGAGGGCGAAATCCCGCAGGAGCCGGAGGTAATCAAAGAAAAGAAGGAAGTTCCGTCGGAAGAGGGAGAGCAGGCAGAGGAGCCTAAGGAAAAGAAAGAGCCCAAAGAAAAGAAGCAGGAATAACATCCGTCTGAATGAAATTAATTGTGGGGCTGGGTAATCCCGGAGATTTTTACGCGGACTCAAGGCACAATATCGGTTTTCTGGTAGTCAGGGCCTTAAGTAAAATCCTCAAGGCGCCGCTTAAAAGGGACAAGGGCACCTTTTCATTAAGCGGCAGGGCAAGATTGGCCGGGCAAAGCCTGATATTAGCGATGCCGCTTACCTTTATGAATTTATCAGGCAACGCAGCCAGTAACTTGGTTAAAAAATATAAGATAGGCTTAGACGGCCTATTGGTAATCTGCGACGATTTGGACCTTGATTTTTGCAGATTAAAAATCCGCCCACAGGGTTCATCGGCTGGGCACCGCGGCTTGAATTCCATAATAGATTCGCTGGGGAGCGATAAATTCGCGCGTCTGTGTATCGGTATCGGCAGGCCCCCAAAGACAGTTGATGCGGCGGAATATGTCCTGTCGCCTTTTTTAAAAAAAGAAAAAAAAGAAATAGATGCGGCGATAGAGAGGGCGGCAGAGTGCGTGCAGACTTGGGTGAAGTACGGCATAACAAAAGCGATGAATATCTACAACAGCAAGGAGAATAAAAACAATGAATAAATATGAAGCGATGTTTATAGTCAAGCCCGATTTATCGGAGGAGGAGAGAAAAGGCCTGTTCAAGCAGATAGAGGACGCGGTGACAAAAAACCAGGGCAGCGTTTCTTCGGGCGCTGTCTGGGCGGAAAAAAGGAAACTTTTCTTTAGTATAAAAAAACAGCAGGAAGGGGTGTATTACCTTTTAAATTTCCAGCTCGCCCCGCAGGCGCTAAAGCAGTTGAACCACGCCTATAGTTTGAATGAAAATATATTGAGGGTGTTGATTACAAGGATTTAAGTTAAATATATTATGATAATGTTAAGGGATAGTAAGGGGTAGGATGGGGCAGTAAGACCCCCTACTACCCTATACTCCCCCTTAAACTGTAGTAAAGGAGAGA
>Ga0172375_10005829_pt1 | contig 17556 bp, 25 predicted proteins | sample LakKiv1m_FD_114537 | JGI IMG/M metagenome (GOLD analysis project Ga0172375, IMG submission 114537) | Freshwater microbial communities from Kabuno Bay, South-Kivu, Congo - kab_092012_11.1m | ecosystem: Environmental > Aquatic > Freshwater > Lake | place: Democratic Republic of the Congo...
ATATTGGATTTGAGGTTTGTTAAGTATGGGGACTAGCTCTTTGGCGTAGGCTTTGGTGACGGGTAAAAATCTAGTTCCGCGTCCCGCAGCGGCGATAACTGCCTTGGTTATTTTTGACATAGTAACCTTATTGTAGCAACTTTGAATGTGTTTCAAATAGGGAAAATCTTTTGTGGACCCAAGGGGACTCGAACCCCTGACCTTTCCCATGCCATGGGAACGCGCTACCAACTACGCTATGGGCCCTAAAATATAAAATATTAGCATTGGTATTTTACCACGAATCAGGTTTGAGCTACTTGATTAATTTACAATTGATTGTATCGAAACTAGATAATTGTCAAATTTTGTTTTTGTTTTGTGATATAAATTTAATCCGTTAAAAAAAATTGCTCTTAGTGCCATCACTCTGGCAGTTTTAAAAATGGTTTTGGGTATTGCAGATATTTTTTTGTTTTCCCAAAAATAGTTGTACCAATCTGGATCACAAATTATTTGCAAATTACCAGATTCATTGGTAGAAATCATAGTGTTGTCGGTGACTAGGGTTCGTGCAATTTTGGCAAAAAGCGGTGGTAAGGAACATCCAAATGTACCACATCTACCCGGATCGACTATTTTGCCTTGTGTTAGGAACATTCCCAGACTGAATAGACTAATTTTTGCCAATGATTCGCAAATATATGGATTATTAACTACTTGATTGTCCGTCAACTTGGTAAGGGGAATAACATTTTCAAATTTTGTGGTGAATCGACCAAGAATAGGAAATGTAGTTTTGGTTTCAATATGTTCCCCTTGAAAGATAGCTAACTCTGTTTTGGGGGTAAATTCTGGAAGGTGCTGTTGGTATAGAGCGATTGCATCTTTGCGTCTATTAATTTCGGCTTGTGGTGACATGTTGGTTCTGTTTTGACATAATGGTCTAGCAATAAGGATGTTGTTATCAAAATATATTACTGTAGATTGTCCACTTGAATTTAGGGTATTGACTCTTAGCGTGTTTTCATCTGAGTATCCGTAAACACAAAATTCGTGTGCTTTCATAATAGAAATAATTATGGTGTGATGGAATCATATCAGTTGATTATATTTATGTCTAGTTTGATATACTGCAGGCCCATGAGGATTCGAACCTCAAATGGAGATTTTGGAGATCCCAGTGATAACCATTTCACTATGGGCCTAGAATGTTCGATACTACTGATTTTACCAAAAATGTTAATATATAGACGATGAGAATTGTAAAAGGGATTCAAGAAAAAAATATTGATCAACTAATCAATTACACCAATCGTGATGGTGATGTAAAAAAATTTACTTCTGATTTAAAAAGATTTTTAAATCGAGAGGCATTGAATGAGTGGTTAAAAAAAGGTCGAAAAATATATACTTTAATCGATGATGGAGATAATTTATTGGGAATAACGTGGTTTGGGCCTGAGGGTGATGGATTTACCTTCGCCATACGAATGTATGAAGACGCTAGAGGTAAAGGTTTGGCTGCCGATTTTTTAAGTGCAACAATGAATGATTATATGACTGAGCCAGAATATGTTAATTCTAGTAACAAAAATTGGTGGCTAGAGACGAGTGTTGACAATTATCCGGCGATAAAAATATATGAACAACTGGGGTTTGTAAAATCGGGACAGGGTCAAACAAGTGACAAAATTATTTGCCGCCGCGACTTTGGGTACGAAAACGTTGCAAAAAAGATGGCCCATTTTTAGGCATTATATTTGGTTTTCCAAAATTTTTGAATGGTTGAAATTTTGGAGGAATAGTGACTGTTAAGGGTTTGGTGGACTGTTCGTTTTGGAGAGTGTTTTTGATGTTTGCTTTTGCCATATAGTTTATTTTACACCATTTGTTTTTTTATTAGATTTTTGTTCTGACATTAATAAATCTGCTTCATGAATTATGTTTTCTAAATCTAGATTGCCCGCTTCGTTACGGGTACCACATTTTATTCCAAAGGAAAATTGAAAATCAGAATATTGTTCTTTGAATTCTAATAGCTTCTCCCTAATTAATTCTACCTGATCAGATTCAATCAAGATTCCAAATTCATCACTATTAGATCCTTTAATTCTATAAATATAATCAGTATCTCGAAAATATTCGCGTAAACTAGTGGCAAATTTTTGAATATATTCGTCACCGGCTTTGTGTCCTCCGCCGCTATCATTTTTTGCTTTTAGATCGTCAAGATCAAGATAGGCAAAAGTTATATTTTTATTGGCAGTACTACGTCTATCGTTAGTTTCTTCGACAATTTTTGCTCGCAGGGCTTTGTCGTTTAATAAACCAGTTAAATTGTCAATTCCATTTTCATCATTTAATACTTCTATTTTATTTTTTAGATTTTCAATTTCAACTTTTTGTCTAAGTGGTGATATTTGTGGTTTTATATTTGGATATATTTTTTTGGGTTGTGCGTTAAATTTATCCATAACCTATATTACTACAATTTTATTGCTGTGAGAATAGATGTGTTATATTAGGAAGATGAATAACAAACTCGAAGTGTTTGGAGTGACGGGAACATACTGTGCAGGTAAAGGAGCGGTAGTAGAAATATTAAAATCAAAAGATTTTGTCCACTTGTCAGTTAGTGATTACTTAATGGAAAAAGTTGTCGAGGCAGGTTGGCCTGAAAATAGAGAAAGCTTAATTAAAATGGGAAATGAATTGAGGGCAAAATTTGGTCCTGGTTATTTGGCCGAGCAATTGTATGACCAAGCTTTGAAAATAGGTGCAGGAAAAGTGATAATTGAAAGTATCCGAACTGAAGGGGAAATTGATGTATTGAGAAATAAAGGACAGTTTATATTGTTGGGAGTAGATGCCGATAGAATGCTTCGATATGAAAGGGCACTGGCACGAAAAAGTATAAAAGATGGAGTAACTTTTGATGAATTTTGTAAGTCTGAAGATATCGAGATGACATCAACTGACCCAAATAAACAAAATTTAGGGCGATGTATTGAATTATCTGACTATGTAATTTTAAATAATGGGACTTTAGATGAATTGAAAGTTAGAGTAGATCAAGTTATTAATAATTAGAAAAATATGGATAAAACAAAATATGTCAGGCCGAGTTGGGATGAATATTTTATGGAAGTTTTAGAGTCAGTTTCAAAAAGGTCGACTTGTGATCGAGGTCGTGTCGGTTGTGTAATCGTCAAAGATAGACAAATATTGGTATCGGGTTATGCAGGTGCGCCTGCAGGTTTGGATCACTGTGATGATGTCGGGCATCAATTAAAAAAGACAATTCATGAGGATGGGTCAATTACAGAGCATTGTGTGCGGACAGTTCATGGTGAACAAAATGCAATTTGTCAGGCAGCTAAACGTGGAGTGGCCATTGAGGGGTCAACTGTTTATATACGGATGACTCCGTGTCGAACTTGCGCTATGTTATTGATCAATTGTGGGGTTGCTCGGGTATTTTGTGAACGAAAATATCATGCTGGGGCAGAGTCAGAGGCAATGTTAAAAAAAGCAGGGATAAAACTGGAATTTAAATATAATGAAGAGCAAAAATACTAAAAATATACTAAATTTTAGTATTTATTATTTTTAATAAACGATTGACGCCGACGGCGACACCGGAACAAGGCGGGAGTTGACCACAATTTTCTATAAAATCTTGAGGATATGGATGTGTTGGCAAATTATTTTCTATTCGTCTTTGATTTTCGGCGATAAAAGCTTGTTTTATAGATTCAGAATCACTGTTTTCTTCACAACCATTGGCAACTTCGATACCATTGATATACAGCTCAAATCTTTTGTTTGGGGTGGCAAGTGGGGATAAAAAAGAGGGATAGCCATAAATAAAGACGCATTTATCTTTTGGTAACTTATTTTCAATCTTGTTTAAAAAATATTGATTAAAATCGGGTTCGTTGTCGGGTAAATTGGAAGGTAATTGCAAAGATTCAAATTTAAATGGGTGTAATTTTAATAAAAATTCCTCTAATGATTTTTGTAAATCGATTACATTTTTGTTTACCAAATAATATTCGAGCATAATAAATTCAGGGAAATGATAATCTGACACATCTTCTTCTACACGAAAACTGTGAGCCAAGGAAAAACAATCGGTTTTATTGTTGACCAAAAATTCTTTACAGACAAATTCTGGCGAGGCAGGTAAAAAATAATCTTTAGTTTGAAATAAATATATGTTTGGTTCTAATGGGAGAGCCTTGTTGAGGTATTTTGCTTCAACCTCGGTAAAATTTTTGTCCCAAAAATATTGACGAGTTAGTTTTAAAAAGTCTGATAAAATCACAGATTATTTTAATTTGGTACTTTCTTTGTGTTCGGATTTTTTCTTACACCAACGACAGTATTTGGTGAACTTTAGTTTATCGGGGGTATTCATTTTGTTTTTTTCCGATAAATAGTTTTGAGCGCCACATATTCCACAAAGGAGGGCGACTAAAATACGAGGTGTCTTTTTTGCTTTTGCCATAGAGGGTATTATAACCTAATTTTCTTTTTGTTTCTTGATTTGTTTTTCAACAGCGTCGATTAGGTCGACTAGTGCGGATTCAAATAATATGTGAGTGGTTTGAGCATAAATGTGTTCTTTGCCAGGCAAATTCATGTCAAAGTTGAGAGAATATTTATTGTATTTGTCTTTGGTGACTTTGACGGAAGCGATTTTTTGCTCAGGGGAATAATGAGCAAGTAGTTTTTCTAGGTGAAGGTTAACTTTTTCGTCTATTAATAAGCGATTGGAAGGGGAAAGAGTGAGGTTGTCAGCAATGATTTGTATATTCATTATGTTTTTAAATAAATAATGGAATAATTGGGCAAAAATGTATTGCGTGGCAGAAGATGAAGGTTATTGCTTAATAATTTTAACACTTTTAAGACCAAGAAACAAAAGAGTCAAAATTATAATTTTGATATAGTAATGTCCAGTTGGATCTAGAAAATTTTGTGTCATCTTGGTATAGTTGCCAACGAGAATATGAATGAGAATTGATAGGGGAAGAGTTAAAAGTAGCCAAGAAATTGTTGAGATTTCTAGATGAAATATACGAAAAAGGCGAGTTAAAAATGGAGCAAGTAAATATATGCCAAGAAAAGAAAGGGAGAGATCAAAAAGAGCGTAGTTGTAAATACGAAATGAACGCAAGTATTCAATGGTCATTAATATAGTGTACCTTATAGGCGGAGAGTACAGGGGTCGAACCTGTTAGTGATTACTCACACGAGTTTTCAAGACTCGCGCATTACCGTCCTGCCCACTCTCCAAGTGGATAATTTATGAGCCTGGAATGGAATTCGAATCCATGACCTTCCCCTTACCAAGGGGATGCTCTACCAACTGAGCTATCCAGGCAAGTTAAACATATGTATTTTATCAAGAAAAAGTTATTTCCAACATAGTAGAGATCCGATAAAGGTGGATTCGTGGAGTGAGGAGGTGGGTGAGTAAAAGACAGAAGCGGAACCACCATCGAGGGTTAAAACGTCGGTAAAATTAGCAATTTTTTTGATTTCTGGTTTTTGGAAAAACTCAGGGATTTGATTTAGAGTGGGGCCAGAAACAAATGAATCGGGGCTAAAAATAGAAAATATATAAAAATTATTTTGTGAATCCCTCGCGATTACATGACGACGGGCAGTTTTGTCATTGTAGTCAATTTGACTAGAGTTTAAATTAAAATATGGTCCAGTTTGGATAATAAATTGGGAATTATCTATAGTGGTTTTGCCAATATCTAAAATATTGTTGGATGTATATAAATATCCATTAAAAATATTACTTTTTATATTTTTGTTAATTAATTTATTATTATGAACAAATAAACCTAGTGGTTTTTTGTTTTCCTGATATAAACCACCGTTGATAGCATATTTGCAATCGTTCTCTGAAATTAGGTCAAGACTATCTTTGGGATTGTCAAAATTGGGAATAACAACTAAATTATCTTGTTGATTGATTTGGTAATAATAAAAAAATGGCTTTGGACTTGGAGTGGGGATAATAGTAGCAACGTTGTTTGAAAAAAATAGAGATAATAAAAAGGCAATTAATTGTTTCGTCACTTATTTTAGCAAATATATACTTGCTAAATATGTTAACTACTACTAAAATACTGTGAGTATGATGGAAATCAAAAATTTGGTGGTCAAAATTGAAAAAAAAATTATTTTAAATAATATAAATTTATCCATAAATTCGGGGGAAGTAGTGGCGGTCATGGGACCAAATGGTTCGGGCAAGTCAACCCTAGCTTATGCGCTTGCTGGTCATCCTAAATACGAAATAAGTGGAAATCTAAAATTAGATGGAGAAAAAATAGATGACAAGAGCCCAGATTTGCGGGCCAATATGGGTTTATTTTTGGCAAATCAATATCCTGTGGCGATTCCGGGACTAGGGATAAATAGTTTTCTTTGGCAGGTTTATAAGAAAAGAGAGAAAAAGTTGATGTCGTTGGTCGATTTTCGAAAACATGTAATTGAATTGGCAAAAAGTTTAAATTTAAATTTAGATTTGCTTAATCGATCACTAAACGATGGATTTTCGGGTGGGGAAAAGAAAAAAATGGAAATTTTGCAAATGTTGGTTTCAAGTCCAAAATATATAATTTTGGATGAAATTGATTCGGGACTTGATGTTGATGCATTAAAAGTAATTGCTTTGACTGTAGCAAAGTTTGCCTTGAAAAATAAGGTTGGGGTATTGGTAATTACTCACTACAACCGAATATTAAAATATTTAAAAGCAGACCGAGTTGTAATTTTGGAAAAAGGAAACATAATCAAAATTGGCAATAATAAATTAGCAGAAGAGATAGAAGAAGCAGGTTATGGCGAAATATAAATATGGTTTTTCCATGCCCGAGGACAATGTTTTTAAGGCCAAACGTGGTTTGGATGAGAGTGTAGTAACAACTATTTCGCAAATAAAAGACGAACCAAAGTGGATGTTGGACAATCGCATTTTGGCATACAAAAAATTTTTGGATATGAAAATGCCCTCGTGGGGGGCTGATTTGTCTGGTATTGATTTTGCAAATATATTTTACTATGTCAAAGCCAGTCAAAAAACGGAAAAAAGCTGGGACGATGTACCAGCCGATATCAAAACAACTTATGATAGATTAGGGATACCCGAGGCAGAAAAAGAATACTTGGGTGGGGTGAAAGCTCAATACGAATCGGAAGTAGTTTATGGATCATTGATGAAAAAATTTAGTGACCAAGGAATTATTTTTTGTGGGATGGATGAGGCACTGGCCAAATACCCTGATTTGGTACAAGAATATTTTGGAAAATTAATCCCAATGGGAGACAATAAATTTGCAGCCTTAAACACAGCCGTCTGGTCGGGTGGATCATTTATTTATGTCCCCAAAAATGTCAAAGTTGACATGCCATTACAGGCATATTTTAGAATAAATAGTGCCAACATGGGGCAGTTTGAGCGGACATTGATGATTATTGATGAGGGAGCTTTTGTACACTATGTTGAGGGCTGTACCGCACCTATTTATTCGACCGATTCACTACATTCGGCAGTTGTCGAAATATTTGTCAAAAAAGGAGGACGATGTCGATATACTACAATTCAAAACTGGTCGACCAATGTTTATAATTTAGTGACCAAACGGGCCAAGGTGGAAGAGGATGGAGTAATGGAGTGGGTGGATGGAAATTTGGGGAGTAAAACCACAATGAAATATCCATCGGTAGTTTTGGTGGGTAATCGAGCCCATGGTGAAATATTGTCGGTGGCGGTGGCAGGCAAAGGTCAACACCAAGATGCAGGTGGTAAATGTATCCATTTGGCACCAAATACTACTTCACGAATTATTTCAAAATCAATTTCTATGAAAGGGGGTAGGGCTAGTTATAGAGGAATGATCATGATGGCACCAGGTGCAAAAAATGCCCGTAGTAAGGTAGTTTGTGATGCTTTAATTTTGGATAAAAAATCGAGAAGTGATACTTATCCAGTCAACAAAATAAATGAGAGTGAAGTTACTTTGGAACACGAAGCAACAGTTTCAAAAATAGGGGAGGAACAAATATTTTATTTAATGTCACGTGGATTTACCGATCATGAGGCCGAAGCAATGATTATCAATGGTTTTATTGAGCCAATTGTTAAAGAATTACCCATGGAATATTCAGTTGAATTAAACAGATTAATTAATTTACAAATGGAAGGATCAGTTGGTTAAACAAATGAAAAATTTAATAAAATATTTAGTCCGAAGGGGTGAAAGTTATGTTTGGGATGAGGTAATTGTTTTTGACAAAAATAATTTAGAAGGGGAGACAGAAGTGCGGGCGGTGGTGGAAGATGGGGGGAGTATAAAGCTAAAAGGGAAAATTTTGATACAAAAAGATGCAGTTGGGGCCAACGCATTTTTGCGATTTAAAGTTTTGCTTTTGGGAAAAACGTCTAGGGCACAGGTTGATCCGGAATTGGAAATATTGACAAACGATGTTCGAGCGTCACATGCGGCTTCGGTTGGTCAAATTGATGAGGAGCAATTGTTTTATTTAATGTCGCGGGGGATAAACAAAAAAGATAGTATAAAATTAATTGTTGAGGCGTTTTTGAGTTAATTTTTTATGAAGCTTGACAATATTTTTTTCTCCAGTCAATGCTTACGCGTTGAAATTCCGATAAAAATACGTCTGCGCTTCATTGTAAAAAATTATGAAAAGCTATAAAAAATTATTTCCAATATTTAAAAAGAATCCGATTTTGCATTATTTGGATAGTGGGGCGACGGCATTAAAGCCACAGATGGTGCTCGACAAAATGATGGATTATTACACAAACTATAGCTCAAATATTCATCGTGGTTTGTACCCAATTTCAGAAAAGGCAACGGGGGAATATGAAGCAGTTCGGGCAAAAGTAGCCAGGTTTATTGGAGCAAAAAGTGAAAAAGAAATTATTTTTACATCGGGGACGACTGATAGCATAAATATGGTGGCACGTGGATTGGGTTTGACCAAAGATGACGAAGTGGTGGTCGAGGTGGAAGCACATCATAGTAATTTTGTGCCATGGCAACAATTAGCGACAATTAGGAATTATGCCGTGCCTACCGGCAGGCAGGAATTAGGAATTAGGAATTCAACCAAAGTTTTGGCAATTACTCAGGTGTCAAACGTTTTGGGTGAGATAAAAGATATAAAAAATATTATTAAAACAGCACGAGAAATTAATCCCAATATTATTGTGGTAGTCGATGGAGCGCAGGCAGTACCTCATATACCAGTTAATGTAGTGGAATTGGATTGTGATTTTTATTGTTTTTCGGGACACAAAATGTATGGACCAACAGGAGTGGGAGTGTTGTATGGAAAAGCCAATAGATTGGCAGAAATGAATGCAGTACGTTTTGGCGGAGGGATGATAAAAACTGTCGATTTTGACAATACAACTTGGGCTGATGTTCCGGAAAAATTTGAGGCGGGAACACCGCCAATAGGTGAAGTGATTGGGTTGGGAGCGGCGATTGATTTTATTAATAAAATTGGATTGAAAAATATAATGGAACATGAAAAAGAATTGGTTGATTATTTATTCAATAAGTTAAGTGAAATTAAGTGGATTGAAGTTTTGGGGTCTGCAAAGCAGACTAATAATAGAATTGGGGTTATTTCGATGTTTAGTAATGATAAAAGAGTGGGGACATCAAATGATATTGCCGATATATTGGGACGAAAGTTTAATGTTGCGGTGCGGGCGGGTCATCATTGTGCCATGCCACTTCATACTAAATTTGGAATTGAGACTGGAACGGTCCGGGCAAGTTTGGGGATTTACAATGATAAAAATGATATTGATGAGTTGGTTAAAGGTTTGCAAGAAGTATGGATGACCTTTATAAAGAATTAATTTTGGAACATTATCAAAGTCCTAACCATAGGGGAAAATTGATGGGAGGAGTTGAGGCTGGTGAAGTAAACATGAGTTGTGGTGATAGTCTAAAAATTTTTGCCAAAATTGATGGAGGGAAAATAATTGACGCTAAATTTGAGGGTGGGGGATGTGCAATTTCCATGGCGGCGGTCGATATGTTGTTGGACAAAGTAATTGGAATGAAACTGGTTGATGTCAAAAAAATGTCAGGGAGTGAAATTGAGAAAATGATGGGCGTCGAGCTGACCCCATCTCGCAAAAAATGTGCATATTTGGGACTTGAGGTGTTGAAAAAACTATAGTTTCTTGTGACTTTACCGTTTCAATAATGATATAAAATTGTCGTGGTTTACTGGAAAATTTATTCGAATACTGTGGACTTTGGTTTCGTCGGTGATTACAGAACCTAATTGTGGACCAATCTCTATTTGACGCCCGACTAATGGTTGTATAAGCATGGAAATATCACCAATCTTATGGTTAATTGTTTCGAAAGTGCCTGATACTTTGACTAATCTGGTATTGGAAACATGTATTAATCCTTCTTTTCCCAATATTACTGTTGTTCCTGTATTTGTCTCTATGATTACATTTCTGCCTTTAATTTTACCGGTAGATCCTTCTGTTCCGTCTCTAAATTGAGTATCGTATCTCATACTAAACATGGTGTATTGTATCATATTGCCAATTGAGGAATTGACTTTGGCAAACTAGATTCGAGTTGTCGGGCGCATGAATTAAGTATTGAACAAAAAAATAAAATAGAAAAAATTATAAAGGCGATTGGGAAAATAATTGACGCTAAATTTGATGGTGGAAGTTTTGAAGAAATTGGAATATATATAAATATATAAAAGCAAAAGAGTTTGTATTTCGATTTAAACTGTCACTTGAAATGTTTGTGTCTGATGTTGAAAAAATGACATCACCAATAATTTTGCGTGAATTACCGATGATAATTAATGCAAATGAATATAATGGGGATCAGTGGAAAGAATTGGTTCTTAGATTTGTAAATAACAAATGAGCCCTCTGCGAGAATCGGACTTGCATCGACGGTTTACAAAACCGCTGCTCTGCCATTGAGCTAAGAGGGCTAATTGGTAATTATTATACCAATAATCGGTATAATATAGCTTATGAAAAAGAAACGGATTTTGGTACTAACTGATAATCTGCCATGGGGACATAGGTCGATAGCCAAGGCGATATATGGATTTTTGAAAACAAAAGAAAATTTAGCAAAGCAGAATCCCGCAAAGCAGGATGTAGATATGGTGGTTGATTATGTCGAAGTAAAACAAGAACTGAGTTTTTTGGATGACCTTTATACTTTTGTTTATCGATATTTACCAGCGTCAAACAAAATTGCCAACAAAATGACAGAAAATGTAAAAGTCCGTGATTTGGTTTTGGAAATGTCAAATAGTAACATGGATGCCTTGCGCAAGGCGGTGGTCAAATTTAAACCTGATTTGTTAATTTGCACTTATTGTTTTCATGGACATTTGCTATCAAAGCTAAAACAGGAAGAACATTTTAATTTTGAATTGTGGAATGTGGTGGCTGACCCGTGGACACCAAGTCGTTTTTCCTTTGTTGATGGAGCTGATTTGAATTTGGTATATGATGATGTTGCCTTAAAACAGGCACTAAAATATGGTATACCTGTAAATAATATTTTAAAAACCGGATGGTGGACGAGGGGAGAAATGTATAAAAAAATGAGCAAAGAGCAACGATTAAAGATAAAAGAAAAACTGGGAATTGAGGAAGGCGAGAGTGTAGTGTTTGTGGGTGGGGGAAGTTTGGGGACGAGTGCGATTACAAAATTTTTACCAGTATTACTGTTAATAAAGCAAAAATGTACGATTATTTTTAATACTGGTACTGATAAGTTGGCTTATCAAATGGTGGATCAATATAAAAAAATATTTGACAAAATCAAAAAAAACAAGGGAATAAAAATAATAAATTTGGGTTGGATTGAAAATATGGGCGAGATATTGTCAATATCGGACATTGTTTTTGGTAAAGCTGGACCAAACTTTTTATTTGATGTGGTGGCGTGTCGCAAACCATTTGTGGCAATTACCCATATAGGGGGACAGGAAGATGGAAATATTGACTTGATACAAAAAAAGAAATTGGGTTGGGTCAAGGAGGGTTTGGGTGAGGCAGAAGATTTTTTGCAAGAATATATAAGCAATCCAGTAAAATTTGACAAAAAATTTGCAAAAACTATTGAAATTGAAGCAAAAAATAACGAAAAGACGATGAATTTAATTTGGGATAAAATAAAATGTCCCACAAAAAGTTAACTTCGATAGTGGCTTCTCCACGCTAAATTACGTGGTGGGAAACTGGTCAATAAAGGCAAAGCCGATACTAACACGCGCCTCCCCTTTAGAAAGGTTAGCTAGAAAAAACACCTTCTCAAAGATCGCTTCTTGCGAGACATTTAATTATAGCATTAAAGTGTTATACTACTGGTATAGTAGTAGTATGATTACAATATCAAAAAGAGTTGAATACTCAATCGAACTTATGTCTTTTTTGACAAAGACAGGGGACATTGCGGTGTCTTTGATGGAAATATCAAAAAAAACTGGTTTGCCATATCGTTTTTTGGGTCAAGTGGCTATTGATTTGCGTAAAGGGGGGATTGTTGAAGGTCGTGAGGGCAAGATGGGTGGCTATGTGTTAACCAAAGGTTGGAAAGATAAAAATTTGTATGATTTGTTAACGGCTTTGGGTGAAAATAAAGGGATGGTCAAATGTTTGGCTTCAGGGGAAATATGTAAACGACAGGAAGGTTGTAAAATGCGTAATATTTGGCAAAAACTTGAAATGAATTTTTTAAATGATTTGAAGAAAATTAAATTAAATGAAATTTAGAGTAATTTCCAAAAAACAAATTTACAATTTCCAAACAAATTACAAAAAACAATTTCCAAATGGCAACGAAAAAGATAAATAAAAAGCTGATAACCAAGGATATGATGATTGGGGCGTTGGCCGAGACATACCCGGCATTGGTTGATGTGTTAATCGAGGATTATGGCTTCCACTGCATTGGTTGTGGGATGTCGTCAATTGAGACATTAGAACAAGGGGCAGCAGTACATGGAATGACTAACAATGAAATCAAAACGATGATTGATAATCTAAACGAATTGGCGAATGCTTAGAAAATTGATTTTAACTCTCATATCCTTTGGCCTGGACCAAAAACATTTTGGCATATTTCCGGTTTTGTTTTAGCAGTTCTTGATGTGTCCCTTGTTCCGATATTCTTCCATTTTCTACTACCAAAATTTTGTCAGCATTTCGTACTGTTGAAAATCGATGTGACACAAAAACCAACGTTTTGTTTAGATAAGTTTTTTGCAAGTTAGAAAATATTTCAAATTCCGCCTCGGCGTCAATGGCACTAGTTGGCTCGTCTAAAATCAATACCGGTGATTGCTCATAAAATGCTCGTGCTATAGCCAATTTTTGCCATTGTCCTCCTGATAATTCTGTTCCATCTTCAAATTCCTTACCCAAGATTTGTTCATATTTAGCAGGTAGATTATTAATAAATTCTGATAATTCAGCCATTTTGGCAGCTCGATTCATCCTCTCGAAATCAACATTATTTTCTGCCGCTAGGGCTATGTTTTCTCTGATTGTAAAATGATACTTCATAAATTCCTGAAATAAAGTCCCCATCATTTTATACAAATCTTTTCTATCAATATTTTTTATATCAACTCCATTTATTAGTATTTTTCCTGAGGTTGGATCATAAAAACGACACAATAATTTAACTATTGTTGTTTTTCCGGCTCCATTGCTTCCCACCAGGGCCACATTTTCCCCGGGTTGTATTACAAAACTAACTTTATTAAGTATTTTCTTATTACTTCCTGGGTAACAAAACACCACTTTATCAAATTCTATTTTTGGTGATGTATTTACTGCTATTTTGATAGGATTCTGTGGATCCTTGACTAATGCTGGCAGTGTCATCACCTCGCGCAAATCAGCCACAAACAAATCGCTACTTACAATTACGGCTACGTTGTGAGCAATACTCGATACAGTTCCACTAAGTCGTAATAATAGTTCCATTAATAGCAACATACTACCAACAGTCATTATGCCACTAAAAAACATGGGTACTTTGATCCAACAAATCAAAATTAATATACTAGTTTCAAGTAGTGGGAGCCATAAAAACATTTTAAATTGTTTAATAATTGGTTTTTTGCTTAGTTCGTACAATCTTATTTGTGTTTGTTTGTATTTTTCTAGAATGAATTTTTCAGCTTGGAAAATTTTTAGTTCTCGCACCGCCAAAGGGTCTGACATTATTCCTGAAAAATACCAAAACTTGCGTATTTCAGGCGCACCCGATCCATACATCGACCACAAAGCTCGTCCAATTTTCGTATTGGCTATCAAACGTGGAATTGTTGAAAATAACACCAAGATGGGTATCCACCAGCTATATGACCACAAAAGCACTATTGATATGATGACTATAGCAAGCGATCGGGCCAAGTAATTTAGTTCGCGTAAAACATCAGGCACGCTCCAAATCATTGTTTCCTTGACTCGCGATAATAGGTTTTGAATTTTGTCGTTTTCATAGTAAGCCACATCCAAACTAACGGTCTTTTGGTGAAATATATAGTTTATTTTTGTCTGAAGTTTATATCGTAATAAATAGTCTAATACTGACAAATTAATGCTCCAATAAGCTACGTTTTCTATCCATGGTAATCCAAAACGTAAGATTATAAAACCAAATATTAATCCACTTGACATGTTGACATTAAAATTGTCAATCATCATTTTAACTACCACCCCCGAAAAAACCATCAACAATCCACCCCCAATAGCACTCAAGTAGTACCAAAACACCAAACGACTATCAGTTTCCCAGGCAACACCTAGTAACCACGCCAAATTTTGGGTTAGTTGTTTTGTTTTTTGCCACAAGTTGTTCATTTTAGAAAAATATATTTATCAGAAAGCTGACTATGGGGGAGACGATGAGATCAATAATATTACTGCCACCAACAGGCAAAAACAAACAGGCGGCAACGATAAAAAAACCATAGCGATTAAATGCTTGTTCCCATTCATAGGCCTTTTCCACCGACATCAAATTTAAAAATACTTTTGAACCATCAAGTGGTGGTATAGGTATTAAGTTAAACACACCTAAGGAAAAATTTATAATGGCGACCAAATAAAATATATAATTGGTATAGCCAGTGAATAGATAAACAAAGCCAATTAAACTGCCCAGTATAAAATTGCTGGCAGGACCAGCCAGGGATACCAAAATTTCGTCACGGCGGGGATTTTTAAAATTGTAGGGATCAATAGGGACTGGTTTTCCCCAGCCAAAATGGGCAATAAAAATCATGAGTGTACCAAGTGGATCTAGGTGGGCAATAGGGTTTAGAGTTAGTCGGCCGGCAGCTGCCGGAGTAGGGTCGCCTAGGCGATCGGCAACAAAAGCGTGGGAAAACTCGTGGATAGTAACGGCGATGAGCAATCCGATTGCAGAAATTATAATGTCCATATGATATAGTATAGCCTATGAGAAAATGTAATCTATGTGGTAAAGGAACAACTATTGGTCGTAACCGTTCCCACGCCCAAAATCGAACTCCACGAACTTTTATGGCAAATATTCAAAAAGTTACCTTAAAATCGGGTGAATCAGAGATAAAGGGTAATTTTTGTACCAAATGTATCAAAAAAATGAGAGGGGAGATTAAAAAAACGGCATCTACAAAGTAAATACCGTTTCTTTAAATAGAACCAAAATTATTTTCTTTTGGCTTTTTTGGCAGTTTTCTTTTTGGCGACTTTCTTGACTGCTTTTTTGGCGACTTTTTTCTTAACTACTTTCTTGACTGCTTTTTTCTTTTTTACTGGCATATTTTGTTTTACCTCCTTTAAATAATTAAAGAGTTTTTATACAATTTTGTCAAAAAAAATATTGCCGTACCTTGCGTTATAATTTGCTATTTTAAGAATAAAAAAACAGATAAATTAATTAGGAATTAGGAATTAGGAATTATGAATTAACTGGAAAGTTAGGATAAATATATGTATACGTTATTTATGAAGTTAGAGAATAGTACTTAGAAATTTCGGACCATTTTGTGGGTTTTTTGCCTTCGATTAGGACGTTTTCGGGTTGATTATTTTTATCAATAGATATTATTTTCATGATCAATTTTTTATGATTTTGGTCAAAAACATGGGTCCAAACACCGGGCCAAGGGTTGAGGGCACGAATTAGTTTGTCAAGATTATTAAAATTGGTAACATACCCATCGTCTTTGGTAAGCTGGCGGGCATAAAAACCTGTTCCTGATTGTGGGGTGGGAGTAACGCTATCAATGTTGGGGGCAATTTCAATAAATAATTTGGCACTTAATTCGTATAGTTTTGTATAAAGCGTACTGCTTGTATCTATGGGCAAAATATTTATTTTTGATTGAATTAATATTTCACCTTTATCAAATTGTGTTGACATTTTGATCAAAGTAACGCCTGTAACTGTCTCGTTATTTAAAATAGCCCATTGAACAGGGAATCGGCCGGCATAAGCAGGGAGGAGTGATTGGTGGGCGTTGATGGCCATAATACGGGGAAAATTTAGCCAATTTTCGGGGATAATTTTGCCATAACCTGAGACCAAAATAAAATCAGGTTTGGCAATCTCTGGAGGGATGATGTTGAGATTTTCCAGTGGGTAAACAGGGATGTTGTTGGCTTCACAAAAAAGATGAGTGTGGGTTTTGGTAATAGATTGGCGATCACCGGGCTTGGGTGGAGTGGTAATGACAGCGTTAATTTTGAATAATTTTGAATCAATTAATTTTTGAAGGGTCAAGGTCGAGTAACCCTGAAAAGATCCAAAAAATACCAAAGTAATCATAAATCGATTATAATATAGTATGCGTGCAATTGTAATGTACCCGAATAAAATATTGAGAACTAAAACAGCGGTGATTAACCGTGTTGATAACGATTTGATAAAAGACATAAATGATTTGAAAGAAGTGTTGTTATTTGAAAAAAATCATGTTGCTGGTTTAGCTGCGGTCCAAATAGGATTAAATAGAAGATTTTTTGGTTTACTAATGAGTAATGATAAAGAAATGAAAATTTTTATAAATCCAAAAATTGAGGCAACATTTGGTGAGAGGGTGACACCAATGATGGTTTTTGAAAATGGAGAAAAAGAAACTTTTCTTGAAGGTTGTTTGTCTTTTACTGGTTTGTTTGGAGTGGTAAAGCGATATTTGAAATTAGAAGGGTCTTGGGATGAAATTGAAAATGGAAAGCTAGTAAGAAAGAAAGGAATATTTGAAGGTGTCGATGCAATTGCCTTTGCTCATGAAGGTGAACATTTGGATGGGATATTATTTATAGACTATATAAAAAAAGAAAGTCGAGAATTGTATAAATATGTGGGTGATAAAAAAATGAAGTGGGATGTGGAGAAAGTGGTGGGGGAGGAAAGATAGCCAAGGGGTGGTGGAAAATTGTTTTATGTACAGGTGTGTCTATTCGATTATTATGTAGAGACGCCAAATTTGGCGTCTCTACAA
>Ga0172375_10005830_pt1 | contig 17552 bp, 11 predicted proteins | sample LakKiv1m_FD_114537 | JGI IMG/M metagenome (GOLD analysis project Ga0172375, IMG submission 114537) | Freshwater microbial communities from Kabuno Bay, South-Kivu, Congo - kab_092012_11.1m | ecosystem: Environmental > Aquatic > Freshwater > Lake | place: Democratic Republic of the Congo...
GATTCTTATTGTAGGGACGAGGCAACGCCTCGTCCAAAAATCGGACGAGACAGGGTCTCGTCCCTACAAATACAAAATGCAATGAAGGATTCTATAATTTTACAATTTTATGAATAATGCAGGATAAAAGTTGATAAAAGAAAAAACACAAAAAGCAAAGCAAACATAAAAGCAAAGCTTCACCCCAGAGGCACAGAGAACACAGAGTTTCACAGAGAAAAGCAAAGATATTCACAGTAAAGAAGTAATTTACTGTGAATCTTCACTTTTTTACTTTCGACTTTTAGACTGAATTATTGGAGAACAATCGATGGGAAAGAGAGACGGAATTATCGAAGACGATGAATTTTCGGCGGCGGAACGAGGTTTCGCTCGTTTGCTGCTGGAAATACTATTCGACAAGTTTTTTCCGGCGGGAAAACGGGAGATCGAACACATTACCGAGCAATGGGAAAATGTCAAACCCTTGCGGGTAAGTTATATCAACCGGATCGATGTGGACCTTGCCCAGCTATTGCCGGGAGTGGTAAAAAGCTTGACGGCGTTTTCCGGGGAATGGGCGGTTAATTCGCCAAGCCGGGATAGCATTGAAGCATCGATGGGCGGGTTGGGCGGCGATGCGGTAATTATGGATAAGGTGAAAAGCGTAGTCTCCGGCTACTACAAAGTCCGCACCGATTTGATGGGAAAGGTGGTAATTGGGGAGAAGGAAGCTTTGATTGGGGAAAACAGAGAATGGTTAAAAACGCTGTCCTTTGCCAGGAAAATCGCCAAGACCGATATTCCGGTGATGATTCTTGGAGAAACCGGTACTGGCAAAGACCGTTTAGCTGAGTTTGTCCATCAAAACAGCGCTCGGCGGGAAGCGGGATATACGGCGATAAATTGCGGAGCGCTGCCGGAATCGCTGATTATCAGCGAATTGTTCGGTTATGTGGACGGCGCTTTCACCGGGGCGCAGAAAGGCGGCAGCCGGGGGAGGTTAGCCGCAGCCTCGGGCGGGACATTACTGTTGGACGATGTGGATACCTTGCCTTTGGCGGCGCAGGCGGCTTTGCTCAGATTCATCGAAACCGGGGAAATTCAGAAAGTGGGAAGCGTCGATTTCCCCCGCTCGGAAGTGAGGATAATCTGTACATCCAATAAGGATTTGCTGAAGCTATCATACGAACAGAAATTCCGGCTGGATTTGTATTATCGTTTAAGCATATTCAAATTAGAAGCGCCGCCTTTACGGAAGCGGCCGGACGATATTCCTCTGCTGGCGCTGCACTTTCTGAAGCGGCTGGATGCGATGGGACGGAACGGCGGATTAGTTACAATATCGGTTAAAGCTCTGGATAAATTGCAGACGCATCATTGGCCGGGGAATCTGCGGGAATTGCAGTCGGTGTTATGGCGGGCGGCGTTGGAAAGCGAAAACGGTGTGATTCAGGCAGGACATATCCGGTTTGAAAAGGCGGCGGAGAAGGACATTAAAGATGAGACGGGATTGCCAAGTCATCTATTATCAGATTTAATGAAGAGATTGGCGGGATTGAAGCTGCCTCCGGAAGAGAGGGAAAAGGCGGCGGAATTCATCACTTCCCTTAATGGCGGATGGTTCAGCAACCGCGATTGGGCGGGGAAGTTTGCCGTATCCGCAGCCACCGCGCGGAACCGCCTGGAGATGTTGGTGAAAGGCGGGATATTAGTAAAGGAGGGGAGTAAAAAGGGGACAAGGTACAAAGTGAAATGATGAATAATGAATATTTAATATCCAGTATTTATACCCGTTCTAATATATATTTTCCGATTGTAGGGACAGAACACTGTTCTGTCCCTGCCTAAACATGCGAAACGACTTTTAAGAAACCGTATAATATTCAATGTCCAATGTCCAGTGAAGATGAAGAAGTAGAGAATTATTTACCGGAATTTTGCTTTTTTTGTGAGGTCAGTTGTGGTGTCAGACGCCCTCGTCTGACATCACTATTGCCAATGAAATAGATTGATGTCAGGTGAGGACACCTGACACCACACGATATGTGATGAAAAAGAGAAAGAGAATTATTTACCGGAATTTTGCTTTTTTTATGAAGTTTTATTAAATTAAGAACCTATATTAAAAAAGGGGTCGTAGTTCAGTTTGGTTAGAACGCCTGCCTGTCACGCAGGAGGCCGCGAGTTCGAGTCTCGTCGACCCCGCTTAAAACCCGATGTCTATTCGAATAAGTTCGAGTAGCATGGGGTTTTTTTATTTCACGGGCATTGGTAACACAAGGTTTGATATTTTCGCAGTATTTCGATATATTATATGATTCGGCTATCCAGTTAGTTCAGCTTAATGTTAAAAGTGAGTTATACCGGTTCTAAAAATATTTTTCCGATGTAAGGGCAATTCATGAATTGCCCTTACAAAAACATGCGAAAAGACTTTTTAGAACCGGTTAAATGGTCATGCTGAACTTGTTGCAGCATCCTGTGTCTTCAAAAATGCTGTTGAAAATCAAAGACGCTGGATTCCGAACCAAGTTCGGAATGACCGCTTTTTCGACTATTTGTAAAAAAGGGAAAAGTGACTCTCCTGACTTAATTGGATAACCGATTATAAGATGACTGCAAGTCCATAAGTCTACAAGTCGAAAGAAGTGTTCAAGTGCGCAAGTGTTCAAGGGAAATGTAAAAGCAAAGCGATGCAAACAATAATGATAGTTCAGGGCATAGTGTATGATTGAAACATTGGGGAATCTGCCGGCAGTAGCCCAGGCGCTGGCGGGAACGCTGTTTACCTGGTTAATGACAGCTTTGGGGGCGGCGATGGTATTTATGACCAAGAATATCAGCCGCAAAGTGTTGGATGGGATGCTGGGATTTGCCGCCGGAGTGATGATCGCCGCCAGTTTCTGGTCGCTGCTGAATCCGGCGATTGAAATGGCGGAAAGTCAAGGCTCCATACCGTGGATACCCCCGGTGATTGGATTCTTACTCGGCGGAGTGATTCTAAGATTGATCGATTTAACTTTACCCCATTTGCATATGGGGCTGGCGATTAATCAGGCAGAAGGAATCGCGACTTCCTGGCGCAGAACTACATTATTGGTGATGGCGATTACCCTGCACAATATCCCTGAAGGATTGGCGGTGGGAGTAGCTTTTGGAGCGGCGGCGGCGGGGTACCCTGAGGCGAGTTTAGCCGGGGCGATAGCTTTAGCGCTGGGGATAGGGATTCAGAATTTTCCCGAAGGGACGGCGGTGTCGGTGCCGCTGCGGCGGGAAGGATTTACCCGGATGAGGGCTTTTATGTACGGACAATTTTCCGGGATGGTGGAACCGATTGCCGGCGTGCTGGGAGCTTTAATCGTGACCACTTCGCAGGCGATGCTGCCTTACGCATTGAGTTTCGCCGCAGGAGCGATGATTTTCGTGGTGGCGGAAGATGTTATTCCTGAATCGCAAAGCGGGGATCACAGTCATATCGCAACTGCGGGAGTTATGATTGGTTTCGCCGTAATGATGACTTTGGATGTAGCTCTGGGATAGAAAAATAACATGTAACAAGTGCCAAGTGCCAAGCAACAAGTAAAATAAGCAGCAAGCAGCTGTCAGCTAGTGTTCTGTCCCACAAATAAATATGTAAATATTTTTCACATTTTTCCAAAGTTGTCATTCTGAACGAAGTGAAGAATCTCTAAATAATAAGATTTTACCTTTTATAGTCATTTATGGGACTTAGCGCTAGCAGCTAAAATAAGGAAAGTACGATGACAACGCAATATTTACCGGTCAAGATTACCGATAAGGTGTTTTGGGTGGGGGCGATAGATTGGAATATCCGGGATTTTCACGGTTATTTGACGAATCGGGGGACAACTTATAACGCGTATCTGATTTTAGGACAGAAGAATGTTTTGATCGATGTGGTCAAGAAGGGATTTGAGCGGGAACTGCTGGCACGGATTTCGCACCTTATCGATCCGCAGCAAATCGACCTCATCATTTCCAATCATTCCGAATTGGATCATTCGGGAAGTCTGCCGGAAGTTCTCGAAGCGGTGAAGCCGGAAGCGGTCTACGCTTCCAAAATGGGGGTGAAAGCCTTGGAAGAACATTTCCATCGAAATATGAGTATAACCGAGCTGAAGGACGGCGCAGCGATGGATTTCGCGGGAAATATCTTTTCTTTTTATGAAACCAGAATGCTGCATTGGCCGGACAGTATGTTCACCTTTTATCATCAGGATAAGATTTTATTTTCGCAGGATGGATTCGGGATGCATTTGGCGAGTGAAGAGCGTTTCGACGATGAATTGGAACTGCCACTGCTGGAAAAAGAAGCGGCCAAATATTACGCTAATATTTTATTGCCTTACAGTCCGGTCGCCGGGAAATTGTTGAACAAACTTCAGAGTTTGGGACTGCAATTCAACTATATTGCGCCCGATCATGGGCCGGTATGGAGGAAAAATGCGGGGCGGATACTAAGTCTGTATTCTGATTGGGCGGCGGGGAAACAGTCTCTAAAAACGGTGATTATCTATGATACGATGTGGGGCAGCACTGCAAAAATGGCGGAAGCGGCGGCGGAAGGAGTGAAATCCGCTGGTGTGGAAGCAGTCTTGCTTTCGTTGAAAGAACATCACCGCAGCGATATCGCCACGGAAATTCTTGGCGCGGGCGCAATTATTGTGGGTTCGCCGACTTTAAATACCAATTTGTATCCTACTATTGCCGACGCTTTAAGTTATATCGAAGGTTTACGGCCGGGGAATTTATTAGGGGCGGCGTTCGGTTCTTACGGATGGAATTGTCGAGCAGTGGAACTAATCGAAGATTGGCTGGGGCGCTTGAAAGTGGAAATAGTTACTCCGGGGGTGAAAGTAAAATATGTTCCGACCGAGGGGGATTTAGTGATGTGCCGGGAAATGGGCGCGAAAGTGGGGGAAGCGGTGATAAGCAGGGGTGGGGATAGGGATTAGGTTTACTGCTGCTTAAGGTTATGACGCACTAATAGCGTCATTGCGAAAGCGTGAATTCTCACACTTTAGCGGGAGAATGAAGGCTTGTGGCAATCTCCTGTCTTCCTATAACAACTTTGTTTGTCAATACATGCAAGCTTGTCAACTTGTCAACTTGCGAACTTTAAACATAAAGAGAATTAAAATGCCGGAACAAAAAAAATACAAAGCGGCGCTGTATTATTTTGAGGAAGATAATCTGCGTCAGCGGATTAGAGACGCTTTGGAATTTGTGGATTGGAAGAATAGAATCTACCCTGACAGCCGGATATTTGTCAAGCCGAATCTAACCTTCCCGGAATTCCGGGCGGGTGTGACTACTTCGCCGCATTTCATCGAAGCGCTGCTGGATGTATTGAAGGAACGGACGCCGCATTTGACGGTATTCGAAGGCGACGGCGGCTATAATTCTTACCCGGCGGAAAAAGCTTTTGAAACCCATAATTTATACCAAATTACTAAAGACCGCGGCGCGAAACTGCTGAATATTTCCCGGATGGAATGGAAATATATCGATGTGCCGACTCCGTTCGGGACGAAACACATTCCTATATGCAAAGAGATTATGGAGCAGGCGGATATGACTATCAGTGTTCCGGTGCCGAAACAGCATTTTGTCACCCGGTTCACCGGAGCGATCAAGAACCATTGGGGGACTTGCCCCGATTCGATGCGGCTGAGGAATCACTATTTCTTCAAATACGCTATTCATGCAATGATCAAAGCTTACAAGTCGGAAATTACCGTAGTGGACGGAGAATATTTCCTCGACCGCAACGGCCCGGTGACCGGGGATATGGTGAAACTGAATATGACGATGGCGGCGGACAGCCCGCATACGGCGGATGCGGTGTTGATGGATATTATGGGAGTCCCGCCTAAAGATGTAGTATATATTCCTACAGCTTGGAAGATGAATATCGGACCGAAATCTATCAAAGAAATCGAATTGAACGATGACATCGCCAAGTTCAAGACGCATCGATTCTATTTCAAGCGCGATCCGGTGGATTATTTGGCGACAGCGGGATTTCACAGTCATTTGATAACCTGGCTGGTCTATCTATCGCCGTTGAATAAATTCGCCCACGATATAATTCGGCTGTTAAGAGGCGGATCGAGGCAGGTGGATGAATATTATACGGGGATTTTGGATGCGGAGAAAAATAAGCATTGAAAAAGTAAGTTACAAGTAACAAGTAACAAGTAAAGTAAACCTCATAGGCGCTTAGCGATATGTCATCGACAAGAAATTGTCGATATTATGGTCGATATTGTGATGTTGAACGCCCTTGCCGACACTGCAACTGCGAAGCCCCCTCCTCGGGGCACAGTCCCGGACGAAGCTTATACTTGCTACTTTTTACTTTCGACTTGCGGGCCTACGGACTCAAGTTACCGTTTTGTGTCATTGGGAAAAGCTGATCCCATCATCGTAAAATGAAGCAATCTCCTGTTTAAAAACCTCCAAAGCCTTAAAAGCTAATAATTCCCCGTCTCTCATTTCTCATTCCTTGTCTCTTATTTTATTTGACATTTCTTTCCGTAAATGAAAACCTATTTCTGTCATCAGCGTAAAAATACCTCTTTTGTCTACTCAATGCACAGTTGTGTGCATTACATATACAATTCTTTGGTACAAATAATTGCATTATACGGAAAGACAGTGGTATATTAATTGCATTTAGTAATAACAAATCGCAGCTATTTATCAATTTATTAAGCAGCAATCCGATTATGAGATTGTATCGATTAAGATTAATTTGCGCACTCTGCTTCACTACTATCCTCGCAACTCAAGTCGTTGTCCTCGCCGCCTCTTCCGAAGAAAAACCTCAGGAAAAACCGATTGTCGCCGTCTACGATTTGAAGGGGAGCGGAGTCGCTGAACCGATAGTGAACGCATTGACCGAGCGGATCCACGATGAAGTATTTCACCGCGGCTTGTACCGGGTTGTAGCGCGCACCGACATCGAAGATGTTTTCAAAGAACAGGGATTTCAATTATCCGGGGCTTGCGACGATTCCTCCTATTTGATCGAAGTAGGGCGGATTTTAGGGGCGAATTTCATCATCGGCGGCTCGATAGCTTTGATCGAGGAAAATTACACTGTCAGCATCCGCATTGTCAATGTAGAAACCGGTGAAGTGGTCAAATCCTTTTCCTCCAGCAAATATTATAACGCTACAACATTATTAAACCGGGGAGCGGTAGAAATCGTGGATCATCTGGTCAGTCCGAAGGGGAAATTCGCTTTCCTCACCAGCCCTTACTTCTGGGGGGGAGCGGCGGTGACAGTGGCGGCGGGAACGGCGATATACTTGCAGATGACCAAGGAGGATACACCGTCGGAAACTCCCGCCGGAACAGCGCAGGTGGTGGTTACTTTCCCTTAATTTCACTATACTCTTTAAAGATAATTATGGGTGATTATGAAAATGGTTAAAACCATACTTGGATTAATCCCACTGACTTTATCCATCCTGTATTTCGGAGGATGTGTATCCGCCGATAAACCAATTTCCGCCAGTGATTATGCGGTAAGTAATTTCAAATTACCGCTGCCGCAAATCGAATCGGTTCAGACCATCGACCGAGTGACGATCGTTGTTTCCGGGCCGGGAATGGAGAATATTTCGCAAGACCTGACTATCGAAGGAAATCAGGCTTCGGGGACTATCGAAGTCCCGGCGGGGGATAGCCGGATGTTCCGTGCGGAAGCTTACATTGGGCCGGTCATATATTACAGCGGCAATTCCGCGGAAATTGATATTGTTGCCGGGCAGATGGTGACGGTGAATATCGCGATGATCGATTTGACGCCTTCGATACATATTCTGGGGCCGGCGCAGGCTTTGACCGCGGCGGACCAGACTTATGTCATCACCTGGATCGACGGCGATTTCGACGATAACGCGCAGGTTTCGCTGTATTTCGGTCCGGACACCGTATTTACTAATGCGGAATTAATCCCCGGGGCGCAAGGGATATCTGAAGACGATGCGCAGAATTTTTTCGTTTGGAATACTACTGCATACGACAGCGGTGAAGTCTATTATATTTTCGGGAAGATTACCGATGTATTGCATCCTGCGGTCATCTCCCGCAGCGCCGGCACTCTCTTGATTTCCCACGCCGCCACGCCTAATACAGCGCCTTCCATCCAAATCATTCAGCCCGACGGAGTGGACGATGCCTGCGACCAGGAATTCCTTATCACCTGGATCGATTCCGATCCGGACGACGATGCATCGATTTCACTGTATTATTGCTGGGAAAATCCTTCAGTTACCTATTATCCAATTGCCGGGGCGGGCGCTATTTCCGAAGACGACAATACCAATTCTTTCAACTGGGATACTGCATCATTGCCGGACAGCGGCTTATATTATATTTACGCGGAAATCGACGACGGCGTCAATCAAATGGCAGCAACCTTCAGCGCCGGGCAGGTGGAAATCGACCATAGTTTGTCTTTTATCCCGCCTAATGCGCCGACCAATCTGACTGCAGTTTCGCAATCCGTCAGCCAAATCAACCTGAGTTGGATGGATAATTCCGCCAATGAGAACGGATTTTATGTGGAAAGGAAAACCGAAGGCGGGGCTTATCAGACTATCGAACAGACCGAGGCTAATGTCAATACATATTCCGATGAGGGATTAGCTTCGCTGACTACTTATTATTATCGGGTGCGGGCTTTCAATGATGCGGGAGAATCGAATTACAGCAATGTAGTTTCCGCTTCGACGCAGCAGCCGGCTCCGCAAGCGCCTTCCGGATTGACGGTCAATCCGGTATCGGCTTCGTCTTTAGCGTTAGACTGGGACGACAATTCGGCGAATGAAACGGGATTTATTGTTGAACGGCGTTCCGGCAGTTCCGGGTCGTTCAGCCGCATCGATTCGCTGGGGGCGGATACTTCGGAATATACCGACAGCGGACTACAGGCTGGCAGTTTATATCAGTATCGCATCTGTGCCTACAATCCAGGCGGCGAATCCGGTTATTCCAACACTGCCGGAGGATCGACTTTGGAAATAATCCCGCAGCCGCCGATAAATCTTAGCGCCACCACACAATCGGCTTTTTCCATTTCGCTGGTATGGAGCGATGAATCCAACAATGAAAGCGGATTTAAGATTGAAAGGAGTTCGGTTTTCGCCGGGCCTTATTCAATAATCTATACCACCGGGCCTAATGTGCAATATTATATGAATTTCGGATTAGTACCATCTACGGAATATTTCTACCGGGTGACGGCTTATAACAGCGCCGGACAATCAGGTTATACTAATATTGATTCTTCCACCACCTTGTCCTACGATCCTACCGCTCCGCAAAATCTGCAGGTTACCGCTTCCACTTCCAGTTCGGTCAGTTTGATGTGGGAAGATATGTCGACTAATGAAAGCGGTTTCGCCATTGAACGCGCGGTGGGCAGTTCCGGGACTTTTGAAGCTTTGGCGAATACTTCCGCCAATGCGGAAACTTACACCGATTACAGTTGTTTCCCCTTGACGCTTTACAAATACCGAGTGCAGGCCTTCAATGCTTATGCTTCTTCCGGGTACACTAATATTGTGGAAATCACTACGCCGGAATATTCTCCTTTTGATATGAAAATAGTACCGGACGGCATCTTTACGATGGGGAATGAACCTTACGGTTACGGCAACGAATTTCATCCCGGCAATCCGGTGCAAGTTCCGGAATTCGAGATGATGGAAAACTTAGTGACAAATCAGCAGTATGCGGAATTCCTGAACGATATGTACGACGCTCAGGCGATAATAGTTTATCAGGACGATGTTTACAGCGCGGACACCAGCGAATTTTATATCGCGGTAAGCAGCGCCGAATGTCAAATCGATTTCTACGGCGGGAATTTTACGGTGCCGGCGGCCGATCAGAATTATCCGGTGACTTTGATGACTTGGTACGGAGCGAACGCATTCGCGGAATATAACAATATGCAGCTGCCTACGGAAGCGATGTGGGAAAAAGCGGCGCGGGGAACTTACGGTTCCGACAGCAACGGCGATGGAGTTGGAGACGGTTACAAATACCCTTGGGGGAATACCATCGACGGCAGTTACGCCAATTACCAGAACAGCGGCGACCCCTGGGAAACCGGGGATTGGCCTTTGACCAGCCCGGTAGGGGCTTACGACGGTTCCAATTACAGCGGCTTCCAGACCCACGATAATTCCTCGATTTATGAAATTTACGATATGTGCGGCAATGTATGGGAATGGTGTCAGGATTGGTACGGAGCTTACCAGAATCCGCATAATCCGCCTCCCGGCGGCACTCACAAGGTAGTCCGGGCGGGCAGCTGGAATTCCAGCACTTATTTCTGCAGGAACGCTTATCGGCAGTTTTATGCGCCGGATACTTTCTATAGCAATCTGGGATTCCGCTGCGTAAGAGTGCAGTAGGTGGCATTGGGCATTGGGAATTAGTGAAAAGCGAAGAGCAATGAGCGAAGAGTGAAAAGCAAACATTTTGTGTGGTGTCAGGTGTCCTCATCTGACACCACAACTTCACAAAGACGCAATCAGGGAGCTTCAGAATAGTAAAGTGACACAAATAATTTTAAACTTCTTGGAGGAAACAACCATGTGGAGCGGACGGTTTTTTTCGATTTTGCTGGTCGTGGGGACCATCAGTTTTAACGCTTTCGCCGACGGGATAATGGAAGTCACCACGGCGGCTTTTCCCGGCGATTTTATGCCGCTGGTGCGCACGGAAGTCACGGTGGAGATTTACGATCAGGTGGCGATCACTACCATCGAAAACACTTTCAACAACACCGCAACCTTCGATGTGGATGTGAAATTCCATTTCCCGGTGCCGAATACGGCCAGCGTCACCGGCTTCGGCGATTATATTGGTGGTGTATTGCATATGTGGGGCTTGCAGCCGGGTCAGGGCGGCGGCGGCGGAGGGACTTCCAATCCGTCTTTGGAGGAATATTTGGGGGAAAATCCTTTCACTATTTCGATGCAGGATATTCCGCCGGGGGAGAAGACGATTTATCTGCAGTTCACCGGTCTGTTGGATTACAGTTTCGGGGATATTATTTACACTTACCCGCTATGGACGCCGAATTATTTTATCATCAATCCCACGCAGGAAATCCTTATCGAACTTTCAGTGTTAAGCCAGCGTACTTTAACCGGAGGCTTAAGCCAGAATTATCCAGGCACCTATATTGAACATAACGATTCCACCATTCAAGCTGTTTTTTCTTTGATCAATGCCTTCGCGCCATTCGATTTCGATTTGCAGTATTCGGTTTCGCAGGAAGATATCGGCGCCTGGCTGTTAAATCATGTGGAAGCGGACAGTTTGCCGGACAGCGACCACGGCTATTTCCTGCTAATCTGCGAACCGGGCGAATTGCAGGTGGGGGGAGTGGTGCAGAAGTATTTTACTTTCATTATGGACCGCTCGGGCAGTATGTCGGGGAGCAAGATTGAACAAGCTAAAGATGCGGCAATCGCCTGTGTCTCACTGCTCGATACTATCGATTTCTTCAATGTGATAACTTTCGATTCTAATATCGATATGTTCGTGCCCAATCCGGTGCAGGCCACGGCGGCGAATATAGCGGCGGCAATTGATTATATTGAAGATATTTATCCCGGCGGCAGCACCAATATCAATGGCGCGCTGCTGGCCGGATTGAATCAAACGATGGGGACAAATTCCGCCAATCAAATTATATTTTTGACCGACGGACAGCCGACATACGGCGTCACCAGCGTACCGCAAATACTGAATAATGTATCCAACGCCAACGATGATTCCGCCTGCATCTTCTCCTTCGGCATCGGCAGCGATGTCAGCGAAGAACTGCTGGAGGGATTGGCCCTGGAAAACTGGGGCGATGTGCTATATATCGAACCCGGCGCTTCCATCGATGAAACGGTGATCAATTTCTTCTTAGGGATTATGAATCCGGTGTTTGTCAATGTCAATCTGGGATTCAATCCTGAGATAGACACTCGGGATGTTTTCCCGGTGGGGCAGTTCAATATCTATTACGGTTCACAGACGCTGATTTTCGGGCGGAATCAGGATTTCGGCACGGCGGATATTTTACTTTCGGGAACAGTCGCCGGGACAGATACAACTTTAGTCTATGAGGATTATGTCTTTCCCACTGAATGCCCGCAGAACAGTTTTGTCGCCCGAATGTGGGCGATATCTTTTATCGATTATTGGACGGCGTGGATGGTGGTCAACGGTGAAGTGCAGGAAATCATCGACCAGATCATCTTTCTATCTCTTAAATACGGTATTCTGACTCCATATACCGGCTATCAAGGCATCGATGAGCTGGAGATTGTGGCTTTCAGCGGGATTCCGCAGGGATCGGGCTTGATGCTGAATTGGGTGCTAAGCCAGTATGAGCCCGGGGTGACTTATGATTTATACCGTTCTGCGGCGGTGAACGGCGCTTTCATCCAGCTGAATACCACACCCTTGACCGCGCCTTCCTTCTACGATGACACGGCGGTTCCCGGACAGGTGTATTATTACAAGGTCAAGATAATCGCTATGGACGGGGATAAATTTTCTGGCATTTTTATGGTCGGGGCGATGCCGGAAAATTATGTCTTAAGTCAAAATTATCCCAATCCGTTCAATGCGGTTACGGAAATCGCCTATTCGCTGCCGAACGAAGCTTATGTCAAGTTGGAGGTATTCGATCTGCTGGGAAGGAGGGTAAGGATGCTGGATTACGGCTTGAGGATGCCGGGCTTGCATCATCTGCAATGGGACGGGCGCGATTTCTGCGGGACGCCGGTATCCAGCGGACAGTATTTTTACCGCTTGACAGCGAAGCCCAAGTATCAGGGGGAAGAATTTTCGGCGATAAAGAAGGCGGCATTGTTGAAGTGAGACGGAGGCTGGATTTATTTGTGGTGTCGACTCTCCGTAGTCGACACCAATTGTTTGTTTTTTAGGTTGATGCTGTCGAATACAGAGGATCGACAGCATATTGTCTGGTACTAGGGGCGGGTCTTAAACCCGCCCTTAATAATAAATACAAGACAGTGCGTCATTTGGCTGTCAAGCGGGTGTATCTGACAGCGCTTCTTTCGACTTTCTGACTGTTTTAAATATGAAGGAGAGCAAATATGACATTCCACCGCTGTGCAGTGTATGCAATGACAGGATTGATATATTTGATTTCCAACGCCTACCCGGCGATTGCCCGGCCGGCGGTCAAAAATATCACAAATCCTGCCGACGATCCCATTGGTGAACTCTATCTGGCGGGGACCACTTGGTGTGATGTGCAGCATTGGGGGAGTTGCGGAAGAATGATTCAAGTCGACAGCGGCGGCTGGATGCATATGGTCTGGATGAAAGGATTGAATTCCGGCGCTTCGCAGAGGCATATTTTTTATCAGTTGTACGATCCAAGTTTGATGCAATTCTTTACAGGAGGAATTCAAGTCGACCAATCTCTCCGCACCGGATTTCCTAACTTAGCCCTCCATTCCGATAACCGCGCAATGCCCTGTTTTCAACAACGGCCGCAGCATCCCAATGAGGACCTGTTAGCTTTAAGCTTCGATTATTTCCCCCGCACCGGCGCTTTTGGAGCAGCCAATTTACCATATATATTTAGCGGCGGGAGTATTCTTCCGCTGACCAATCTCATAATCGCCAAAGATATAAACGACCGCTATCATATTGTCTCCACGGAAGATTTGGATTCCACTTCCACGACATTAGTAAGAAAGATATTTTACTGCGGCGCTATGTTCAATCCTTCTGAGTTTGAAATAACTTTTGATCCGGAACAAATACAAGTTGGTATTACTACCACCATATCCGCCGATATCGCCAGTTCTCCGGTGTCGGAAAGGACGGCTATCGGCTGGCTGCAGCCCTGCGCTACTCAATCGGATACCAATCTGTATGACAATGATTTGATTATCTGTATTTCCCAAGACGGAGTCGAGTGGGATTTCAACGATACTATCAATGTAACAAATTGGATACCGCCGGAATTAGTCTATTTGCCGGATACCGCCACCGCTAACCGGGACACTTTACGCTGTTTCACCGATATGTGCCTGCTCTTCGACAACGATGACATTTTGCATGTGTTCTTCACCACTATCGCTTATCATGCTATACAAAATGTCGGTTATCCCCGGAATAGTTTTATCTGGCATTGGGATGAATTTAGTCAGAAGTTTTCGCTGGTCGCTTCCGGCTGGTATGAAAATGGCGGATCTGATCCGGGATATTTGAATGCTTATGTGCAGAGACCTTCCGCCGGGGTAGATGAATACGGCCAAATATATTGTATCTATCAGCGGTATTTAGCGCCGGTCTATCCGATGTACAATTTCCCCTACTACTATGCCGATACTTCGGATTTTTCCCTCGGAGGTTATCCCAACAGTGAAATTTGGATATCTCGAGCGAACAACTCCGGATTTACCTGTTTATACTGGGAGCAAGGTGCAGGCATAACCAATACACACACTCCAAGCGGCGGAGCAGGGATGTGCCAGAGCGAAATTTCGCCGTCCCTCGCTCCGGTGGTGGACGACTATTGTCACTTAATTTATGTGCTTGACAAAGATGCGGGGGCAGTGGAAGAAGATGAGGGGGGATGGACAAATAACGATGTGTTATACCAGAGGATTCCTACAGATGATATACCTATTACCCCATTATTGAATACATTTCCTATGCATTGCGATTCAACTGGTATGCCGATAAATATTTCTCCTCCGACATATAACCTCAATGTAACGCTTTATCCTCAGCCGCCGCAGATTGTCATACCGGATTCGGGAGGGAATGTGCTGTTCGATATAACGGTAAGGGATAACTGGGGATTTTTCTGCCAAATCGATGTTTGGGTTTACTTAATGGATCCTGCATTTAACACGGAAATGATATATATACAGGAAGAGGTATCTTTAAATCCAGGTCAAATTATGTATTTCAACGATATAATGCATTACATCGAAGAAAGCTGTCCCGCGGGGACTTACACCGTGTCCGCCATAGTGGGAATTTGGTCTTTGGAAGTGATCTGGGATTACGCCTCGTTTACTTTCGAGAAAAGTCCGGCGGCGGGAGTGGAATTCGGCGCTGTGGATAAATCCCTGCCGGATAAATTCCAGCTCTTCCCGGCTTTCCCCAATCCCTTCAATGCGGAAACAGTCATTGCCTACGATGTTCCCACCGCCGGAGATGTGGAATTGAAGGCTTATAATATTTGCGGCAGGGAAATTTCCGTTTTAGCTGAAGGTTGGAAAGAACCTGGTCATCATTCAGCGTTTTTCGACGGGGAAAAGCTGCCCAGCGGGATATATTTGGTCAGGATGAGCGCGGCGGGATATAGCGCGGTGGAAAAGATGGCGCTGATTAAGTAGTTTTCTAATCGAAAGCCGAAATCGAAAGCAAATCGTGATAGCGCTGGATAAGCAGAGATCAAAGCTTCAGGCTGCAAGCTATATGTCCTGCTGCTTAAGGTTATAACACACCTCTATCGTCATTGCGAAAGGCTGAAAGCCTTGAAGCAATCCCCTGAATTTGTAGTATAACCTCATAAGACACTACAGCCGCATGCTACAAACTACAGGCTTCAAGCCGCTGGCAACAGTTGACAGCAGGAGTATTCGGAAGAGAGTGAAGTTTTTTTCAAAAACCGGCGATTTAGTTTGACTTTATGGTGAAAACAAGTAAATTTATAGGATATTTTTATTTCGAGTTCAATCCGCCTTGACAAAGACTTTATTAATAACCAATGATTATCCGCCGGTGATTTCCGGGATTTCCACCGTGTTCTATCAGGTGTGGAAACGGCTGGAAACTGAGGAACATCCGGTATTGACGCTTCGGGTGAAAGGGGGGAAGGAATTCGACCGGGGGAAACCGGTGAAGGTTTGCCGGCATTGGGCAGTCGGTTCGGGCGAAATTATAGGTAAGTTGTCGACTGCAGTAGTTCAGCTTTTCTGCGCGGCTTATTTCATTATTTTTAATAGAGTGAAGAAGATACACGCCGGGCAGATTTGGATTTCCGGGACGATCGGATATTTGTGTAAACAGTTTTTAGGTAAACCTTATATTTTATGGGTTTACGGCGGGGAGACCACTCCGGTTTATATGAAAGGGCGGTTCAGCGCTTTTTGGGCGAAGACCTTGTTAAACAATGCGGAAAAGTTAGTGACCAATTCCAAATTTTGTCAGAAGGAGTTTTTGGATTACGGTTTTTCCGAATCCAAGTGTCCAATCATTTTACCTGCGACGGATCCTGATTTTTTCACGCCGGGGAAGCCGCCTGATGGATTAGTCAGGAAGTGGAATGCGGAAGGCGATATTATATTATTGACAGTAGCGCGGGTATCGGAACGGAAAGGGCATGATTTAGTGATACGGTCGCTGCCGAAAATATTAAGGCGTCATCCCCAAGTGAAGTATTTGATTGTGGGTAAAGGTCCGGATACGGAAAGGTTAAAGAAGTTAAGTGTAGATTTAGGAGTAGGGGATAAGGTGGTTTTTTGCGGTTTTGTACCCGATGAAGAATTGCCGGATTATTACCGGCTGTGCGATCTATATGTGATGCCGAACCGGGAAGTGTTCGATTCCACCGATTCCATCGAAGGATTTGGCATTTCCTTCATCGAAGCGTCAGCGTGCGGCAAACCGGTGATCGGAGGGCGTTCCGGCGGAGCGGTGGAAGCGATTGCTGAAGGTGAGAGCGGATTTTTAGTGCTGTCGGAGGCGGTGGAGGAATTTACTGAAGCAGTATGCAAGCTGATTGAAGACAAGGATTTGCGGAAAAAGATGGGGAGGCTGGGCCGGTTAAGAGTCGAGAAGGAAATGGATTGGCGGACGCGGGGAGTAACGGTGGTGGAAATTGAAAAATCGATTGCTAAAGGCGGACGATAAGGGGAAGGAGGATTTTATTATAGTGTTGTGATGACGGTCACTATCGTTAATAAAAGCGATATATGATATATGATATATGATATATGATTTAGAAGGCAAAGGCATTGGATTCCCGCTTTCCAATCTGTCCGAAAATGAGAAAAAAAGCAATAAAAGTGTGGTGTCGACTCTCTGTACTCGACACCAACTGCTTGTAAATTAGAGACAAAAGCAAAGGCAATAGATTCCGGCTTTCGCCGGAATGACAGCTCCGGTGTGTTATTGGACAAACTGTTTCGCGGGTATTACGGCTTTTTCTTTCAACTTTCAACTTTCAACTTTCAACTTTCAACTTTTGGTATTGTCATTATATAGTGTCTGGAGTCTTTCAGCTGTGGCGCAGAGTCCCTGCACTCTGCGCTAAGTGCCTGTAATCTAAAAATATGCTGCAGACTTCAGGGAGTCAGCAGCACACTTGTAGAATGACAGACAATTATATCTGGACACTACCCAGTCTCCCCTGAAAAAGTGTTTTTTACTTTTTCTGGAGTTATGTTTCTTAGAAAATCATTGATTTTTACTTTTATATTATCAAATATCTTGTTCTTTGACAGAAAATGGTCCAAAAAAGACCC